>Ga0224506_10002873_pt1 | contig 11605 bp, 9 predicted proteins | sample SF_Jan12_sed_USG_2_FD_169108 | JGI IMG/M metagenome (GOLD analysis project Ga0224506, IMG submission 169108) | Sediment microbial communities from San Francisco Bay, California, United States - SF_Jan12_sed_USGS_8_1 | ecosystem: Environmental > Aquatic > Marine > Sediment | place: USA...
CTTTATTGAATTCACCATCCGGGCAGATAACCCTGTACAGTTCCCGCTCTATCTCAGGATTCCGGATTGGACCGAGCAGGCGAAAATTCTTATCAACGGAAAACAAGCTGAGGCTGAGTTAAAGCCGGGCTATTATGCGGTCATCGAACGGGAATGGAAGAATGCTGACAAGGTCAGGCTTGAGCTCCCGATGAAAATCAAGATCAAAACGTGGGAAAAGGCCGCAAGCGCTGTCTCTGTGAAGCGGGGTCCTCTCTGGTATTCCCTCAAGATCGGCGAAGAGCACAAGCGCTGCGGCGGCACGGACGAGTGGCCAGCCTGGGAAATCCTTCCCACAACCCCCTGGAACTACGGCCTGATCATCGACCCCAGCCATCCTGAAGACTCAATCACTCTCCTGAGTCAGAAGCCGCCGGCTTTCCAACCCTTTACTCCCGAAGCGGCTCCCATCCTCCTTCAAGCCAAAGCGAAGAGAATTCCGCAGTGGACAGCAGAAGGACGGATGGTAGGGAAGCTCCCTCAAAGCCCGGTGAAATCCGCTGAGCCGGTGGAAAAGATCATCCTGATCCCGATGGGATGCGCCCGGCTCCGCATCGCCTCTTTTCCGACGATCCAAATGCACTAGACAACACGCTCAACTCTCAGAATCTTCGTACTGCCGGCGGATCTTCAGGCGGTTGTTGATGTATTTTCTTAAGAATATGACCGCGATATCCGAGCGCCGGAAGGTAGGAACGCCAGCCTGCTCCAGACAATTGACCACAGGATCGAAGATGTCGCCGGCGTCAATGTTGACCACAAAGGGTTTGTCTGTCTTATGGAAGATATTGATGAGGCGCATGACGATGCTGTCCGGATCATACAGGTTTTCCTCATGGATCCTTCCCGGAGTCAGAGTCTGCATCGCCGGAGTCATCGGGACCGGCGAGACAACAGCGCAGTCCACGTTGTCATCCTCGAGCAGGGCCTGGACGCACTCGGCGAAAACCGCATCGTCAGCCACAGGCGTGGTGTCCAGCGGATTGCGGACATCCTGAAAGCGATCAATGCCCATCTTCTTCAGGACTTCGGATATCCGTTTGACTGTTTTAGGCGAAAGAGGGGCCAGCTTAAACTCCTGGTCATCCTTCAGGTTGTCGGCCATGGTCACACATTCAAAACCAGCGTTGCTGACCAGCGCGATCCTGTTTCCCCGGATGGCTTTATTCGCCAGGAAAGAAAGGTTCTTGACATAGTTCTCGAACTCGAAAATGGAGTCGGCCACGATCACTCCCGCCTCATCCAGGACCGAACGGGCAATGACGTAATCGCCAGCCACAGAAGCTGTATGGCTGGCAGTGGCGGCCTGACCTTCAGGGGTCCTGCCTGCCTTGTAGAGGACGATCATCTTGCCTTCCTGCTTGACGATTTCCCGGGCCGCCCGGGCCAGCGCCAACCCGTCAGCCGGTAGAAATCCCTCCATGTAAATCCCGAAGACCTTGGCCTCCTCATCGTCTTTAAAATGGTTCAGGTAGTCGGAGACAGTCAGGTCGATCTGATTTCCGATGGAGACCGCGTAGAGAGGCTCGATATTCGGGAGCTTGCTCATACGGGAGATCATGAAGGCACCGCTCTGGCTTAAATACACCAGGTTTGTTTTTCGTCCCGTCAGCCGGGGAAGCTTGTACTCGGGAACGAAGGTGGTGTCATACTTTCCCAGTTTGGAATAGATGCCGAGGCAATTGCCGCCGTTGACCACGGGCGTCAGTTTCCCTTCCTTGATGCTTCTCTCCAAAAGCTTCTTTATTTTTTCCTCCAACTCCTGGGTTCCCTTCTTCTCGCCTATCCCGCCGGCTATGATGATGGCGGAATGGGCTTTTTCGTGCTTTATGAGTTCCTTCATGACCTCATAATTCTGTTCTGCGGCTACGGTCAGGATAAACATGTCCACGGTCTTGGGCAGGTCAGCGATGGTCGGCACGCAGGCGCAGCCTTCGATCTCTTTAAACCCGGGTTTAACCACGTACACATTCCAGTTGTAAAAGCCCTCCTTGAGGATATTGTTCAGGATAATATGACCGATATTCATCTTCTCTGAGACGCCGATGATTCCGATGCTCCGGGGCTTGAGAAGATACTCGATGCTCTCGAAGCGGGATTTCCTTAACTTTTTATGCATCTTGGAGAACCGGCACATCCCATCCAGGGCGATCAGTTTTTTATCCTGAGCCACAAAAGGATTGACCTCCAGCTCCTCCATCACATACGGATGCTCGGTCACATAAGGCGAGTAATAGGCCCCCAGCTGGGAGAAACGGAAGGTGGTCTCCACCAGCTCCGCCTGTGTCAGCAGGGCTTCTTTCCCACGGACTTTTCCGACCAGCTTGTCATAAACAGCGAGCGGCTCCAGAATACGGACAATGTCCTTTTTCTGGAGGAGATGGGAAGAAGCGATGGAAATGGCCTTCCCCTCCTTGATTCTCTCGCTGAGATACTCTATCTCCACTCCTCCGACGCCCATGGTCACGACAGGGCCAAACTCTCTAGTGTTTCTCGATCCCATGAGAAGCTCGGTGCCGAATCCTGTCCGGTCATATTCGACCATCTCACATATCAGGCAGCCTTTGATCTCTTCCTTAATCCTGGCCAGAGAAGGAGTTCTTTTTTCTCCGGACCTAGGGAAACCTTTCAGCCATTCGTGGAACTTTTTTGGGACAGCCTTCATCATTTCCTGGCAGGCTTGATTGATCATGGCTGCATCGCATTTGATAAAACGGATTCCTCCGACATCGGTCTTGTGGACTATGACCGGAGCAACAATCTTCAAGACAATATTTTTCCCTTTGAATTTGCTTAAGTCCTTCTCGCTGAGTTTCTGGCCTTTCCTGATAAAAATGTGCTGAGGCGTCCTGATACCTGTGTTCTCAAGTATCTTGTAGACCTCATGTTCCAGGAGGAAATTCCGGCCTTCTTTTTCCGCAGCCCGGAAGATCCGAGTTATGCCTTTAAAATTGATCTCCATTTTTTCCTCCAAAGTAATCCCTGACGGCCAGGATGAACACGAGCCTGTCCTTCAGTTTTCCAAGCTCGACTTCTGACTCGATAGCGTCTTTATTCCCTTTTCCGCCTATCCTTTATCCGAAGGCCGCAGCTTATCAGCCGCAGCTTTACGGCCCAACTCAAAAGCCTTCAGGTTTATTTCTACAAGCTTCTCGCCTCGAGGCGCGAATAAAACCCGTATGTATTCCAGCAAATTTTCCTTTTTCAGGATAAGATGAGCCGATGCAGCCCCGAGCATCACCATGTTCTGAGCTCTGGCAGATCCAGCTTCCTGGGCTATTTTCTGGGAGTCGACGATGACTCTTTTTTTTACGGTTTTGATCTGGCTCAAGACCTTGTCCATATCCGGATAATCGGGAATATTCACAAAGGGAGAACTGCTGGTCACCACGATTCCCTCCGGGGAGAGATAATCAAAATAACGAAGGCTCTCCATTGGCTCGACGCTCAGGATCATATCCGCTTCGCCCCGGGGAATCAGGTCACTGAAAATCTTATCATTCGAAAGTCGTAGGTGAGACTGGACAGCTCCGCCGCGCTGCGCCATCCCATGCACCTCAGCCTGCTTAAAGGTCAATCCCTCTCTGAGGGCGGCATTATCGATAACAAAGGCGATGGACAGGATTCCCTGACCCCCGACGCCAGCGAGTATGATATCCTGCTTCATCCTATTTCACTCCTCTTTTTCTTCCGGACTTCCTGGACACATTCCCGGGAAGCGATGACCACTGAAAGTCCCCTGTACTCAAATTCCTCTTTAAAGGCCTGGATATTTTTCTCCAGGTTTTTCGGGAGAGGCTCTATGACCCGGATGTGGTCTCTCTTCACACCCAGCCCTCCCACCATCCTGACCAGCCCTTCTCCTGAAGCAAAAGTAGGCTGTCCTCCGGTCATGGCCACTATGGAGTTATCCAGGATGACCACGGTCATGTTGGTGTTGGCTTCGGCCGCGCTGAGAAGCGGAGTGAGTCCGGAATGGGCGAAAGTCGAATCTCCTATTACAGCCACCGAAGGATAGACTCCTGCTTCAGCCCCGCCTTTGGCCATTCCGATACTGGCGCCCATACAGACGCAGGAGTTGATGGCATTATAAGGAGGGAGGGCGCCGAGCGTGTAGCATCCGATATCACTGAACACGTTGGACTGGGGATAGGCCTCCAAAGCTTTGTTCAAGGCTTTATAGGCATCCGCATGAGGGCATCCCGCACAAAGCTGGGGAGGCCGGCCAGCCAGCTTGAAATCATCGAGCTGAAGCTTCTCGCGCGGCTTCATCCCCAATGCCTGACGGACGATCTCGGGCGAAAGCTCACCGGTCAGGGGAAGATGTCCGTCCAGTTTGCCCAGAACGGTCTTCCCCGGCAGCCCCAAAATCCCTCTCAAATTTTTCTCGATAAAAGGATAGCCTTCTTCTACGACCAGGACTCTCTCCACATGCCGAACAAGCCCGGCAACCAGAGTCTCGGGCAAGGGATAGGTGGATATCTTGAGCATCGAAGGAAGCTCAGGTTGGTCTTTATAATTCTCGAGAACGTAGTTGAAGGCCACACCCGAAGCAATGATCCCGAGTGAGGTATTTTTTTTATTCAGCTCAAGGGAGTTGAATCCTGATTTATCAGCCAGCCCGACCAGCTCTTTCTGTTTTTCGGTGAGGATCTTGAATCTCCGCCTGGCGTTGACAGGAAGAAGCGTCCAATCTTTCCCGATACCATACTGGAGCGTATTCTGCTTCCGCGGCGGCCCGGGCTGAACCCGCGAGCGGCTGTGGGAGAGGCGGGTCACCAGCCTGACCATCACCGGAATACCGAGTTCCTCGGAGACATCGAACGCCTCCCGGGTCATGTCATAGGCCTCCTGATGGTTCGAGGGCTCAAAGCAGAATACCTGAGCAAACTGGGCATAGAACCGGCTGTCCTGCTCATTTTGAGAGCTGTGCATGCTCGGGTCATCGGCAACGACAACCACCAGGCCTCCGTTGGCCCCCGTAATCGCCGAATTCATGAAAGGATCGGCAGCCACATTCAAGCCCACATGCTTCATGGACACCATGGCCCGCTTGCCTGCGAATGAAACTCCCAGCGCTTCCTCGTACGCCACTTTCTCGTTAACTGACCAGGAGGCGATAAAGTTTTTCCCCCCATCCGACCTTCTGATGAGAAATTCCATTATCTCTGATGCGGGTGTTCCAGGATAAGAATAGGCTCCGGAAAGACCGGCATGGATGGCACCCAGGGCAACGGCCTCATCACCCAATAAAATTTCATCTTTCATCGATAATTCCTCAACGGATATATACTTAAAATTCTGCTCGTTTGAATGTGAATTGGATGTGTTCAAACGGTCAGTCCGAGATATTGAGCTAATCTCGGGAGCTCTTTTTAAGATTGGATTTCTTAAGTTAAAAGATACAAACTCTGCCTCAGACTGTCAAGAGATATCGGAGAGCATTCCATTCTCCTTGATCGAAATAATTCTAAGGCTCAGGCTGGGTGATTCAAAAACACGCCACTTTTGCCCCAGCGAGTCAAAAGCGGCTCGATTACAGGCTTCGCTCTCCTCTCCCTTCGGTCGAGGAACCATGCCCGCTCAGCCTTCCATACGGTTTTTTCACCACCCAGCCTGAGCCTATCATCTATTTCATAATATGCGATACTCCCTTGAGGCCAGAAATACTGAGGTCAGGCTTTGATGAGATTTGCAAAGAAAGGGGACTTTTTCTATAATAGCCCCACACAAAAAAGAGAGAGTGAATGGCTAACCATAACATCGCGGTCATAGGTGCCGGGCCTGTGGGAAGCATCATGGCTGCTTATCTTGCCCGGAATAAAGAAAACGTCTATCTCATCGACATCAAAAGAGACCTCATCTCTGCCGTGGAGCGAAACGGGATTACCATCACCGGTGTGGGCGATAACTTCACCATCCCTGTAAAAGGCACGGGCTATTTCACAGCCAGCCTCGACCGGTTCAAAGTGGATTTGATCTTTCTCGCTGTCAAATTCAACTATATGGACTCCCTGCTGGAAGAGATCAAGCTGATTTTCAAGCCAAGACAAAAGATCGTTCTGCTTCAAAACGGGATCGATAATGAGGATAGAGCCGCTGAGAAATTGAGCAAGGAGGATGTCCTTAGGTTTGTCGTCAATTACGCCGGCATGATCAGAAAGCCAGGCGTGATCAAGATGTCCTTTTTCAACCCTCCTAACTACATCGGTGTTATCTCTCCCAGAAACAAAGCACTTGCCAAAGAGATCGCTGACTTCATCACGGAGGCCGGACTGGAGACGCATTACTCACCTGACATAAAGAAGAATGAATGGAAAAAAACAATACTCAATGCCGCTTTAATGCCTGTCTGCGCCACGACAGGCTTGACCATGAAACAGGCCATGAACGGAGGGGACACGCGGTATCTCTGCGAGCAGATCCTCCAGGAATGCATCCATGTCGCCAAGAAGGTGGGATATGATTACGGGAAGAACTTCTTTGAGAACGCTCTCTCCTATCTCTCCAACGCCGGCAACCACAAGCCCTCGACCTCCATCGACTTAGAGGCGGGCAATCCCATCGAATACATCTTTCAGCCGATCATCGACTACGGAAAGAAGACAGACACCCCCACTCCTTTTCTCGAATCGCTGACCAAGGTTGTGCGCACCCTGGAAAAGAAACAAAGGGAGATGAAGCCTTAGCCTTATTATTTTTTTGTAAGCAGCGTGTTAACGAGCTTCTGAATCACTTCCGCATCGGTTACTGAAGTTTCGAATTCAGAAACCTCGACAGGAGCCCCCATGAAAGCCTCCTGATTCCTGTATTTCATCGGGCTTTTAACCTTTTTCACTGCGAACACGTGAAATTCCCTGGCTCCTGTGTCTTTGGCTAATCCCGCTATATTCTCAGGGGTGATCCCGCAACCGGGCATGATGATGACCTTGTCTCCGGCTTCCTTGACCAGGTCTGAGATAAGGCGGATTCCTTCCACGGCTGTGTTTTTCTGACCGGAAGTGAGTATGCGGTCGATTTTCAGCTCGATCAGGTCGTGGAGAGCCTCGAAGGGATCGGCAGTCATGTCAAAAGCCCTGTGGAAAGTCACGCTCATAGGCCGGGCCAGCTCAATCAGCTCCTGGGTCCTTTTCTTATCCACCCGTCCATCCACATCCAGGACGCCGATGACCACTCCGCCCGCACCCAGCTCCCTGGCTGCGAGGATATCGCTCTTCATCACCTCGAATTCAACCTCGGAATAACAGAAATCGCCTCCTCGCGGCCGGATGATGATGTTCAAATCAATGGAAAGAATTTTTCCGGCCAGTTGAATGCTTGCCGCGCTGGGAGTCGTCCCTCCTTCCAGGAGATTATCGCACAACTCGACTCTATGGGCGCCGCCCCTTTCCGCTTCTAGGGCCGACTCCACAGAATTCACACAAACTTCAATCAAGTAGTCCTTATTGCCCATGGTTCTCTATTATAACCTTAATTTATTTTATCCGCAGTAGTCTCCTGTTTAAAGCCCACACTCTTTTCTAGCTCAGCCACCCGTTAATCGGACTGGCACATTACATATTTAATGTCTTAATGAATTCTTTTTCAATAAAGAATTATTATGCATTACTTCTGCCTAAAAGCTAGCCCAACTTAAAAAACATCCCTATATTGCCTGTCTTTCAGATGAACCCGCTTACAAAGCTCCATTCAATTTATACTTTACTTTTTTTTGACTTCGAATACTCAATCTGATATAAATCTAAGAAAGGAAGAAAAAAATCTTTCCCTTTAGCAACAGCAAGAGGATGAATCAAAATAATCTTTGACTTTTAAAACCACACGATGCAATCAGTCTAAATAATCATTCAGAAGGAGCGTTCCATTCCAAATATATTCTCTCAAAAAGGAGGCTTAAGGTGAAAAAAATTGGCCCCACACTGGTTTTACTGACAATTTTCTTCATCCTATCTAGCTTTCTCCAGGCGCAAGATGAAGAAAGGAATTTTGGAATTGGCGTCAGCTTAAGCAAAGAAGCCCTATGGCTTGAGGATTTCTTGATTATTTACATGCCGATCGATATTTCCTCTAAATTCAGGCTGGAGCCAGAAATCGGGTTCCTCCTCCAATCTGAATCGGCTGGCATCTGGGAAGAAACCTCAATCGCTTTATCCGTTGGTCTCGGAATCTTCGCCATGAAACAAAAGGAAAAGATAAATATCTATTACGGTGCCAGGACTGGATTTATCATCGACTCGTATGTAATAGTCACACGGAGAACGAGAACGGATTTCTACATTGGCCCTGCTTTGGGCGGAGAATATTTCTTCTCGAACCATTTCAGCCTGGGTGGAGAGATCCAATTATCCTATGCTTTTATCGGAATATTCGAGGGGGGTGCGAACGGGTCAGAAATGAAGACCAAGCCTTTGGTCTTCGTTCGGTGGTATTTTTAATAGAAACCTTTTAAGTCAGTATATTGATATATTGATAACAGGACAGGGACTAATCAAACAGCCATGAAGCGTAATGTTTATCCTTCCAATTCATAAATGACAGACTCACCCCTGAATAGTTTTCTATAACGGCATGAGTATAGGCCTCCAGAACCTCTCCGGCCCTGTCAAAATCCTCCTCTGATTCGTAGAGAAAATATCTGGCCGGCATATCATAATAATGCCCCATACTCGACCGTGGATAACAGGCCTCTCCGAAATCCGGAAAGTAAATTTCTTGAAGGTTTACCTCACTCAATAAAATATTCAGAAAATCCTGGCATATCCATGATGTTTCAGTTAACGTCCCGCAAAAATAGACGAAAGAATTCGGCGGATAGCGCCAGAACACCTCGACCTCAGGTTCAGTGAATCTTGCATTCTTTCTGATAACTTCCAGAGAGGAGTCCGACACGATGAGATCATATCGATCCAAATCAAACCTATGGACAAAATTCAGAGAATACACTCCTTCGGGTAAATCTAAAAATTCGCTCGAAGAAGCCGGTCCAAGGGCTGTCAGACAAACACTCGGCATGTATATGCCCAAAAGATTGATTGTGATATTATTCCCCATCCTCAACATCTCAGATTCAATATGGAAATTGCAGCAGCCAAATATTTCTTCCGTCCACATGGATAGTATTATTTCCGGCTCACAATCGCAGTAGGGTTCCCTGTGTCCTTCAACGACCTTGAAGAAAATTTTTCCTTTAATAGGAACATATCCGCTTGACCACTCCGTACAGCTTGAAAAAAAGCAGAAAAAAACAAACAGAATAAAAAACTGTATCAAATTCTTCCGCAAGAACCTCACCCCTTATTTTATATGTTATTTTTATTGTTTGAATTTGTCAATACGACGAGTACGAGAATAGTTCATCCAGAGGAAAAATCATGGTTTGTCATCAATTCAATAAAATTCAGGTTCTGACCTCGACATCTGAACTTCAGCCTTTTCTTGCCACATTAAGGTATGGGCTTATAAGATGATTTGAGACTAGGAGATAAACCCTATTCGTTCAACCACACCCGGCGTGTTTGACCGCGGATTTTCCAGATGCTAAGATTGTTATATGGGAAGAAAATTATTTCCAGTCTTTTTTCTTATTTTCTTAATCGCTGCCCAAATTCCTATCTTCCCCATTTCTTTGCAGGATTATCAAAAAGGAGAGATCATCGAGAAGGTTGTCTGCGAGGATAAGCCGGAACAGAGCTACACCCTTTTTCTTCCCTCCGCTTATACTCCCGAAAAAACATGGCCAATCCTGTATGCCTTCGACCCGGGGGCCAGAGGCAGGGTTCCTCTTGAGCATTTTAAGGATGCGGCTGAAAAATACGGTTATATCGTTGCAGCTTCAAATAACTCCAGAAACGGTCCCTGGGGCGTTGTTTTTAGAGCGGCTGAAGCTGTCTGGAGCGATACGAACGCAAGATTTTCCATCGATCCCAGGAGAGTTTATGCCACCGGGTTCTCCGGAGGCTCAAGGGCTGCAGCCTTATTTCCCAAAATCATCAATCATCCGGTTGCCGGGATCATCGGGATCGGTGCCGGCCTCCCTGAAGAGCTGAAGCCAGCCCAGGTCAAGCCATCAGCCTATTTGGGCATCGTTGGCCTGGGTGACTTCAATTATCAACCGATGATCAAACTCGATGAGAACTTTGACTCACTAGATGTAACCCACAGAATCCTCATTTATGAAGAAGAGCATGCCTGGGCACCTCAGGATGTCTGCACCCGGGCCATAGAATGGATGGAAGTCCTGGCCATGAAGCAGGAACTCAGGCCGCTGGATAAAACCTTGATGGATAAAATCTATTCACAGGAACTGGAAAAAGCGCAAGCACTGGAAGAGAACGGTCGGGTGTACCTCGCTGTTTCTGATTATGAAGCGATTGTCTCCATGTTCAAAGACTGGAAGGATGTTCAGACCATCACGGAGAAAGTCAGCCTTCTCAAACAGAGCAGCGAATACAGGAAATTCCTGGAAGATGAAAACGAACGAAGGGAACGAGAGGATTTCTATCGAACGAATTTCATTCATACCTTTGCCAGAATCAATAATTCTCCGGAAACGATCATGAATCCCGCAGAACTCTATTCTGAATTAAACATCCTTCCGCTGCTCGATAAGGTGAAAAATAAGAAAAATATCGATGAACATTATCTTGCCTGCCGCCTGCTCGCAGAACTAACCCTTCATGCTACTGAAGAAGGTGGAAAGTATTACGAAAACAAGAATTATAAAATGGCAATTATCTTCCATGAGATCGCAGCCAAAGCCAGTGAATACAAACCCTCCCGGCTTCAATACATCCATTATGAGCTGGCCTGTTTTTATGCCCTGAATAATCAGAATAAGAAAGCGTTGAAAAATCTCAAACTCGCTGTCGAAAACGGGTTCGACAGAGTTGAACACCTGGAGAAGGACGAAGACCTGAAATCCGTCAGAGATTCCACTGAATTCCAGAAAATCCTGAAGGAATTAAAAGACAAGAAGGAATAGGGTTAGAGCTCGACTTCAGAAAAGGTCGTCGACTTCCTCATTGCCAGGAGGGAGATGGCCGTGCTGCTGGAGATACTGCTGGATAAGCTCGCTCTCACGCTTGGTGTACATCGGGTCCTCTTCATAGTCAAAATACTTCGCTTCATGCCTGGATGAGAGCAGTCCCCAATTTTCATCAGCTTTATTACCAGGAATGGGAGATGGCCTCCAGACCGCAGGCTTCCATGCAGGGCAGGGTTTTCCTGCCTGAGACCGGTTTACAGGGTGCACAAGTGTATTTGATCTTCTTGCGGTGGGCCTCAGTCACTTTGGCTACGGGCTCCTCCCGGAAAGGGTCGTTCTCATCCTCCCCCACCTCCAGAACACCATAGGGACAGGATTTCACGCACTCCCCGCAGCCGTCGCACTTACCGGTGTCGATGACGATGAAGTATTCGCCTTAGCCGTCTTTGTAACCGTAATGGGCAAGCATTTTATCTCAGACCTTTTTCTTTCTCGACCAGAGCCTTGGCAAAGAGCGCTGCGCCAAGGGCCCCTGCGATCTGAGTGTCATGCTTGGGCTCAAGCGCTTTGATCTTCAATTCC
>Ga0224506_10002875_pt1 | contig 11601 bp, 9 predicted proteins | sample SF_Jan12_sed_USG_2_FD_169108 | JGI IMG/M metagenome (GOLD analysis project Ga0224506, IMG submission 169108) | Sediment microbial communities from San Francisco Bay, California, United States - SF_Jan12_sed_USGS_8_1 | ecosystem: Environmental > Aquatic > Marine > Sediment | place: USA...
AATCGATCCTGCCGCCTGGTTGGCGTTTCGAATCCTGAGATCGGCCTCGAGCGCGAGTACGCCCGTGGACAGGCGCGCCAGGATGACTTCGAGGTTGGTGCGCTCTGCTTCGACCAGTGCCTGGCTGAGACTCGCCTCGCGTCGCGCCGTGGCAAGGCGCTGTGTCATGTCGTTGAACGAGCTGATCAGGAAACCGATTTCGTCACGCGACGGCGTGGGCAGGCGCGTGTCGAAGTCGCCCATTGCAACCGCGCGCGTACCGGCAACGAGGTCCTGGATCGGCGCGACGAGCCTGCGCGACAACACGAACGCACCCATGATCGCGGTCAGCAGGCTCAGCAACAGCACGAAAGCGAGCGTCCAGGTCAGAAGATCCTTGAGGTCTTCACGGAAGAACACGAGCTGCTGGTACTCCTGGTACGAGCGCTCGACGCTGCCCACCATCTTCCCGAGCCGGTCCGCAACCGGGTAGTGGGCCTGCACGACGCGCACCTGCTGTGACCGGCTGCCGCGGTACGTAAACACGACGGCCGTGCGCACTTCGACCTGGCCCGTCGCCAGTGACTCCAGGCTGACGAACGGTCGCGCCTGCTGCATCTGCAGAACCACTTCTTCGGTCAGCGGTTTCGGCAGTCGCGCCGTCGCGCTGTCACTGCTGGTCGCCAGCACGGTGTTGTTGTCGCCGTACAGTGTCATCTCGCTCGCGCCGCTTTCGCGACGCAACATGCCGAGTTCGAAGACAACCTGCCGGTCGTTCGTCGTCGCGAGGCGCTGTGCGGCGGCCTGGGTCGCCTGCAGGTTGCGGCGCTTCTGGAACTCGAGAGCAGCCTGGCTCAATGCCAGCGCGTTGTCGAGACCCTCCTCGACTTCCACATCGAACCAGCTGTCGATGCCTCGATTGATGAACTGCGTTGAAAAGTAGAAGACGACGATCAGCGGCAGCACGGCCAGGCCGACGAACATGCCAACCATGCGCGCCTTGAGCTTCGCCCCCGGAACGTTGGTGCGGTAGTCGCGGAACAGGCGCGCGAGGTTGCCGATCAACAACGCGATGAGCAGCACACCGCCGACGATGTTGATCCAGAGAATGATCTCCTGCATGCGGTCGAAGTCCGCCGACTTCTGCACGGTCTGTGTCAGCAGGAACAGGGCCGCGAGCGCCATGCCGACGCCGGACGCCGCGATCAGCGTATACAGGGCGCGTTTTAGCGTTCGAGCGACCATTCAAACCATTCGCTTTGTAACTGCCACTGGCCGCGCCAGAAAAACAGGACTCGCAGTGCGGCAGGATAGCGCTCCGTATTGAGCATGGCCCGCAGCCGGACGCGGTAGTCCGAACCGGCGTCCAGCAACGCGTCGTCAATAACGGGGTATCCCTGGACACGGCCCAGGCTGTTTAGCGCGGAGTAGAGCGTCGCGAAGGAATCCTGATCTCCACTGTTGATACTGCGAACAATGTAGCGCTGGGTGATCGGCGAATACTCGAGCTCGTAAGTCTGTGTGAGCTCCGCATCCACCGCATCGACGATGAATCGACGCTCGCGTATCACCTGTAACTGCAGTTCGATAATCAGCGTAACGCCGCTTTCCAGTGCGGCGAGTGCCTCGGAGGACAGCACGAGTTGCAAGCGCGCATCAAGCGTGTGGACGCCATCGAGCTGCTCGGTCGATGCGGAACGGACTTCGAAGTAACCCTCACGCTCGAGGTCCTGCGCAAAGACCGTGCCCAGGACGAGCGCAGCGACCAGTGCGAGCAAGGCGTACCGGCTGCCAGTCCTGCTAGTTCCTGCGGGTTTGGGTGACATCGACTTCTTCAGGAGACCTTCTTGACGAGGCATGCGTAGTAGAAGCCATCCAGTCCTGCCGTCCCCGGCAAGACCTGGTAGCCGCACGCCTTCCTCCGCATTAGATCGCGGACGTTGTTATTTGGCAACAGGGCGTCTTCCACCGCGTCGCCATGGGTCTCCAGGAATCCTTGCACTACGCTGTCGTTCTCCACTGCGAGCACCGAACAGGTGACGTACAACAACCGCCCGCCCGGCGCCAGCACCTGCCACAACGCGCCCAGGATCGCCCCCTGCAGGGCACTGAGATCATTGCTGTCACTGGCGCGCCGCAGCAACTTGATATCGGGATGGCGCCGGATCACTCCGGTTGCGGAACAGGGTGCATCGAGCAGAATCGCATCGAAAGGAGTGCCATCCCACCACTCTCCGGGATTGGATGCATCGGCGACCAAAATCGTTGCATTGAGGCCGAGCCGCTCATGGTTCTCGCGCACCCGTTCGATGCGCTGCGCGTCGCTGTCGATAGCCGTCAGGTCGAAACCCTCGCCACCGAGCTCCAGCAGGTGGCCGCTTTTGCCGCCCGGGGCGGCGCAGGCGTCGAGTACGCGGCTCGGATTGCCGGTCATCAGCCAGCGAGCCGCGATTTGAGCGGCGGCGTCCTGGACCGATGCATCGCCTTCCATGAAGCCGGGCAGTTCGTCGACGCCACGAGGCTCCCGGAGGCGAACCGCGTCCGGGATGCCGGCAAGCAGGTCGGCCGCTATGCCCTCATCGGCAAGGCGAGCCTGGTACTCCGCGGCCGACTGCCGTTTCGCGTTGGCGCGCAGCCACATCGGCGCGCGTGCGTTGTTCGCCTCGAGTATGCCCTCGACGTCATCCGGCCAGTCCTTGCGCAGGGCCTCGATCAGCCACGCGGGATGGTTCCAGGTAACCTCCTCAGTCCCCCCGAGCTGTTCGACGAGATGCTCGCGACCAAAACGGCGCATGCAGGCGTTGACGAGCCCCGCCAGTTGCGGCCGGCGCAGCTGACGCGCCGCTTCGACCGTTTGCGAAACCGCGGCGTGATCGGGAACGCGTGTATCCCAGAGCTGGAACAGGCCAACCGCCAGCAACGCGTTGATGATGCTGTCCCGCTTCTTGAGCGGCCGATCGATCAGCTTCCCGATCCAGTGCTGCAACTGCCAGTGATTGCGCACAACCCCGAAACACAGCATGCGCAGCAGGGAACGCTCGCCGGGCAGCACGCGCCCTTCTTGTTGCGCGAGCGCGGCATCCAGCGATTGACCGCCGTTGGCGACTGCATCGACGATCTCTGCGGCAAGCGCCCTTGTCTTTGCCCCTGCGTTTGCCATCGCTAGCCCAGCCGGGTCCCGGACAGGTCGAGCTGGCCCGCGAACTCCCGGGCCGCTGCTCGACGCTTGCCCGGCAACTGCAGCTCGTCGAGGCGCAGTGCGCCATAACCACAGGCGACGACGACACCTTCCTGGTCGCAGCGCAGGACGGTGCCGGGTTCGGCAGCGCCGTCAACGGCGGTTGCGCGCCAGGCTTTTATGCGGGTTTCTCCCGAGAAAAAGTACGCACCCGGGAATGGGTTGTAGGCACGCACGCAGCGGGCGAGATCGGCGGCGGGCCGCGACCAGTCGATGGCGGCGTCGCTCTTTTCGATCTTCGGCGCGTAGGTCGTCTGCGACTCATCCTGTTCGGTCGCGCGGAGCTCGCCGCCCAGGATGCTGTCGAGATGCTCAACCAGCGCGGCGCCGCCGAGTTCCGCAAGCCGGTCGTGCAGCTCGCCCGCGGACTCGTCTGCGCCGATTGCAAGCCTCTCGATGTGAAACACGGGACCGCAGTCGAGGCCGGCCGTCATCGCCATCAGGCTCACGCCGGTCGACGCATCGCCAGCGAGAATGGCCGCCTGGATCGGCGCGGCACCTCGCCAGCGCGGCAGCGCGGACGCATGCACGTTGAGGCAACCATGCGTCGGGATATCGAGTACGTTCTGCGGCAGGATGAGACCGTACGCCGCAACGACCATGAGGTCGGGCTGCAGCGCCGCAAGCGCTGCCGCGACGGCATCGTCGCGCAACGTGACGGGTTGCATGACCGGTATCCCCTGCGCCTCTGCATACCTTTTTACGGGACTCGCCGTCAGCTTTTTGCCGCGTCCGGCCGGGCGATCCGGTTGCGTCAGCACGGCAACAGGTACGCGACCGGCCTCGACGAGCGCCGTCAGTGACGCAAGCGCGAAGTCCGGCGTACCGGCGAAAATAATCCTGGGTGAGGTCATGGTGGTGTGTGCCGATGCAAGGCTCGCCTAGAGCGCGATCGCCCCCTGGCGGCGTTCTTTCTCCAGCTTCTTGCGAATGCGCTGGCGCTTGGCCTCGGACAGGTAGTCCACGAACAACTTGCCGTCGAGGTGATCGATTTCGTGCTGTATGCACACGGCCAGCAATCCGGCGGCCTCCATCTCCTGGATTTCACCCTCGCGATCCAGAAAGCGCACGCGGATATGTTCCGCACGCGTCACTGACTCGTAGTAGCCGGGCACCGACAGGCATCCCTCATCGGTGACGGTTACGCCATCCTTCTCGATGATCTCGGGGTTGATCAGCACATGGGGCTCCGACTTGTCCGAGGAGATATCGGCGACCAGCAGGCGCTGGTGCACGTCGACCTGCGTCGCGGCAAGGCCAATGCCGGGCGCGTCGTACATGGTTTCGAACATGTTGCCGATGAGCGTTCGCAGGGCGTCATCCACCACCTCTACGGGGACCGCTTTTTTCCTCAACCGGGGGTCGGGAAACTCCAATATCTTCAGTTTTGCCATAATTTCCATTGAGCCTTTCGGCCCGCCAGCCGCGCACAATCGCTGTTTTGCAACATAATAAAACCAGCGCTGTTTTCGCGTAAATTCCTATAAATGCGACCTAAATGTTTGACTTTATTGAATAAGATGTCAGACAATGCCGCGAGAAATGCACCCTTTACGACGGTATTCGGGGCCGGAAATGTGACGTAATTAGCAGCCTCGGCAGTACCGGCACGACATAGTATAGCAACGCCTTGAAAGTACAGGCCTAAACCGAATTGTTTGTAGGGAGTCCTCGCGACATGTCACTCAGCAACACTAGCCTGAAATCCAGCCTTCGGCTGACCGCTGCCACACTGGCCCTCTCGCTGGCCGGTTGCGGGGCCAATCCGCCCGCATACGAAAGCAGCCAAGCCACTCCGGCGTCGACCTCCGGAAGTACTTCGCTGGAGCCGACTCAGAGCAGTTACTCTGCACCCGCGGCCTATGAGCCCGTGGTCGAGCGCATCAGTGAGCCCGTGCCGCTGGCCGCAGGACACCCGAACGAGTATGTCGTCCAGGTGGGCGATACCTTGTGGGACATCGCGGCAACCTTTCTTAAAGATCCCTGGTATTGGCCCGAAATCTGGTATGTCAACCCGGACATCGTGAACCCACACCTTATCTATCCGGGTGACGTGCTTGGCCTCGTGTACATCGACGGGCAGCCGCGCATCACGAACGTCCGCGCATCGACCTATCGCATGTCGCCGCAGGCGCGCGTCACGCCGCTGACCGAGGCGATCAGCAGCATTCCCTACGAGGATGTGGCGGCGTTCCTGAGCTCGGGCGTCATTCTCGAGAAAGACCAGGCCGACGCACTGCCATACCTGCTCGAAACCCGTGGCGACCACCTGATCGCTTCGGCAGGCAATGAAATTTACGTGCGTGGCATCACCCAGGACACGCCCGGAGTTCGCTTCAGCGTCGTGCATATCGGTGACCCGCTTTACGACCCCGATGACAACCGCCTGATCGGCTACCAGGGTATTTCCGTTGGCGACGGCCGCCTGCGTCGCGGCGGCGACCCGGCAACCGTCGCACTGACGGATACATCAATGGAAGCCAAGCCCGGTGATCGCCTGTTACCCGAAGAGGTCGACATTCCGCTGAACTTCTTCCCGCGCACGCCGAGCAGCCCTGTTGACGGCCGCATTGTTTCTGTCGTCGGCGGTGTCACGCAGATCGGCCAGTACATGGTTGTCGTGATGAACCGCGGCGCGAATGACGGTCTGTCGGTAGGCGATGTCCTCACCGTGTTCCAGACCGGCGAAGTGGTCAACGACCGCTTTGGCGGCGGCACGGTCCGTTTGCCGGAAGAAGAAGCTGGCACGGTCATGCTCTTCAAGACCTATGACCGCATCAGCTATGGCCTGGTCATGGAAGCGACGCAAGCTATTCATGTTCATGACACGGTGCGCAATCCGCTCTAGAAACTCCTGATCATCTGCAATTTATACCGCGCGGCGCAGTGCGCCGACGCGGTATTATTTTGCCATGCAACAAGACCGCCGCTCCTGGCTGATCCTCGCCCACGCTTTTCTGAGTGTTGCCGATCTGCAAACGCTGCTCGACTACTTCGGTACGCCAGCCGCGATCGTTAAGCAAGCTCGCAGTCGCCTCGCCGAAACGGGACTGTCCGATGAGAAATGCGCGGCCATCACGTCGCCGGACGAGGCGGCCATCGCGGCAGCCATTGCCTGGCTTGGCGAAGACCGGCATTACCTTGTTGCCTGGGGCGACGACGCCTACCCCGAGATGTACACGCAGATCCCCGGACCGCCGCTGGTCCTGTACGTCAACGGTGACATCGATGCGTTGCATCTGCCGGCCCTCGCCATCATCGGCAGCCGCAACCCGACGCAGGGCGGCCGTCGCAACGCCCATGATTTCGCCCGGCACCTGGCGCGCCGCGGCTTCGTCATAGTCAGCGGACTGGCCCAGGGCATCGATGCCGCCGCACACGAGGGCGCACTCGACGCCGGCGGCAAGACCATCGCGTTCCTCGGCACGGGCATCGATCGCGTGTACCCGCCCGGCAACCGCGAGCTTGCGCATGCCATCGCCGCCAATGGCGCGCTGGTCAGCGAATACCCGCTCGGCGCGGCACCGGAGCGCTGGCATTTTCCCGAACGCAACCGCTTGATCAGCGGACTGAGTCTCGGCACGCTGGTCGTCGAGGCAGCGCGCCGCAGCGGCTCACTGATCACGGCACGCCTCGCCGCTGAGCAGGGTCGCGAAGTCTTTGCGCTGCCCGGTTCTATCCATAATCCGCTGGCACGCGGCTGTCACGAACTCATTCGGCAAGGCGCGAAGCTCGTCGAGACGGCCGCGGACATTCTTGCCGAGCTGAGCCCGCTGGCAGGCCATATGCTGGAAACCACTGAAGAATCAACGGCCGGCGATGCGCCGCCGGACCTCGGCGATGACGACTATGACGAGCTGCGCAGAGTCCTCGGTTACGACCCGGTCAGCATCGATGAGCTCGAAAAGCAATCCGGATTGACGATCGATCAGCTTTCCTCCATGCTTCTGATCCTGGAGCTCCATGGAGAAGTGGAGTCCTTGTCCGGCGGACGATATGCCTTGGCGCGCTAGGCCGGTCAGCTAAACACGATTGCGCAAGGAGCCGCTCCAGGCATGAAAGAAAACGTACTCGACGTACTGATGTATCTCTTCGAAACATACGTCGACACAGAGGACGACCCCGAACCCGATCAGAACGAATTGCGCATGGAACTCTCGCGAGCCGGCTTTGGCGATACGGAGATCGAGCGCGCACTCGATTGGCTGGATGGCCTGACCGACCAGCAGGAAAGCCTGAACTACGGCAGCCAGACGACGCACGGTACCCGCATCTTCAATGAGTTCGAGCATGAACGGCTCGATGCGCATTGCCGCGGCTATATCACCTACCTCGAGCAGATCGGCATCCTGTCGCCACCGCAGCGCGAGATCCTTGTGGACCGCCTGCTGGCGCTGGAATCGACCGATATCGACGTGGAACAGATCAAGTGGGTCGTATTGATGGTCCTGTTCAGCCAGCCCGGACAGGAGCTCGCGTACGCGCGTATGGAAGACCTCGTTTTCGAGGAAACTTCGGACATGCTGCACTAACGCCCGAACCCGGTTTCCTTGACACTCAGCGGTCAAGCATGTAATTCAACCGCGGCACATGCCGCGGTTTTTCGTTTTTTGCACCCCAACCAAAGGGTCGTACCAGACAGATGTCAAAGAATCTTGTGATTGTTGAGTCGCCTGCCAAGGCGAGCACCATCAGCAAATACCTGGGTAAGGACTTCGACGTCTTGGCCTCCTACGGCCATGTCCGTGACCTGGTCCCCAAGGAAGGCGCCGTCGATCCGGACAGCAACTTCGCGATGAAGTACCAGGTGATCGAGCGCAACGAAAAGCACGTCAACGCAATCATTCGCGCGCTCAAGAAGGCCGACGCCCTGTACCTCGCGACTGACCCGGATCGTGAAGGCGAAGCTATTTCATGGCACCTGATCGAGTTGCTCAAGGAAAGAAAAGCGCTCGGATCGAAAGAAGTGCATCGTGTCATTTTTCACGAAATCACAAAGCAGGCCGTGCAGGACGCCGTGGCTCACCCCCGCGAGCTTTCCAGCGACCTCGTCGGCGCGCAGCAGGCGCGTCGCGCGCTCGACTACCTTGTCGGTTTCAACCTCTCGCCGTTATTGTGGAAAAAAGTGCAGCGTGGACTGAGTGCCGGTCGCGTACAGAGCCCGGCATTGCGAATGATCGTCGAGCGCGAACTCGAGATCGAAGCGTTCAAGGCACGCGAGTACTGGACCATCGAGGCGGATGTCAGTAAGAAGGAGCAGCCCTTTACGTCGCGCCTTGTCGCCTACAAAGGTGAGAAGGTCGAGCAGTTCAGCTTCGAGAACGAGGACGCTGCGCGCGATGTTGAGAAGACGTTGCTCGATGCGGCAGGCGGCGAGTTCACGGTGCTCACGGTCACCAAGCGCCAGCGCCGGCGCAATCCGGCCGCGCCCTTTACGACTTCAACATTGCAGCAAGAGGCCTCGCGCAAGCTCGGTTTCAACACGCAGCGCACCATGCGCGTTGCGCAGAAGCTCTATGAAGGCATCGAGCTGCCGGGCGAAGGCCAGGTGGGCCTGATTTCCTACATGCGTACGGACTCGGTAACGCTGGCTGACGTAGCCGTGGCCGAGATACGCGATGTCATCGCGGAGCGTTATGGCAAGCAGAACGTCCCGGATGAGCCCAGCGTATTCAAGAACAAGTCGAAGAATGCGCAGGAGGCACACGAAGCAATTCGTCCGACCTCCGCCGCACTTGTCCCTGACGACATCAAGGGTTCGCTCGACGGGGACCAGTACAAACTGTATTCGCTGATCTGGAAGCGCACGATGGCTTGCCAGATGGTGCCGGCCGTGTTCGATACGGTGGCGATCGAGATGGCGGTTGGGCCGGCAGACGCCGGGCATCGCATGCGCGCGAACGGCTCCGTGCTGGTCGAGCCGGGCTTCATGGCCGTATACCAGGAAGGCAAGGACGACTCGAAGGACGACGACGGCGACCGCCTACTTCCCGAGATCGCCGAGGGCGACACGATCAAGCTCGAGGAGTTGCGGCCCGAACAGCACTTCACCGAGCCACCCCCTCGCTTCACCGAAGCGAGCCTGGTCAAGACGCTCGAGGAGTACGGGATTGGCCGTCCTTCGACGTACGCGAGCATCATCGCCACGCTCAAGAATCGCGAATACGTCGAGATGGACGCCAAGCGTTTTATCCCGACGGACATCGGCCGCATCGTGATCGGCTTCCTGACGGAACACTTCACGAAATACGTCGATTACGACTTCACGGCTCGCCTTGAAGACGATCTCGACGAGGTTTCCCTGGGGCATAAAGAGTGGGTGCCCCTGCTCGACGATTTCTGGCGGCCGTTCGTCAAGCTCTGCGAGGAAAAGGAAGAGTCGGTTACTCGCGAGCAGGTCGCGCAGGCACGCGACCTCGGCACCGACCCGAAAAGCGGTAAGCCCGTCACCGTGCGCATGGGTCGCTTCGGACCCTTCGTACAGATCGGCACGAAAGACGACGAGGAGAAACCGAAGTTCGCCGGCCTGCGTCCCGGGCAGAAGATGAACGAGATCGACCTCGCGACGGCACTGGAGTTGTTCAAGCTGCCGCGCAAACTCGGTGAAACCCCGGATGGCCTGCCGGTATCGGCTAGCGTCGGTCGTTTTGGTCCCTATGTGCGCTACGGCGACAAGTACGTCTCGATAAAAGACGACGACCCGTACACGATCGAGTTGCCGCGCGCGCTCGAGCTTATTGAAGAAAAGAAGATCGCCGATGCGAATCGCATCATTCTGGATTTCGAGGAGCAGGGTATCCAGGTACTGAACGGCCGCTACGGACCGTACATAACCGACAAGCAAAAGAATGCACGCGTCCCGAAGGATCGTGAGCCAAAGTCGCTGAGCCTCGAGGAATGCATGGAGTTGCTGGCCGCAGCGCCGGTACGTGGCAGTAGAGGCAAGAAGAAGACCGCGAAGAAGGCAGCCACCAAGGCCGTGAGCAAGAAGAAAGCGACAAAGAAAAAGGCCAAAAAGAAGACGAAGAAGAAGACCGCGGGCAAGAAAGCCACGAAGAAGAAGGTCGCCGGGAAAAAGAGTTAGGAGCAGGTCCGGATGAAAAGGTCGGTGACGCAGGCTGTGGACGTCCTCCTGCGTGGTGGCGTCATCGCGTATCCCACAGAGGGTGTGTTCGGTCTCGGCTGTCTCCCCGACGATCAAGCGGCCGTGCAGCGCGTACTCGACATCAAGCAGCGCGACGCAAATAAGGGCCTCATTCTCATTGCGGCAAATGCCGGCCAGCTGGAGCGCTGGATCGACCTTCCCGGCGGCGCTTCGTTGCCGGCGCCGGATCCGCGGCACCCTGTAACCTGGATCGTACCCCCCGGGCCCGCCGTGACGCCGTTGTTGCGTGGCGAACACGAGAACATTGCGGTACGCATCACCACGAATCCGACCGCGAAGGCCTTGTGTCTCGCCGCCGAGTCGCCGCTGGTCTCGACCAGCGCAAACCTGAGTGGCAAACCCACGGCCCGCAACCGGAACATCCTGCGCCGGCAGTTCGGGAGCGTAGTAGACTACGTGGTTCCCGGTGACTGCGGCCCGGCATCCGGTCCGTCCGAAATTCGGGATTTCAACAGCGGCAAGATCCTGCGACCCCGAAAACCATGAGCAATATCGACGACGTAAAGGACCACTTCACGAACCTGCAGAACCGGATCTGTGCGGAGCTCGAAACCCTGGACGGCAAGGCCGTGTTCGCCCGGGACGCCTGGGACCGGCCTGGCGGCGGCGGCGGGGAAAGCCGCGTAATGTCGGAAGGCCGGGTGTTTGAGCAGGCCGGCGTCGGTTTCTCTCACGTGTTCGGCGACGAGCTGCCGCCATCGGCCACGAAGAGCCGCCCCGAACTCGCGGGCAAGGCGTTCCAGGCTGCCGGCATTTCGCTGGTTCTGCATCCCCGCAATCCCTATGTGCCGACAACGCATGCCAATTTCCGCTTCTTCACGGCCGGCGAGCGCAAGCCTGTCTGGTGGTTCGGCGGTGGCTTCGACCTGACGCCTTACTACCCGTTTCACGACGATGTCGTTCATTGGCACACGGTCGCCAAGTCGGTCTGCGACCCGTTCGGCGAGGACCTGTACCCGCGTTACAAAGCGTGGTGCGATGAGTACTTCTTCCTGAAACACCGCAACGAATCCCGCGGTGTCGGCGGCCTGTTCTTCGACGATGTCAATGAGCTCGGTTTCGACAGGAGTTTCGAGTTTGTCCGCGCCGCCGGCGACAGCTTTCTGCCAGCCTACAAGCCCATTGTCGAGAAACGCGTGACGCATCGCTACGGGGATCGGCAGCGCGAGTTCCAGCAGTACCGGCGTGGCCGCTACGTCGAGAATGGGCTTGTAGGCTG
>Ga0224506_10002876_pt1 | contig 11600 bp, 11 predicted proteins | sample SF_Jan12_sed_USG_2_FD_169108 | JGI IMG/M metagenome (GOLD analysis project Ga0224506, IMG submission 169108) | Sediment microbial communities from San Francisco Bay, California, United States - SF_Jan12_sed_USGS_8_1 | ecosystem: Environmental > Aquatic > Marine > Sediment | place: USA...
CGGGTCATGTGCCAATGCAGATGATCAAAGACAACATGGAAAAAGAACTGGAAGATTGCTTCGAAGCACCTTTCTATACTCTGGGGCCGTTAACAACTGACATCGCACCGGCCTATGATCACATCACATCTGCGATTGGCGCAGCCAACATCGGCTGGTACGGTACAGCCATGCTTTGTTATGTCACACCTAAAGAACATTTAGGCTTGCCCAACAAAAATGATGTGCGTGATGGCATCATTACCTACAAAATTTCGGCACACGCCTCGGATCTGGCAAAAGGTTTTCCGGGTGTACAGGTGCGCGATAACGCATTATCAAAAGCGCGTTTTGAATTCCGCTGGGAAGACCAGTTTAATTTAGGTCTTGATCCTGAGCGTGCGCGTGAGTATCACGATGAAACCATGCCAAAAGAAGCGCATAAAGTAGCGCATTTCTGTTCGATGTGCGGGCCGAATTTCTGCTCGATGAAGATATCACAGGACGTCAGAGACTATGCGGCTGAAAATGGCTATACGGTTGAAGCGGCTTTTGATAAGGGCATGAAAGATAAAGCCAAGGAGTTCCGAGAGGGCGGGGTTGAGATTTATAAAGAAGTTTAAGTTTTGAGAAAAGCCCGCATAGCGGGCTTTTTTTATGTATAGGCTATACGTATACGGCGGTGCCATGGGTGGCAGGCAACAGTGTGCTTCAGAACTCAAGAAGATTAGAGATATCAATCTTTTTTTAATAGCTGCTAGGCGGTTTGAATTAAATAAGAAAGCTATTAAAATTTATAAAAAAAGCACTTCAATGCAATGTTGTTTGCGGCTTGTTATAGTTTCCTCAGTATTGGCTCATTGTTATCTATCTCATCATCTGCTGGTTCTGATCAGCGAGCTACGGTCATTAAGTCTAGCCAGATACACAATAACGTTTTAAATTATTTTAACCATAAGGCGGGGTAAGCTATGGGCTGGAGTAAACAATGACGGCAGTAACTTTTATAGATTTAAAATCCAAAGCACGGCCGGCTCAGATGTTAATGGCAGTTCTTATTTAAAAAACTATACGGCACTGGTATTCAGTGCTGTTTATATGCGTATATTGTGCTATACACAGAATCATAAAAAACATATATAACAGGGCTGAGGAAATGGCGCTTAGTGTTCGAGGCGTCGAATAGTGGCGTAATAGGCTGTAGAGATATTGAAATTAAATATACATATTACGTTTTAGTCGAAAACAAGAGACCCTTTTTATATTAATGCTGATACAAGTATGGAGAATTGCAATATGAGCCGATTTCCGGAAATTCATCTGGATGAAGATGGTGTGTTTCATGAATATCACTATGATGAAATCATATCAAAAGCCTGTGCGATGTATGTGGCGGAAGAAAGAAATAAAATTTCGAAAATAAAGTGCCCGCTATTGGTGGAATTTAAGTGTCTGCGGGGTTTTGCTCCAGAAACACGAGATATGCAGCTTGAGTTTGTATTAAAGTCTGTCAGTGCATTAGCTTACTTTGTTGATACTGCTTCAGCAGAAGGCCAACAGACGAAAAAACTGTTGAATAGTTTCTTTGAAATAACACCATGGCCAATTCCGGTAAAAATATTTTTCAATAAAGACGAGGCGCTGGCTTGGCTGATGAAGCATAAACAATGAGCAAATAGTGAAGATGGAAAATAACCGTTCATTGGTTGGGCCCAGCCATGAACCCAAACAGCTTTTAAATATATAAATCAACGGCAAAAGGTAAAGTCGTAAGTCGTAAGACTTAAGTCAAAAGATTAAAAGTTAATCTTTTGGTATAAAGTTTAGATTTATATCATTAAAATAAACGGCAAATCATGTTAGTCTCTTTAAAAGTCAGTCTTATATTGAGGGGTGGAGATTGCAATCACAATTAGATGAACACGGTATCGGTACCAGTAATTTCCTTATTAAGGGCGCGATGATGCGATACAGTGTGTTTGTTCCTAAACTTTATAATTTCTGCAAGTCAGTTGGTTTCACAGCGGGCAAGATGCTACCCTCACGCGCTTTTTGTTCTGACGAGAGTCAGGGTTTTCCAATTATTCTTATTACCAAACATTTTGGCTGCTTTCCTTTTAATCATGGCATGGTTGGCGGCATTGTTGCCACTGATCGTCATGGCCCGCATGCCGATCATGGCAAAGATTTACTGATTATTCAGGCCAGTCATGTTGGTTACGATGCGGATGATAAACGGTTTGGTGTTTATCGGCGTTTGCAAACCGATTCTAATAGTCTGTCGTCAAACTGTGGAAAAATTGATAGCGTACTGGAGTGGTATTTAAGCGAGTACAGATTTGCCAGGGAAAATATTTTTATTCGCCAGGAAAGGGGGCAGTTTTTTGTTACGATTGATAACCAGTTTCTGGATGAGAGCAGAAAGGAGGGTTTGTTTCTTAGAGTAGATCGATTAACGTCAGCTACTCATCTTGTTGAAGTGCTCAGTACCTCAAAACAGTTTGTCGCCTCTGCTGAATTAGTTGCACAGCTGTCTAATGAAGAAGCTAACAGCGAAAACAACGTGGCTATTCTCAACCACTTAACGGCCAGTTTTTTTTATTATAAAAGAGAAATTGAAGGTGGTATTGAGGGCCATGGTCATCTGGAGAATAATTTGCTTGATGTGATGCCCGTTATTGTGACATCAAATGCGCCATTGTTAACGGCAGCGATGTTTAATACCCGCGCTGAGTTTGACAGATCTTACCGCAGTATTATTAAAAACAGGCGTTATCTTGGCAAGAAGGTATTGTTAATTTCAGGCATCAATATCGATATTTCTCCGCAGCCGGGTCAAGTTTTTCCGCTGACTAAATTTGTGCCATGGGCAGCATACATACAGAGTGACGACGGTTCGGGGGTGACATACGAACAGAAAGAATTACTTGAGGTGCTGAGTCAGCAATCAGCTGAAAACGCCGATCAAATTGATCTCGAAAATGCCATTAGTGAGATGGTAGAGGCTAATGAGGTGCTGGTAGAGGCAGGCTAAAAGAAACTGGCACATGCTTTTCATAAATCAACAGTTTAATGCACGGCCAGCGACCAGATAGTAGCTGCTTGTCTGCAGTTAGATGATGCTGTCATTTAATTAATTCAAAAATAACTTCCGTATTGAGTATGCCTTTGAAATGAGTATCAACGATTATGCTCTTTGCAGCATGAATGACTTTAAAGCCCGGCTGATCAACAGGCTGCGTCGCTTTGAACCTAAGTAGCTCGTCAGGGTAGAGAACAGTCAGGCTCAGATGATAAGCATAGTAGCCGTCAAGAAATCGGCGGTGATAAGGGCCGTTTACCAGGCTAAAAGATAAATCCGGATTCTGATAAAAAATTCTTACCTCTGCACTAACGCATAGCTCTGAATTATCAGTGATATTCTTAAGCATGATGCCCTGGTCTTTGATCACCGCTGAATCAATATTACGTTTTGAGATAATCGATAAGTTCTTAATAAACCGGTATTGATAGGTGATATCCAGTTCGGCTAACTTGTCGAGGTGTCTGTAACACTGCTGCAATGCTACCCAGCCATCATCAATACTCTTCTTGTTAATGATGAGGGTATTTGCAGAGTGCATGACCGCCCGCTTTTGCCTTTCTAAAATAAATTCGAGCTTTCCCTCGTTGACCTGACTGGTGTCGGAGTCGATATCCGAATTTAACCAGCGTTCTTCTTCGGCTGTAAACGCGGCTGATGAGTTTGAGAATAGTAGAAAAGTATAAAATAGTATTTTTTGAAAATTTATCATCTATAATTCCATAAACAATGAAGACAAAAAACGTTTGTTAATATGAGTTTGCAGTAATATTTTTTAGATAACACTACTGAATAGTGTCTGGCTTGTGACTCAGGCGTTTTGCCAAACGGGTTTTCAGAGACTAAAAATACTGCTATACCTTCATTTTGAGTGTATTATAACCACACTTTGTAGTGCGGTACTTATTCTAATCAGGCAGTGGCTTTGTGAATGAACGATAATAGTTTTAACTCCTATCTGCACAAGCAAATACCTGTGATGATGGTTTTATCCCTGTTTCCAGGTCTGGCCTATATCTTTCTTGGCTGGATTCATGGCATCCAGTTTCGCGCATTGATCTGGTATGGGCTGGTCCTTATGGTCTCCCTCTGGGGTTATAGCATATACAAAGAATACCTTGCTAACGACCTTAGTAGTGCGCAGATTAAAATCTGGTATAGAAAATTAAGCTGGTTCTATTACGCAATATTTTTTCTCTGGTTACTTATTTTCCTGCTTTTTATCTCAGAAAAACAGTTCAATCTGCACTATATCGCTATTTTTACAGAGATTGGCGCGTCAGTGGTCGCATCAACTCTTTTAGTGCCAGATAAAAAGTTATTTAAACCCAATATCATTATGTTAATGGTACCGTTGATGATTTATTTTATCGTTCTGGATGAATGGTACGGTTATGTGTTGTCAGTCTTTTCTGCGACATTGGCCTGGGTGCTTATTTACTCATCAACCAGTAGCCATAAATTATTGATGCGTACCAACTATCAGGCAAACCACGATTCTCTGACCGGGCTGCATAACCGGTATTATTTTATAAACTTTCTGCAGAGCATGTTGTCTTCTCTGCAGGCATCTCGTGGCTATACTTATTTACTGTTGATTGACCTTGATCACTTTAAAACCATAAATGATTCTCTGGGTCATGATATCGGTGATCGTTTGTTACAGGATGTCGCTGCCAGGATAAAAAAATATCAACAAAAAAATAGCTTGCTGGCAAGACTAGGAGGCGATGAGTTTGTTGTGCTCGGGTCTGAATACAGCAGTAAAGACAGTTGCAAGCAAGATGCACAAGCGGTGGCGAACCAGATTTTGGTGGGATTAAAGGATAGCTATACGGTAGAGCTACACAAGCTGTATATCAGTGCCAGTATTGGGGTGAGCCTGGTTGCAGAAGAATACATCGATGCCGGTCGCTTAATTAAAGAAGCTGATATTGCCATGTACGAAGCCAAAGAAAACGGCCGTGATGGCGTGATTATATTTGATGATGACATGGCCGTTCGTATTGAATTAAACCTGGAGCTTGAGCGCTTGCTGCATTTCTCGCTTGAGAATGATGAAATCAATCTGTTATATCAGCCGCAGTTTGATGAGCATCAGCAGATTACCGGTGCTGAAGCCCTGGCCCGCTGGAACAGCAAAAAGTTAGGCAATATATCACCCGACGTCTTTATTCCAATAGCCGAGCAAACTGGCTTTATCATTGAACTCGGGCGCTACATTATGGAAACAGCTTTTCGCACGCTTGGTAGCTGGGATAAACAAGGCATCAGTCTCGCCCAGTTTTCAATTAACGTCAGCATGCGACAACTCTTTTACTACGATTTTGTCGATGATGTGAAATTATTATGTGAGGAATATTTAACACAGGAGATGCGTGAAAAAATTATATTCGAAGTCACTGAAAGCATTATCGCTGAAGATGTTGAAAAAGTTATTCATATAATGGAGCAGATAAAGCAACTGGGTATCCGTTTTTCTATGGATGATTTTGGAACCGGTTATAGCTCATTAAGTTATCTTAAGCGTTTACCCATTGATGAGATTAAAATTGATCGTTCGTTTATTGCTGATTTAAATAATGTTGCCAGTGATCAGATCATGGTCAACAGTATTCTGAATATGGCGAGGCAGTTCAACTTGTCAGTGGTGGCTGAAGGGGTTGAGAGTAGTGATCAATTCAATTATCTGCAGACCCATCATTGCAGTCTATATCAGGGTTTTTATTTTTCCAGACCGCTGGCAGAGCAGCAGTTTGTGGACTTTTATAAAAAAACATAAAGCCGGCATAACCTGTGCTTAATCAAGACCAAAGTCATAATGGTCTATCTTTGAAATATGATCTTCAGTCTGCTTTGCGATTTCAATTAATCTCAGCAGCTTGCTATGTTCTCGCTCTGCCATGCCATGATTAAGATAACGATCCGCTGCAAATAAAACATCTAACAAATAAGGCAGCCGGTAATGATGATTGAGCAGGGTTTTTGCTAAAAACTCAGAGTCATTGCCGCTTTCTTTCATTATCATCGCTCTTCTTAAGGCGATTTTAACTTCTTCATCAGTGGGTTTGCTCATATATCAATCCTCCAGGTTAGCAGCTTGATCGCTCTGTAGCGGATGAGATAATAATATACGCAGAGCTGTGAATAATACAAACCACCTGCCAGGACAGGCGCAGAACAGGAACCAGCTGGTAAGCAGGTTCCTGTTATAAAGTTCTTTAAGCGGCCTGAGTGCGGCGGCTATTACTGGCTTGATGGCAACAAGCCTGAAGCTGGTTGACTAACAACATGCGCTCGTAACCACATTCAAATCGCACGATTGCAAAACCATGTTCACTGATCTGACTAATACTGACTTCTATACCAGTGGTTTTGACGAGTGCTCTGTCTCCCACTTTATATTCAGACTGTGTCATTTTGATCCCCTTATTAGCTTCGTTTTTCAAGTAGGAATTGATGTTACGGTGCAAAGTTATATCAACTTATCACCTAAGTCAAATATCTTGTTGTTTTTATTCGATTTTTAGTATTTTTAAAGTCTGTTAGTAATATCATTATATTATTGCATTATGTATAAGTTGTTGATTATAAAGTTAAATTTAAGTTGAGATGTGAGTAGGCCAGGCGTAGTCTAATGGTCGATATTTTGATCAATAATTCGTCATAACTGACGCTTAACGTTCGGGGAAGAGTGACATGGTGGGAAAGAAGAACATCGTTTTTGGGTTTTTATATCTGGTGTTAACAGCCGCTCTGGGGCCATTAATGGTCAATATGTATGCGGATTTTGGAACCGCAGCGGTAGAAAAACAGCAATCCGTTGGCCGCTTACAGGCACTGCAGCAGAATGAATTTGAAGAAGATTTGGAAGCTTTAACAGCAGAGCAGATTGCAAAAGCCAACACCGCAGGTATTTTAGGCCTCAACCAGCTGATGAATGCTGAAATGCCGATTGATGCAATTAAAGGTGGCCCTCACGCTCACGGTAACCTTGAGGCGCTATTGAACATTGTTGTTGGTCTGGTTATCGGTATGCTGGCCGTATCGGTCTGGCTGAAGCAGCTAGTGAGCTGGCTATTCATAATCGGTACCGTGATGCACTCTGGGATGCTTTACCTTTCGGCCGTATTTGAGTTTTCCTGGGCTGAAACATTATTACAAACGGGAATCGGGCCAGTATGTGTTTTATTGGGCTTATTGGCTGCTGGTGTTGCGGCGTGTATGGGTTTAACAGAAAGTAATAAAACCTGACGCCAATATTTATCAGCGTGCAATGTGAACTCGCTTAAAAAACAGTGTAAAAAGCCGTTTTTTAAGCGACGTTGAGCTTAGCCTGGGAGCTGCTTTCTTTAATCAGTTGATCTAACATCAGCATTCGTCGATAACCAAAATCATATTCGACTATCACAATGCCGTGACCGCTAATTTTTTTAATGGTGACAACGTGTCCGGTCGACTCTATTCTAACGCGGCTACCCTCAGTGAACTGGTCATTTTCCGTCATATCCATTCCATAAAAAGTATTCAACGATTATGTAATAAAATAAATAAAGTCAAAAGTCCATGTTTTTTGTCTTGAAAACACGATTTAAGAGATAACTTTTACAGTTTGGAGACATATGCCCTGACAAGCTTGTTCAGGGCCAGCTTGTCAGGAGAAAACGAAGCGTATAATACGCATCAACAGGTTTTCCTGCTTGGCTTGTGCTGCAGGCTTTCTCGGCTGGCTGGTGACGGCCGCCTTTTCTGCTTGGACTTTTGCCACAACAGGTTTGCTCGGCACAGTTTTCTTCTGCGCCACAGGTTTTGAGGCATAGGAGGATTTTTGATTCACCGCTCTGGACTTGGCGGAGCTTTCAATTCTTGCTGCCGGTTTTGGTTTGATTAATAAGTCGGCAGTGACGGATTCATTCGCTATGGAATGGCCAATATAATGCTCAATTTCGGGCAGGTAATGGGCATAGTCTTCACAGGCAAAACTGATGGCGTGACCACTGGCGCCGGCGCGCCCGGTACGACCTATACGGTGTACATAATCCTCTGAAGACTGGGGCAGATCAAAGTTAAAGACATGGCTGACTTCAGGAATATGCAGTCCACGTGCCGCTACATCGGTGGCAACCAATACACTGGATTCACCATTTTGAAAGCCTTTGAGTAAAGATTCACGTTTTTTCTGTGGCACATCACCTGAGAGAATAGCCGCAGAAATATCATTGCCTATAAGAAAGGCGTAAATCTTTTCTGCCATGCGTTTGGTATTGATGAATACAATTGAGCGCGACGGTTTATCGCGTTGCATTAAGCCCAGCAATAGCGGAATTTTTTCATCGTTTGCCGGGTAGTAAACAAGCTGGTCTATATTGTCTGCCGTCCTGGTATCGGATTCAATTTTAATGCTTTGTGGCTCGTTCATATGCACATAAGCCAGTTCACTAATGCGCAGAGAGAGTGTAGCCGAGAACAGCATGCTTAACCGTTTCGAAGGCTCGGGGCAGGCATTGAGAAGGTAGCGGATGTCATCGATAAAACCCAGATCAAACATGCGATCGGCTTCATCGAGTACCACCGCTTCAACCGCGTTTAATTTGAAAACGCCTTGTTTGAAAAAGTCGATAATACGACCGGGAGTGCCGATCAAAATATCAACACCATTTTCAAGCTGGTCACGTTGTTTCTGATAGTCGGTGCCGCCATAAGCCAGGCCCAGTGTTAAGCCCGTGTATTGACCAAGCAGGCTGGCGTCTTTATGGATCTGAATGGCCAGCTCGCGAGTTGGCGCAATGATAATCGCCCGGATCTGATTTTTTTTACGATCAGCCGGCGCCGGTTGGGTAATCAGCCGGTTAAACAAAGCGACCAAAAAAGCCGCTGTCTTACCGGTGCCGGTTTGTGCCTCGCCGGCAATATCGTGACCGTCGAGGGTAATGGGTAAGGTTTCTGCCTGAATCGGTGTGCAAAATTCAAAACCGGCTTCATCGAGCCCTCGAATTATACTTTCAGGTAGATTAAAGTGACTATAAGGTATTGCTGAGAGGTGTTGGTTATCATTCATGGCGCGTAGCATAACGTAAAAAGCACTTTTTCGCTGTAGATTTAATGAAAAAAAGCAGTTATTGTATTGCCCATGGCTTATCAAGTATTCGCTTTGCTGTTTAAATCGTATACAATTAACTTTCAATAACATTACCCGCCGTTTTAAACTCCCTGTTCCTTTCTCTTTAAAGACAAGTTTCGGTAGAGTTGACGGCACTATTAAAACCCGGAGGTTTTATACCGTGAGCGATCAAATTGTCTATGTGACAGATGATAGTTTTGAGGAAGAAGTAATAAAGTCAGATGTACCGGTACTGGTTGACTACTGGGCAGAATGGTGTGGTCCATGCAAAATGATAGCGCCAATACTGGATGAAATCAGTGCAGACTATGAAGGCAAGCTCAAAATCGCCAAACTCAATATAGACGATAATCCGGGTACCCCGCCAAAGTACGGCATCCGTGGCATTCCGACTTTGATGATGTTTAAAGGTGGCGATGTTGAAGCCACTAAAGTAGGCGCATTATCAAAATCACAATTAACGGCATTTATCGATAGTAATCTTTAAATTCCGGCTTTTGCGTCGTTCGAAACTGGACGGCGCAAAAAAAGCGTGCTAGTCTCTATCAATCAAGTTATTCGTAACACCCCTGCGTCATTTCAGTTCGCCATGCTTTCAAACAGAAAATAAAAACCGAAACGAATTGTACGCAATTAAATAATTTTTAAAAAAAACCAATCTTACTCAAAAAGTAACCTTTCAAATTATCAAGTCAACCCATCCTGGATATTTCTATAAATATGAACCTTACAGACTTAAAACAAAAAACACCGGCTGAATTAATCGAAATCGCACAAGAAATGGGGCTTGATAACCTGGCCCGCTCACGTAAACAAGATGTAATCTTTGCCATCCTTAAAGCGCATGCCAAAAGCGGCGAAGACATATTTGGACAGGGGGTGCTGGAAATTTTACAAGATGGTTTCGGTTTTTTACGCTCAGCCGACTGTTCTTACCTGGCAGGCCCTGATGACATCTACGTTTCACCCAGCCAGATTCGTCGCTTCAGTTTACGCACGGGAGACACGCTCTCCGGTAAAATTCGACCACCAAAAGACGGCGAACGTTATTTCGCCATGCTCAAAGTCGACACTATTAACTATGAGCCACCGGAAAACGCAAAAAACAAAATCGCTTTTGAAAACCTGACACCGCTGCATGCGCAAGAACGCTTACGCATGGAAATGGGTAACGGCAGTTCAGAAGATATTACGGCCCGTGTTATTGATCTGGCATCACCAGTGGGTAAAGGCCAGCGTGGTTTGATCGTATCACCACCAAAAGCCGGTAAAACCATGATGCTGTCAAATATTGCACAGTCGATAGCGGCCAATCACCCGGAATGTTACCTGATCGTATTATTGATTGATGAGCGTCCGGAAGAAGTCACCGAAATGCAGCGCAGTGTTCGCGGCGAAGTTGTTTCCAGTACCTTTGATGAACCGGCCAGCCGCCATGTGCAGGTTGCTGAAATGGTCATAGAAAAAGCCAAGCGTCTGGTTGAACATAAAAAAGACGTTGTCATCTTGCTGGACTCAATTACCCGCCTTGCGCGAGCGTATAACACGGTCATTCCTTCATCGGGCAAGGTACTGACAGGTGGTGTCGATGCCCATGCACTACACCGCCCTAAACGTTTCTTTGGTGCCGCCCGAAATATTGAAGAAGGCGGCAGTTTAACGATTCTGGCAACAGCATTGGTAGATACCGGCTCAAAAATGGATGAAGTTATCTTTGAGGAATTCAAAGGCACCGGTAATATGGAAATCCACCTCGACCGCCGTATTGCCGAAAAACGCATCTATCCGGCAATTAACATCAATCGCTCAGGCACTCGTCGTGAAGAATTAATGACAAAAGATGATGAGCTGCAAAAAGTCTGGATTCTGCGTAAAGTTATCCACAGCATGGATGAGATTGAAGGCATGGAATTCTTGCTGACCCGGATGCAGGCGACCAAAACCAATGAAGAATTTTTTGATTCAATGAAAGGTTAAAGCCCTATAAGCACAGTCTTTCAGTATAAAAAACAGAGACTTAGCGTCCCTGTTTTTTTTTGGACAGATAAAAGTCCGTTATTTGAACATTATGAACAATATAAAGCGCTGTAATTGGCTCACAATCTGTGAGCAAATCGACAACTATTCGTTAAATAATGGTCTATTATTAAATCACTAATTAAGGATCGAGGTTGAATAGAATGAAAAAACTCCAGCAGGCACTATTAAGTAGTGCAATGGTCTTAGGCTCTTATCAGGCTTTCGCATTACCTTTTTCGGGCACAGATGCCCGTTCTTTAGCAATGGGTGGCACCGGAGTAGCCGCCGGTTCGGTTGCTAATGCCAGTACCTTCAATCCCGCTTTACTGGCCGCTTACCGTGAAGATGAAGATTTTAACCTGTCGATTGCAGCAGGTTTTATCGCTCGCGATGAGCAGG
>Ga0224506_10002877_pt1 | contig 11600 bp, 9 predicted proteins | sample SF_Jan12_sed_USG_2_FD_169108 | JGI IMG/M metagenome (GOLD analysis project Ga0224506, IMG submission 169108) | Sediment microbial communities from San Francisco Bay, California, United States - SF_Jan12_sed_USGS_8_1 | ecosystem: Environmental > Aquatic > Marine > Sediment | place: USA...
TCTAAGGGATCGCCTGCTTGATCTACACTGTACACCATTGTTACAGACGTTGTAGACCAATGAGCGTTAGATACACCAGGTTGTAATTTAAAGGCTAAAGTTAGTCTAAATTCTACATCCTTATAACCTTGATCCATATCAAAGTAAATATTTCCAATCACTTCATAGCTTTGCATTAGATTATTGGATAAATCATAAACAATGGTTGCGGTATAATAACCAGGATTACCAACGGTACCATTTGTATATGTAACAGTCATTTCAGTGCTAGTAGATGTTGCACTCATGTGTGTATTTGCATCAAAATGTGCAGTATGATCTCCCATGGGGAGAACAGGCCAGTATATAGGAGGACCATTGACAGGTTGTGAATAATCTGCATCCCATGGAGTTGTATAGCTTAATGAATAGTTTCCATCAAAGGTGAAACCAGTGATGTTTAAACCTTCATTAGGATCGATACCCCAATCAGGGAGTGATTCTATTCTTATTGCAGTATAATTAGACGGGAGCATCAAAGCGTTGTCCCCAAATTGGATTCCAGGAACATTATCGGCAGCCGCCATTTCAACATAGTATCCAAATATATCATCAACATCAACACTATAAGGATGTGAAGTTGCAGTGGTTTGTAATGTATTGTTAAACATACCACCAAGCATGATAATTAATATTTGGAGAAAAACTAAATTAATTTTCTTCATTATATCACCATATAATAATAGGTAATTTATGCATTATCCCTAAAGTATTTAATCATTGTTGCGAATATTTCAAATAGTTCATCAATGTTGGTGTTAATTTACTGAAAAATCAAAAATAAGGAAATTTGTTGAAATAAGATGTAGTAAAAATCAATTTTAATCACGAATATAATGTGAATATTTAATTTTTGAGAAATATTAATTTAAAATTGTTTTTATTCTAATAATAAAATACATCAAAATGTAAAAATCAATAATTTAATTTATATTATTATTAAATTATTAATCTTAGTTGTTATGTTCTGCAAATTAGAATATTACTTTAAAAAATTCAGCTTATATTAGCTTTAATTTGTAAGATTAATTAGATTTTGATTTTCGTTCAGATCTAGTGGTAAATATAATTTTTTACAACTTTCACAACAGAAATGAAATTTTTCGCCATTATGTTCCTTAGTAGTAAAATCAAATATGATTAGATCATTACAGCTAGCACAGGACAATGATAATTCAATTGGAAATGTGAAGTTACTAAAGTATGTATCAAATTTATTGAACTGAGATACTTTTACAACTTTCTTTTTTAAAATTTCTTGGAACATCGATTTAAATTGAAAGGTAATTGTTTTTAGTAATTTAGTGATAAGAATGGTATTATCTAAGTAATCAGTTTGTAAAACCACAATAATATCTTCATCTACTTGAAATGATAATTTCTTATTTGTCATATTAATACTTTTAATTTCAGATGAAATTGTTTCCTGAATGAACATATGAATCGCACCAAGAAATCCACCAATTAGATTTTCATTGGTTTCTGATAATGGACAACTTTTTGTGTAAAACACCCTTCCATCCTTCGATAATATCCAAAGTTTTTCTAACATTTTTTATCTACCTTAAGTTAATTCTACATTGTTCAGATACTATATAAGATTTTCAGATTCGGCTAATCAATTATTTACTCTTATAATTGAATAATATTAAGAAATCAATTTGTATTTCATTGATTAGTATATCTTTTGGTCTGTTTAAAAAATTAGCCTTTTGTCTTAATTTTTATAAACATTGGTCCTATTTAGAAATTATAGTGAATCAAATAGTTAATGGTATGAAAATATTAATCCAAGGTATTGGTGGAATTGGTGGCATTGTTGCTTCTAATTTAATTGCAAATAATTTGAATATTACGCTAATTACTGCAAATCCAAAAATCACACAAAATATAAAAGATGAAGGAATAAAATACAAAATGCCAAAATTTGATGCTTTTTTAAGTGTTAAACCTAAATTTGTTTATACAAACTTAGATGAAATACCAAACGGGGAGAAATTTGATATTTCTATAATGCTAATGAAAGCTACACATTTACAAGATGCTGTTAATAATAGTATAAGTATATTGACTGAAAACGGATTTTTTGTCACTTGTCAAAATGGAATTGTTGAAGAAGAAGTTGTTAAAACAATTGATCAAATGAAAATTGTTTCCGGTGTAATTGCTTGGGGAGGAACTATGATCGAACCAGGTACATATGAGAAAACAACACCAGGAAATACCTTTATAGGAGAACTTAATGGAGAATTGTCTGAAAGAATTTTATTACTTAAAGACATCTTTGATCTAGTTACTCCAACAGTAGTTTCAACAAATATCATGGGTGTAATGTGGAGTAAATTAGCAATTAACTCTATGATTACCTCAATAGGTGCAATCACAGGTATTACACTGGGAGAAATGCTACAAGAGAAAGAAATTAGATTGTTTTATCTAAAAACGTATTCAGAGATAGTCAATGTGGCAAATCAATATAATATAAAGCTAGAGAAAATCAGTTCAAATCCATATTTATTTTATCTTGATCCAAAAACTGGAAAAATAAAACAAAAAATTAAGGACTTAATGTTAATTTTGGTTGGTAAAAAATATGGAAGTAGTAAATCATCTAGCTTACAAAGCTTAGAGAGAGGGAGAAAAACAGAAATTGAATATTTAAATGGTTATGTAATATCAAAAGCAAATGAACGTAATATTTCAGTGCCCTATAATCAAAAAGTATATGATTTGGTAAAAGAAATTGAATCAGGAAATCGAACAATAGGATTATCAAATATCAATGAATTAAAGATAAATTAATTTATAATTAGTACAGGTAATGAATGACAAATAATATGAATCTTGAGAATGATATAATATTTCGTTATTATCAACCAGGATTTGAAAAAATGCAGAGTGAAATTGGAAATGAAATAACAGATTCTTGGCCTTATTATTTCCAAACACCAGAATTACAATTAAAGAAAAAATATAAACGATATGATTTTGATGAAAAATCTCGATATTATGTATTTTACAAGAATAAACTTGTAGGATTTATCACTTCAAAGAAAGACAAAAACAATCCGAAAATTGGTCTCATGAATTACCCCCTAGTATATACAGAATTTCATTCTCTAAGAAAGGGACTAGTTGAGAAATGTATAACCTACTTTCAATCATTGAAAATTAAAGAAATACTTACTACAGTTTCCCCTTTGTGGGAAGACTCTATATTATTTATCAAGGAAATGGGTTTTGTTAAAGATCATGATTTATTAGTCATGTCAAGAATTAAACTTGTAGAAATTGACCTGAATTCATTAATACAATCGAAATATGTACGAAAATATGATAAAACAACTGATGAAATTCAAGTTATTGAAATCTTAAGTTGTAATTTAGAGTATAGTACACAACAATCTAAAGCAATTTTAAATAGTCAATACCCACCTCCAGAATTGAAATTCGTCGACTTGGTTTATGAAAAAGACGAAAAAGTACTTGGTTGGATTAGGAGTCAAATATCAGAAGATGATCCTAATGTTATTCAAACTAGCTTAGGTTATTTAATCGATCCTGTTGAATCAAATATTAGGAATTCACTGTTGGAAGAAATTATTCGTGTTTCAAAAAATTTTAATTATACTTCAATTCGAATTTTAGTAAATCGAAATTCAATTAATGTAATAAATAGTTTCAATTCAAATTTAAAATATGATTTTGAGTCTATTTTATCAATTTATAAATTACAAATATAAGAAACACAACATTCTAGATCTAAGAAATAAAAAGAAATTATGTTTACCTTCTAAAAAATTATTATTTACTAAACTATTTGAACACGAAGTGAATGGTTATATTACGATTTTACTTACATTAAAGAATAAATTCATAAAGGAATTATTAACTCAGGGTATAATGTTTAAGAGAATTTACCATGCTTGGAAAAAATGGGTAAAACACTGGCATGGAGAAATTATATTTTTGAAAGAATTAATTAAAGAACCAGATTTACCTAGATTTGCAAAATTTCTGATTTTTACATTATTAAGTTATATTTTTAGTCCAATTGATGTCATTCCTGATTTTATTCCTATTTTTGGTCATTGGGATGATTTCGCAGCTATACCATTAACTATGTGGATGATTGACAAGATAACACCAAATGAAATTGTAGAAAGAGTACGTATCCGTTTAAAGGATAATCCAGATATTGGTCTCTTTGATAGTTGGGGTACAAAAATTGCAGCTGTTTCAATCTTGATATTTTGGATGTGGGTATCCTATATGATTTTAAAACTCATGGGATATGATCATTTTGGTTAATCTAACTACATTATTGAGCAAACTCTTGAAATAAATATCAGTTACAATTTATGAAAGTTACCAATAAATGCTTTATTTTCTAACCACTTTTTAATTCCATATAGAAATTCAATTTTATTCGGATTTTTCACACAATACTATATTATATATAGGTAATATTTATGTAATTACTCCTAAAAATTAATTAAATGACATCGCAAAATAGAAAAAAACTTGCAATAATCATAATTTATATTTTGATTTGTTCGTTATCTCTTGTTTCAATTCTTAAAGATAATCAAAACACGGAAAATATTAAAATTAATAGATTTAATGATTCTAATTTATTTAATAATTTAGAAACAGAAGAGGTTTTATCATCAATCACAAATGATATTCAATATGGAAATTTTCGGGGATTTACTGAAAATAAAGGACAAATTGAAAATGCTGAAATTTATTATTATATGAATAGTAAGACAGTAGATATAGGGTTTTCAACAAATCAAGTATTTTTCTACTCAAATATTGATGAATACAGAGTAGTTTATTCAATATTTTTTGAAAATTCAAATACAATAGTTCCTTATGGAATGGATATGAAGACCCATTACATCAATTACATAAATTCGGATAGTTCAAATTCACATATTAAGTCTTACAATGAGATATGGTATTCATCAATCTATGATGGTATAGACTTAAGGTTTTATTTTACTGGTTCTGCAATAAAATATGATTTTCTAGTCCATCCAGGAGCAGATCCAAATCAAATTAGTATTCATGTCAGTGATAACGTAGAATTGGATTTAACTGATTCTCAAGCAAACATACTTTTACCAAAGACTAATCAAAAATTAATTAATATTATAGATAATGGGCCGATATCTCTATTATCAGATACAAATCTATATGTGTATCAAGATAGTAATTATTTCAATGAAATCAGCTCTCAATATATAAATAAAGGAATTAACACTTATGGCTTTGAAATTACTACTGATTATGATCCAACACAATTATTAATTATAGATCCAATAATTGTAGCTGCAAGCACAATATTAGGTGGTGGTGCTGCAGATGATTCACTAGCCATAGGCTATGACTCTTCAGGAAATATGTTCATTACAGGTTACACAACCAGTGATGCAATTAATTTTCCAACTACACCAGGATCATATAATAATACTATGGGAAGATATTGGGATGTGTTTGTTAGTAAAATTAGTTCTGACGGTAGTCAGTTAATTTTTAGCACATTTATAACAGGTACCATAAATGAAGCTGCATATGCAATACTTGTTGATGAGTACGATCAACCAATTATTGCAGGGATAACTACATCCACAAACTTTCCTGTTACATCTGGTTCGAATGATACTAGTTTAGCAGGAAATTGGGATGGATTTATTACAAAATTGACTAGCGATGGATCAAATCTAGTATTTAGTACATTCTTAGGTGGAAACGGCGATGATCGTATTCAAGATATGGAATTTGATAGTCAGGGTAATATTGTTGTTGCTGGTTTCACATACAATAATTCAATAAATCTTATTACAACACCAGGAGTAATAAATCAAACGCATGGTGGATCTAGTGATATGTTTGTTACTAAATTCGATTCTAATGCAACAACAATTATTAGTTCAACTTTTATTGGTTCAAGTGGATATGAAGGGGCAACCTCATTAGAACTTGATGATATGGATAATATTTATCTTTCAGGTTCTGGTGATGCATCATCACCCATTTCATCAAATCCATTCTCTACATTCATAGCTGGTTCTGATTTTTATTTTGTAAAAATTTCAGCAGATATGACAACTTTTGAATATGCAACTTTCATAGGTACCACTTTAACGGATGTTGTAGAAGATATCGCAGTTGATAGTAATGGTAGACTATATGCAACAGGTTTTTCAGGAAATCCCTCTAGTATTCAATCAGTACCAGGGTCATTTGATACAACTCCTAATGGTGGAGCAGATGCTATTGTTCTTGCATTAAATGAAACTGGAAATGGGCTTTTTATCAGTGGTTATCTTGGAGGATCTGGAACAGATGTAGGATATGCGATAGAAGTAGATCAAAACAATAATATCTATGTGGTAGGATTCACACAAGACTCTACAACAGATTTAGTAACAACTAGTGATGCTTTGTTCCCAACTTATCCCGGTACAAACTCAATGTTCATAACTATCATTGGAAATGAAGGTACTACTATAGATTATAGTACATTTTATGGAGGTTCTTCAACAGATGTAGTCAATAATATTGCTATTGATAATTCTGGTGGAATTTATATAACAGGTCAAACATATTCACTTGATTTTCCTACTACACAAAACGCATATAATTCCACTAATGCAGGTGGAGCGGATGTTTATGCATTGAAGTTAATCTATGATAATTATGGACCAAACATTGACTTAAGTGTAAATTCTAATCAAAGAATGTCATCTAATGATATTATTAATCTAGATATCACAGATCCTTCGACAGTTCATACAGTTCTATTCAATTGGGATAATAATGTGAATCAAACAATATTTGAACCATATACAATATCTCTTCCAGCATTAGAAGGAAATTATACTTTGAATGTATATGCAAATGATACAAATGGATTATGGTCAACAAAATCAATTTTCGTATTAATTGATAATACTCCGCCATTAGTATCCATACCATATACAAATGGTACCACAATTCAAGGAGGTATTGACTTCAATTTAACAATTATTCATGATACGATAAACGATGTCAATTTTGTTATAGCTAGTTGGGATACTAATCCATATAATATTTTATCCTACCCATATACTCTAACTTCTCCTGAAAATGATGGTTTACATAGACTTTATATCTTTGTTAATGATACTGCTGGTAATTACATTGAATTGATGTATGAACTTACAGTAGATGCAGTTGCTCCACAGATTAGTTTAGTCAGTCATACAGATGGTGCAAATATTGGGATAAATGAAGACATTGAAATAAGTATTATCGATGTAAATAATTTTAATGCGTGGTATTATTGGGAAGGACAAACTGTAAATTCATCAATTACAAGTAATAATATTATCATTGGACCCTCTGATCCAGGTACATATAATTTACATGTTTTTGCTGAAGATGAATTTGGTAATCTATCATCTGAATCTTTTACTTTTACTGTTATTCAACCAAATAATGAAAGTTCAGATCCATCACTAGCTCCAACAAGTAATACAGATTCAGCAAGTTTTATCTCATATTCATCATTTATGATCTTATTGAGTTCACTTGTATTTATTATAATATTAAATAAAAAATTAAAGAGATCTATTTTTTAAAATTAATTAATTAATATCCAAAAATTTCTTCAAAATTATATGATAATTTAAGATTTTCAATTTTAATATTTAAATAAACTCTGATTTGAAATACAATATAAGTCAAGTATGTGATTTATGAAGGTCTGATTTACATAGTTTGCAGATATAAAAAAATTGTTTTTCCATTTTTGTACCAACGACGTTGTTTTTTAATTCAATTTTTGCTATATTTATGATTTCATCATTTTCCTTCTTGGTTAAATCATTTATTTCACAGTTAAAACATTTATATATACTTGTAGCATTGTTATCTGCCTTAATTTTCAATTTATTCAACCATTTTAGTAAATCATCATTTAAAGTTAATTCCAATGTAGTTGAGATGGTTAAATTTTGAGCTAATAACATATATGCTTCTTTTTTTGAAATTTCATGTAGATCTATAGTGGGTATATTTAATTTTTCCTTTACTTCTGCAATTGAACCTTGAAATTTGTCAAATTCTCTCAAACCTGTTTTCCAAGGATCTGCTAAAAAAACTAGTTGTAAAGGGTTTCTCTCGTTTTTTATTATAGAGATGATAATTATTAAATACCCCTTCTCTTTTGTTCTAAAACAAACGATTGTAGGCTTGTGATTACTCATCGATTAAATAATTTCTGATTTATTCTTTCTTAATTATCTCGATACATACACATGAAATTTTGAAATTGTAAGTAAACAATCAGAATTATGAATTTTTAAATTAGGGGAAGTATAATCTGAAATTCAGACCCGTTTGAATTAGAATTGACAAGATTAATAATCCCAAAGTGCTTGAATATAGTTGATTGTACACCAGCTAATCCTAAGCCAGTTCCACCATTTCCTTTTGTGGTAAAGAAGGGATCAAATATAAATTCTTGAATATCGGGTTCTATTCCTGTACCCGTATCCATAATACGGACATCAATAAATTTATTGTTTTTTACTGTTTCATTTTCCCTTTGAAATATTAATTCTTCGTAAATATTGGACGTAGAAATATAAAGATGACCTCCTTCAGACATCGCATCTCTGGCATTTATTATAATGTTAATAATAGAATTCAATAAATTATTTTGATCTCCAAATAACTTTGACTCTTTAGCTCTTAAATCAAGTATTATTTTGATTTTTTCCATTGTCCATTTAGATAAATCGATTGCTTGTAAAATAATATCATGGAGATCAACTATTATAAATTCAGCCCTTGATTTAGAATTTGTTAATATCATCTTTTTGATCAAATTAGTCCCTGCATTACTTGCACGAATTAGATTATTATATATTTCATTTGAATCATCAATTTGGTACTTTGTCCTTAAAAGGTGCAAATTACCATTAATTATTGTCATAATATTACCCAAGTCATGTAAATCAATTCGTATTGAGGATTTATAAGAATTAGGTTTATTTAAATTTATGATTAAAGTATCCTCAACCTTTACCATAACTTCCAAATTTACAATTTGATTTTTAATGATCTTGATTTGTCCTTTAATAACACATTTTACCTTTTTTTTTTGTTTATTTATAATAAAAACAGGTAGTTGATTAACATTGTTTGTTGAATCTATATTTTTACCGTCAGTTATAATAATATCTGAAATTTTCAAATTTTCATGATCTATTGTTTTGTATCCAAATATCTTCAAAAACTTTTTATTAACAAACGTAATTACGTTATTTTGTCCTATAATTACAGGTACATCAAATTCATGTAAAAAATTCAATAAAGATAGGTCGGAATAATTGTTTGTATTAACATTTTGATTTCGCGAAATCTTCATTGCTCCATAGCGTCGTAGGAAAAATGATTATTTAAAGTATATGCTCCTTGTTATGTTATATTTTATTTATCAGCAATAAAACTATACTCACCTTGTATAAATTATTAATTTAACAAATTAATCGTTTCTCGCTTTATATAATGCTAGAGTATTTAATTTCTGATAATAAACCCAAAAATATCAATACACTAGCGCATTTATAATTGAATTATAGGTAAATTACTTTAATTTGAATTCATAATATAACATATTACCTCAACACATTCATCAAAACTATTATTTCAATACTTAAAACATCTTGATGTTCCTCATACTCTACCTATTTCACATAGAATGGTACAACTACTAGTAAATGTTGATAATAAACAACTAAGTCAACTGCAAACGGATGAAGTTATAGAAATTTTAAACCATCAGAAGTTAAATCGAGATCAAACCACATTGGAAGATACAATAAAAAAATTTTCTGTAAAAGAATCTAATTTCTTAATTTCAAAACTTGAATATGAACAGAAAGAAGATAGATTTTTTCGAAAAACAAATTATCCCAATATGAAGTTAGATCAGGAATATATTGATAAAAATTTATCATTTAAGGATATAAATGATCACAATTTACTGAAAGCCATTTCAGATTTATCCATTTTTGCGATCAATAAGGCAATAGAAGATATGATACAGATAATAGATCATGGCGTTGAAATGTGTTATAAGAGGTTGAGGTTAATTCAGAAACATTGGGTCAGTATTTCAGAGGAATTATTGAAAAAATTAAATAGCTTTAATTATTATGGAATGAAGCATATATCAAATAATTTACGGATTAAACTATTACCAGAATTAGAATTATTAAAATTGGCCACAAAAGAAGAACTAATTGAAGATTCTATGTCTAGAGTGGAGATAAATATGGAGATTGAATCAATTTTAAATCAAGCTAGAGAGGATATTTTTGGTGATTTAAGTGAGGAAGAAATTATATTTTATGATGACTTAAATTCAAATCTTTCACAAGATCAGTTAATTAAAATATTGAAAGATGAAAATTCAAGGAAACATATTATTGAATTATTAAAAACAAATAAGATATCAATAAATATAGATAAAGTAATTGATAGATTGATTTAAGTGAATATCTTAACTATCCCATTCATCATCAGTTTCTTGCTCAAATTCATCATCCCATTCTTCTTCATCATAATCAGATTCCCATTCATCATCCCACTCTTCGATCTCATCGTCGCCTTCATCATCATCATCATCCCAATTTTGAACTCCTTCTTCAATAGATTTTTCAGGATTTGAAAGATCAAAATCATCATGAAGTAAGTTATAATCAGGATATCCATCATCCTCATCAGTGGAATTTGCAAATATCTCTTCACCATCAATAGTCAATTCTACTTCATTTACAAGATTTCCTCCAAATGGAGATAAGTTTTCTCTAGCTTGAATGACTGCTTTTAGATGAGGAATTGTATTTGGATGATAATTACTGATTTTGCTCCATAACTCAATCTCAAAAATTAAATCTTCAATTTCAGTGACGTTATTAATTAAATCCTGCCATTTTGCAATATAAATCATATCAAGAATAAACATTTCTTTTATTTGTTCTTTACTAAATAATTCATCACATGAACATCGGAATGCAAGTACATCATATTTTTGATTGAAAATTATGATTTCAACTTCCCCTGTAACATCAGATGTAACTTCTAACTCCCATAATTCCAAGTTTTCATCTTTTTGAAATCTTTCAATTTCAGGAAGAACCATAATTATATTTGCGAGATTACCATTTACAAACTCATTATTTACACCATTTTTTTCACACTGTTCTAACATTGATGTAGATTGTAAATTTTCAGAAATTATTTGTTTGATAGAAAAGGTACAGCTCATTCTTACCTATTGACTAAATATTTACTAGGTATTAAAATTAATAAACATAACAATTTAAAAAAAAAAGAATTATGGAAAAAGTTTAACATTATTATTTTGTCTTGAAAATTCAATAAAACATTAATTTGATGCGATATTACTTTTTTTTATATTATTCCTCTTGTGACTAATCTAAAATAAATTGGTTTAAACATTATTTTGAACCAATACCAAACCTTTCTTGATGGACTTG
>Ga0224506_10002878_pt1 | contig 11597 bp, 7 predicted proteins | sample SF_Jan12_sed_USG_2_FD_169108 | JGI IMG/M metagenome (GOLD analysis project Ga0224506, IMG submission 169108) | Sediment microbial communities from San Francisco Bay, California, United States - SF_Jan12_sed_USGS_8_1 | ecosystem: Environmental > Aquatic > Marine > Sediment | place: USA...
CCTGATGTGTGGAGTCAAATTGAAGCTGATTTCCAATTTGCTTTTGACAAACTGCCTTCTACTCAAGCTCAAGCTGGTCGTGTAAATAAGTGGGCTGCTGCTGCCTATATGGGAAAAGCTTTATTGTATCAACAAAAATACGCTGATGCACTTACTTGGTTCAATAGTGTAATGACTAATGGGGAAACTACAAATGGTTTGAAGTATGCTCTTTTAGATAATTATGCGGATATATATAATGCGGAAAATGATAATCACGCCGAGGCTATTTTTGATGTTGAATCATCAAACAACTCAGGTAGTACTCAAAATGCCAATTATTTTGATGACTTAAATTATCCTTATAATACAGGGCTTGATGGTCCGGGTAACTGTTGTGGTTTCTTTCAACCTAGTTTTGAATTAGCAAATTCATTTAGAACCGATGTTAATGGTCTTCCTTTATTGGATGGTTCTTACAACGATGCTGCTAATGAACTTGTTACTGATTATTTAGTAGAATCTACAGCAGCTTTTACTCCCGATGCTAATCCGCTTGATCCTAGAATTGATCACTCAATTGGAAGAAGAGGTATACCTTATTTAGATTGGATTGCTCATCCTGGTAAAGACTGGATTAGAAGTCAAGCTTATGCTGGTCCATATTCTCCTAAGAAATATGTGTATTACAAATCTCAGGAAAACTCTTTTACTGATGGAAGCTCATGGACAAGGGGTTATGCTACTATGAATTATACTATTATCAGGTATGCAGATGTTGTTTTAATGGCTGCCGAAGCTGAAATAGAAGCGGGAAGCTTAGAAAATGCCAGAGCACTTATCAATCAGGTTCGTACTAGAGCTGCTAATTCTACATTTTGGGTTAAAGATGATTTAGGAAATGATGCTGCTAATTATGTAATTGATACTTACAATACTGCGTTTGCTAATAAAACCGAAGCAACTACAGCTTTAAGAATGGAGAGAAAACTCGAATTGTCAGGTGAAGGCCATAGATTCTTTGACCTTGTAAGGTGGGGTATTGCTGATCAGGTACTTAATGACTATTTAGGGCATGAAAATGCTGCTGGTCTTGTAACTAAGTTCGGTGGTGCTAAATTTACCGCAGGTAAAAATGAATTCTATCCAATTCCACAAACACAAATTGATATTCAAGGTGCAGCTATTTTGCAACAAAATCCTGGTTATTAATTAATTAGTATATATAAAAAAAAAGGCCCCTAATGTAGGGGCCTTTTTTTTTATATATACTAATACTCTTTTGAGTGAATTTATTTAATTTTGATTCTTAATTATAACAATCATGATGGGTAATAAATATTTGTATATTATTGTTTTAGTTGGCTTAGGGTTCGGTTGTAACACAAAAAAAACGATGTTTAACTCTGTTTCTTCAACGGTTTCGGGTTTAACTTTTGTAAATGAAATAACTGAAAATGACACACTGAATATTCTTGAAAATGAATTTGTTTATAATGGAGCCGGTGTTGCTATAGGTGATTTAAATAATGACGGTTTACAAGATGTGTTTTTAGCCGGTAATCAAGTAGATAATAAACTCTATTTAAATAAAGGAAAATTAAAGTTTGAAGATATTTCAAAAGTTTCAAAAGTTGAAAAACCAAATAAATTATTGTGGTCTTCAGGGGTCACTTTAATAGATCTAAATTTGGATGGAAAACTTGATATTTATGTATGTAATACTCTTCGTAAACCTGCCAAAGATAGAGTTAATCTTTTTTATCTAAATGTTGGTAATAATGAAGACGGTATTCCCGTTTTTAAAGAGTCCGCAAAAGAATTTGGATTAGACAACAATACTCATTCTTCTCATTCTCAATTTTTTGATTTTGATAATGATGGTGATTTAGATCTTTTTATTGGAGTAAATAGGATTGAAGGAATTGACCCTAATAGGTATAAATCGAAAGGGGAGGAAGGTGAATTAATAAGTAGTGATAGGTTGCTTGAAAATATTTGGAACGATAGTTTAGGCCATCCAATTTTTGTGGATATCTCTGATAAAGCGGGTATTAATCTGCATGGTTATAGTCATAGTACTTTAATTAACGACTTTAATAACGATGGTTGGTTAGATATTTATGTATCCAATGATTTTTTAAGTAATGATTTGATCTATATAAATAATCAAAATGGAACATTTACCAACAAGGTTGAAGATATTTTTAAACACATGAGTTTGTCTTCAATGGGTAGTGATCTTGCCGATGTTAATAATGATGGTGATTTTGATATTTTTACTTCTGAAATGCAACCCTATTACAATAAAAGAAAAAAGCTTTTCCAAGGAGGAAGTAGTTATCAAAAGGAAATATTCACACGTGTATATGATTATGAATACCAATATACAAGAAATACTCTTCAATTGAACTTAGGATTAAATCCTATCACAAATCTCCCTGTTTATGGTGATGTTGGGCTTTATGCCAACGTACAAGAAACAGATTGGAGTTGGGCTGCATTGTTTGCTGATTATGATAATGATGGATGGACAGATCTTTTGGTTGCGAATGGTTTTCCAAGAGATGTAACGGATAGAGATTTTTCTGATTTTCGTGTTACGGCCAATAGACTAGTAAGTCAAGAAGAACTTATTGCCGCAATTCCCGAAATAAAAATACCCAATTTTATTTTTAAAAATAATGGAAATTTAACTTTTGAAGATGTATCCAATGATTGGGGTTTAAATTTTGGCACATTTTCTAGTGGTGCTGCTTATGGTGATTTAGATAATGATGGTGATCTTGATTTAATAATCAATAATATAGATGATCCTGTAACTTTGCTTGAAAATAATGCTTCTAATATTACAAAGAATAATTTTTTAAGGGTAAAATTAATAGGATCTAAAAATAATCCTCAAGCAATTGGGGCTACCGTGGAAATTTATGAGTCTGGAAATATTCAGAAAAAAAACTTGTTGTCTGGAAGGGGGTACCTTTCCAAAACAGAAAGCTTTTTGCATTTTGGATTGGGTAATATTTCCGTTATTGATTCCTTAATAGTTGTTTGGCCAGGTGGAATGAGACAAAAAATTGAAAATGTTAAAGGAAATCAGGTTGTCGATATTACGTTAAATCCTGATGTTTTTTTAAATTATGTAAATCCTAGTCCTAACACAATATTTGAAGACGTCGTAGCTTCTTCTGGTTTGATATTTAAAGATAGGGATATTGATTTTATAGATTTTAATTTTCAACGGACATTACCTCATAAATTTTCTCAATTTGGCCCATCATTGGCTGTTGGTGATGTAAATAATGATGGCTTTGATGATTTGTTTATTGGGTCAGGTAGGAAAGAAAAAGAACATTTTTTCATGCAATCTGATTCAGGGGATTTTATTATCCGTGAAGTCAATTTTAAGTTAACCGAGAGTGCTCTTGAGGAAGATGCTGGCACCTTACTTTTTGATGCTGATGGTGATGGTGATTTGGATTTATATATTGTAAGAGGGTCCGCGCAATATCCAAAAGCAAGTGATAATTATAAAGATGTTTTAATGGTAAATGATGGACTTGGGAATTTCACCTATGACTCAACAGCTCTTCAAATGATCCCTTCTAACGGCTCTTGTGTAAAAGGTGCTGATTATGATAAAGATGGTGATATTGATTTATTTATAGGAAGTAGAGTTTTACCAATGGCTTACCCATATTCAGATCGTAGTTTCATTTTGAGAAATGAAAGTACAAAGGATAAAATAAGCTTTGTTGACGTGACAAATGAAATATCGGAGGATTTGCTACACCCGGGTATGATAAGTGATGCTGTTTGGACCGATTTTAATAATGATTCTTGGCCTGATCTCATCTTGGTTGGCGAATGGATGCCTATAAAAGTTTTTGAGAACAAAAATGGTGGTCTACAACAAATCACAAGTGGTTCTGGATTGGAAGGTTTCCTTGGTTGGTGGAATAGTATAACATCTACAGACTTAGACAATGATGGAGATATCGATTACGTTGTAGGTAACTTTGGAGAGAATATTTACTTTAAAGGGAATAAGGAAAATCCGCTTCGTGTTTATGCTAAAGATTTGGATGAAAATGGTACTATTGACCCTCTTATATCATGTTATATACGTGATAGTTTGGGAGTTAAAAATGAATATCTTTACCATCCTTGGGAAGATGTTGTTAAACAGTTTTCAGGTATTAGGAAGAAGTTTAATTCATTTGGAGAATTCGGTGCTTCTACCGTTTCTGAAATGTTTTCAGATGGAACTATGGATGATGCATTGATATTAAAGGCTGATTGGATGAAAACTTCCTGGGTGGAAAACCTTGGAATGGGAAAGTTCAGTATGCATCCGTTACCAGACATAGCTCAAACTGCACCTGTATATGGTATTTCAATTGTCGACATCAATAATGATCAGTTTGATGATTTAATTTTGGTAGGGAATGACTTTGGAATGGAGGTACAGCAAGGTCGGGCTGATGCTTTTGTTGGTTTAGCATTGCTAAATTCAGAAGGAAATGGATTTGAACCATTAAAAATGGAAGCGTCTGGTTTTGTAGTTATGAATGATGCTAAAAGTTTGGTCAGTATTAATATACCGGCAAAACAAAATTTACTCTTTGTTGCTTCGCAAAATAATGATAGTATAAAAGTTTATAAAAATAAAAATGAGGCCAATAATACGATAGTTGAAATTCAACCAAATGAGATTGTTGCAAAATTCTTTTTTCACGATGGAAGTTTTACTATAAAAGAATTTTATTGGGGTAATTCTTTTCAATCACAATCTGGTAGAGCTATTTCCGTAAATAAAAATGTAAAAGAAATTAAAACCTATGATTTACAAGGAAATGAAGTAAGAGTCATTGAGTTTTAATTGTTTTTAATATAAAAATGCTTTTTTACATAATTATCATTACCTTGTTAATATCATCACAAGAGGTTTGCCTGCCGGGCAAGCCTTTTTTTTATTATCCATTATCCATTAATTTTTTATTCGTAAATTCTATTACACTTATTCAAAATTATAATTACTTTTGCACTCCAATAGAAAAAGGGATGTAGTAAAGTTTTTAAAATTCACCGTCTCACTCTGTTGTTGAAAATCAAATTGGACCCGTAGCATAACTGGATAGTGCACTTGACTACGGATCAGGAGGTTGGGGGTTCGAATCCCTCCGGGTTCACAAAAAAGGACAAGTTCATAAAATTTTGAACTTGTCCTTTTTTTATAGACTGGATTTCTGATAACCCGATAGAATCGGGAACGGGATATTTTAAGCCTTTTTTTTAGCATCACCCTTCTCACTTCATCCACCTGAAACATGAACCTCTGTTTGCCCGGGCAATAAGCGGATAGTTGTTTAACACTATAAGCATGATTATTAAAGGAGATAATATGTAATGGAGGTGTTTATTCATTCCAAAGTTGTCTATATCCTTCTGTTAATATATTGCTTATGTCTATTTTATTACTTTCATGCGGAATCGTGTTGCATGTAACAATGTCTGCTGTTCCCGCTTCTTTAAGCTGCTGATAGGCATTACCTGAAAACACAGCGTGAATACCGATACAAACGGGAGCTTGCATACCGGCTCTTTTTAAATGCCCAACAGTCTCAATCATGGTTCGTGCAGTAGAAATAATATCATCCACCAGAACGGGGGTGTGACTTTTATAGTTTTCGACCTGAGGCACAGAAACTTCTACGTCCTTATCTCCATGCCTGATTTTTTCAAGAACAATAAATGGGGATCCGGCATTTATGGCTACTTCTGATACCCATTGCGTGCTTTCGCTATCAGGCCCGACCAGTACAGGATTTGCAATATTGTCTTTAATCCAGTCAGATATGTTATTCGCTGCGTGTACCACTTTATTGGGGATGTCATAAACTTCCGACAAAGTACTTCTGCGATGGAGATGAGGATCAACCGTAACCAACTTTTCGGCAAACTGTGAAACCAATGAACCAAAATAGGTGGAAGTAATCCCTTCTCCTGCATGAAAACGTTTATCCTGCCGCATATATGCCAAATAGGGAGCAATTAAGCAGGTGCAATCAGCCCCCAGGTCCTGGGCTGTTTTGGAGAGGAAATACAGGGGCAGGAGCTTGTTATCCGGTTCATGGAGGGTACAAACTAACACTACTCTTTTCCCATTTACATCCGATTTTAACTGAAGGTATGTTTCACCATCAGGAAATTGGCGAATAATGGTTTCTCCTGTTTCAGATTGAAGCTGTCCTGCCAGCTTTCTGGTAAGTTCCTCATTTCCGGGAAGCGCAAAGAGTATGGTTTCTGTTTCCTTCACTATTTATTGTATGGTTAAAATGTCTTTTTGTGAATGATAGTATTCCAGTGCATAGATCATCTCACCTTCGGATTCAGCATGTATCACATAAAGTACTTGTCCTTTTTCTATCCTTGTCCCTAAGGGGGTTAAAAAATCTACCCCTGATGCTTTATCGTCTGGTGCGCCTGCTAACTTGGCGATCTTAGCCAGCTTTCTATTATCCACCCTAACTACCGTTCCCGAATGTCCTGCTTTAATTTTATGCTGGTATTTTGCCAATGTGGGTTCATCGAACCTCCCTTGTGCCTTGCATATAGCCATGAATTTTTCGTATGCCTTGCCGGATTCAAGAATATGCCTGGCTTTGTCATTTCCATCACCGAAATCGACCTTACCGGAAAGCTCCAGTAATTCACCTGCCAGCAATAATGCCCGTTCTTTCAAATCTGCGGGTGCATTGGGTTCTTTTCGCAATACGGCGAGTATATCCCTTGCTTCCAGGGTGGGGCCAATACCTTTGCCTACCGGTTGTGTACCATCGGTAATAACCACTTTCAGCTTTAAGCCAATAGTATGGGCTACTTTTTCCATCTTTACCTTGAGTTCATTGGCAGCATCAATGCTTCTTATTTTGGCTGTTTCACCAACAGGCATATCTATTATCACATGGTTAGAACCTGCAGCTACCTTTTTTGAAAGCACGGAAGCGATAAGCTGCCCTTCGCTGTCAATGTCCAACGCTTTCTCTACTTTATTCAAAATATCGTCGGTAGGACTGAGCCTGGCCGCTCCACCCCATGCGATACAACCACCTTCTTTTTCTACTACTTTTTTGATTTGCTCAATTGTAAGGTTTACCTCTGTCAGTACCCCCATTGTATCGGCTGTTCCGGCAGGAGAAGTGATGGCATGTGATGAAGTTTTAGGCATGGTTAAGCCAAAAGCAGTTACAATGGACACAATAATAGGTGTGGTTCGATTACCAGGTAGTCCACCAATGCAATGTTTATCAACAATCATGTTGCTATTCCAACGGATACGTTGACCGGAGCTAATCATGGCTTCTGTAAGTGAAGTAATTTCTTCTGTCTCCATGCGATTACCGGCACAGGCAGTAATAAAAGCTGAAAGATGAATGTTGGAATAATTTCCTTTAACAACATCCTGAACGATCTCTTTGAGTTCTGTTGATGACAAGATATTACCGTAAATCTTTGACCGAACATAGCTTAAAGAAGTAATGGGATGTAAGTGCGACACTGTAATCGTTTCACCTTCCTTAATACCTAACGACTGAATTGCACTTTCCGATAAGCTGACCTCTCCGGGCTTCAATATTTCGGAACGAATCACATTCAGGCTGGCCACAATAGATTTATGCCCTTTGGTAATTCGAATACGGGTCAATGCTTCAAAGCCTTCTGAAACGCATACATCGCAATCTTCCCTCATATAAGCAAAATGCTCATGTTGAGTATGGATGCCCAGACGTTTGAATATTAGTTTATTACTTTGGTGCTCCATACGCTGCTTGCTTTTCAGTTATTTCCAGTGGAATTTCCTCTATACTGTACAATTCAGGAATGATACAATTCCATCCATATACATCTTTGAGTTTGACCCGAAAGGTATCAGCAGACTGTTGCTCACCATGTGTGATGAATACCTTTTCCGGTGCGTTTTTAATTTCACTCAACCAATCAAGTAGCTCTGTCTGGTCAGCATGAGCGGACAATACTTGAAGGTTAAATACTTCTGCTTTTACTTCGTAATATTTTCCATAGATTTTCAACTCGGAAGCACCTTCAAGCAGAGCTCTCCCCCTGGTTCCTTCTACCTGGAATCCTGCTAAAAGCACAGACGTTTCGGGTTTGCGTAGGTATTGCTGGAGATAAGTTAATACCCGACCACCGCTTATCATCCCACTTCCTGCAATAACAATCTTCGTATTCTTGTTGTCTATTACTTCCCAGGTTTCCTTAAAATCCCGAATGATCCGGAAAGTATGGCACATCTTTGTACAATCATCTACGGGGAGTTTATGCCATTCCCTGTGCATATGAAATACATTCAAAACATTGGCTCCCATCGGGCTATCCATAATCATGGGAATCTCCGGGATTGCCTTCTTTTCCCGCAACTGCCAAAGCAAGTACATTAATGTTTGCGTTCTTTCAACTGCAAAACTTGGAATGATCAGTGTTCCGCCTTTTTTAATAGTATGTAAAATTATTTCTTTCAGTTTGGATTCCAGGTCTTCTTTCGGATGAAGACGGTCTCCATAAGTGCTTTCGATAAATAACACATCGGCCCGTTCCGGCTTTTTGGGAGGGCGCATCAGTAAATCTTCTTTCCTGCCAATGTCTCCTGAAAAGACAAAGCGTTTCCCATAAATATCCAGTTCAATGAAAGTAGCTCCAATAATATGACCATTGTATTGAAATCTTGCCTTAATGCCTTCAAATAGTTCAATCCATTCTCCCTCAGGAACTGGTTTAAAATGAGAAATTGCTTTTTCGGCATCTTTCAGATCGTACAGGGGTTCTGCGGGTTTATGTTTGGAATAACCTTCCTTGTTGGTTTTTTCGGCTTCTTCTTCCTGAATTTTGGCGCTGTCTCTGAGTATGATGGCGGCTATGTCTAAGGTGGGTGAAGTGCCTTGAATGGTTTTCTTGAAACCCATCTTCACCAGTCTTGGCAGGTAGCCGGTATGATCCATGTGGCCGTGCGTAAGCAATACAGTATCTATTTCTTCTATATTTACCGGAAGGTAGTCCCAATTCAAAAGGCGTAGTTTCTTCAATCCCTGGAACAGTCCACAATCAATCATAATTTTTCTTTCACCTGTATCTATAAGATACTTGGAGCCGGTAACGGTTCCGGCGGCTCCTAAAAAGTGAATAGTGATGTTGTTCTTCATATTTTTCAGTTTTTAGATACCGCACAATTCATGTGCTTCGTTTAATATTTTTTTATGCCTTTGTTCACTTATATCAACAGATTTTAATAGCTCAGGATGGTGGCAGAGTTCCATACACAATACTATTTCCTTTTGCAGTAGTATCTTTTTCTCGTAATTGGTAAGAGTGGTCAGGCAGGTAATAGGGTGAAGCCCCGCTATATCAATTCGTTCTTTCAGACTGCCTTTTTCCGGTTGATCCCAGCCAATGAGCATTAAACCGGAGCAGTTTCCATATTGGAAAGCATCGGAAGAAAAACGGGTATTGGTAAAAATCAAGCCCTGATGAAATTTGGTTTCATGTTCCGGATGTTTCTTCCATTGTTTTTCAATATCTATAAAACGGGAATGGATGTACAATGGAATTTTCACATCACAGAACCGCCCCTGGTCACTGTGAAACTTGCACTCGACCATAAAATACTGTTCTTCTTTTTCAGCTATCACATCTACTTCGTGATTGACACAATGTCCTTTGACTATTACACCGGTCTTGGTTTGAAAGCCTTCGTATTTAAGGATAGCCGCTACAAACTTTTCAAATGGAAAACCCGATGGCCCTAGCTCATAAATGGCCTTTTTGAGTTTGTAACGGGCGGCAATGGGATGGGAACTTTTACGTAAAAGAGCAAAGGCCTTTTTGTAGATTTCTTTAGTGGTAATCCCGTTATAGAGCACATCTTTTACCTCGGTAATAATTTGAGATATAACCAAATCACTTGCTCCTGACCTTTCTAAAGATCGTTTGAGCCTGGATACATCAAAAATAACCTTTTCTCCTGATGCTTTTGTTATGATTATTTTTTTGTTGTGTTTTGACATACTTTCATATTTCTTCTTTTATTTCAATCTTTTCATAAGCTATTAACATTAATACTAAGTATCGGAATATTGGCATGGTTGACCAGGTTCTCGGCAATACTTGGGGAAATCATTTTCTTAAACCCTGTTTTGCCATGTGTAGAAAGGGCAATCATATCTGCCTTAATCGCCTCTGCGAACTTTTGAATACCTCTTTCCTCGTTTAAGGCATTGTAAATGTTTATGGTGCACATACCTCTCGGACATTTTTTGAGAAAGTCCTTCATATTGGCTTCGACTTCATCGGTTTCTTTGAATCTAAAAGGCATATTCACGTAGAGCAGGTGAATTTGTGCCTTCATCAAGTCAGCAAACTCGATAACCTTATGAAGGGGCTTTTGCACATCTTCTTCAAAGTTGGCTGCAAAAACGATATTTTTTACCTCAAACTTTTTGGGTTTCTTTTTCACGGCCAATACCGGAACCTGGGAATATCGCACCACTCTTTGTGTATTGGAGCCTATGATTTCCTTAAAGCCTTTGGTTCCATGTGACCCCATCACGATAAAGTCGTGCTGGTGAGATTTGATGTGTTGGTCAATTTCTTCCTGTCCTTTTTCAAAGGTGAGGAATTGTTCTGCTTTCAATCCGAGTTTCTCCGCACCCCTTTTGAGTTTCCCCAATTCATTGTTGGCATGTCCGATTTGTGCCTTTATTTCCGGATATAGCTTTTCTTTTTCAAGTGGCAGTTTTATCCAGTCCACAGGTGTCGTCAGTAAATGCAGGAAATGAATTTCTGCATTGGCCTTTTTTGCAATGACCAAGCCTATGTCTTCTGCTACCTTGGCACAATCTGAAAAGTCTGTTGGTACTAAAATCTTTTTCATTTTCATTTTTTTTAGTTATTCAATTATGAACATACTTGCATGACACATTAAAAAAATAGCTTAAAAGCATTTTTTGATGCAATTTACATGAGGTTCATTCTCGCTTAAACAATAAAATGTATCCCCACCTTCCTGAACTCGTTCCAGTATTCCACTCTTTCGCATAATGTTCAGGTGGCGGGATGCACCTGGCTGATCCAATCCTAATGTTTCATAAATACTTTTCACTGTAAGTCTTTTATCACTGCGGGTGCAAAGTAAATTCAAAATTGCCACCCTGGCCGGATGGCCAATAGCCCTGAATTTTTCTGCCAGGCCTGAAAATTCTTGTATTTTTCTGCTCATTTTTTAATGATGATTCAAATACTATGTAAATATCTACATACCTACATGAGGAGGAAATGACTTGACTCAATTGGCCTGATGATCTTAATCAACGGGTTGTGAATAGAGGAAGGGAAACAAATCCTATTGTTATGGTAAGAAATTTATTTATACCATATAAATTGAAATTAACCATTCGATATACAATTCAATGCCGTTTACTTTAGGGGAATACCTCCTTATTTCCGACCCCGGAGGGGTCGCCCATTAATAACACCGTGTCAAAGACGCGGTGAATGGTGCCGTTTCTCCTCCTTTGCCCCGGGTCATCTCCCCGACAAGTCGC
>Ga0224506_10002879_pt1 | contig 11595 bp, 9 predicted proteins | sample SF_Jan12_sed_USG_2_FD_169108 | JGI IMG/M metagenome (GOLD analysis project Ga0224506, IMG submission 169108) | Sediment microbial communities from San Francisco Bay, California, United States - SF_Jan12_sed_USGS_8_1 | ecosystem: Environmental > Aquatic > Marine > Sediment | place: USA...
GATTCAATATCAGGACTATTATATTTGGGGCGCTACTGCTAAAATCCTCAACAATTTGACCAATATGCTCGACACAAAATTAGTTAATTCGTAATTAGCAAATTTAAAACTGGCATACACAAAATTAGTTAATTCAACATTAGTAAAGAGGTTTCCGTGGCAGTTTCCGTTTTTGATTTGTTTTCAGTAGGCATTGGACCATCCAGTTCGCATACCGTTGGACCTATGCGTGCAGCTAAAATGTTCGCTTCCCATACCACAAAACTTAATGCTGACCGTATGCTTGTTGAGCTATTTGGTTCTCTTGGACATACAGGCAAAGGTCATGGCAGTGATGTTGCTATTTTGCTAGGTCTTCAAGGTGAAATCCCGGATCAAATTGATACCGATACCATTCCCGATAAATTAAAAGCGATCAGGGAAAATCAACAGCTTATGTTAAACGGTGAAATTTCAATTGCTTTTAACGAAGCTAACGATCTGATTTTTCATCGTAAAAAGACACTCCCCTTACATGCTAACGGCATGAAATTTACAGCTTATAAAGATGGTAATGAGATTTTATCCAAGATCTATTACTCGGTTGGTGGCGGATTTATTATATCTGAAGACGCCGACACGCAAACACTCAAAGAAATGCATCATCAACTACCCTATGATTTTCAATCAGGTGAAGCATTATTGAACCTATGTAAAGAATCAGGCATGAGCATTAGTAGCCTGATGTATCAAAATGAGAAAGTCTGGCATGACGAAGCGACCATCAAGCAGAAACTTGAATTAATTTGGCAAACCATGTCAGCCTGTATTGATAAAGGCATTCAAACTGAAGGCGTTTTGCCGGGCGGCTTAAAAGTTAAAAGACGTGCGCCAGCATTGCATCGTAAACTACAATCGCAAAATTCAAATAATGATCCATTAGCAGCAATGGATTGGGTTAACTTATATGCTTTGGCTGTTAATGAAGAAAATGCTGCAGGTGGTCGTGTGGTAACTGCGCCAACCAATGGTGCAGCAGGTATTATTCCAGCGGTTATCAAGTATTACACCCATTTTTATCAATCCGCGAATACAGAGAATGTATATCGTTTCTTACTCGCAGCTGGTGCCATTGGCATACTCTACAAGCTCAATGCGTCCATTTCAGGCGCTGAAGTCGGATGCCAGGGCGAAGTCGGGGTTGCTTGCTCTATGGCCGCAGCAGGCCTTACAGAAGCACTGGGAGGTTCTCCTTCGCAGGTTGAATGTGCCGCAGAAATTGGCATGGAACATAATCTCGGTTTAACCTGTGATCCTGTAGGTGGATTAGTTCAGGTGCCTTGTATCGAACGTAATGCCATGGGTGCGATTAAGGCAATTAATGCAGCACGTTTAGCTATGCAAGGTGATGGTTCGCATAAAGTTTCACTGGATAAAGTTATTAAAACCATGAAAGAAACTGGCAAAGATATGAAAAATAAATACAAGGAAACTGCCAGAGGAGGCCTGGCAGTGAATATTATTGAGTGTTGATTGGAATTATTATCTGAAAACTACTCGGCAACTACCGCACAAATAACTCTGACTCGAAGTTTCCACTCAGGCGCAAATCCGCTTTTGTTCTGTGCATTGACCAACCAATGTGAACCATCAAATGCAGGTTGGAAATAAGTTGCTCTACCATCGAGAATAGCGCTAGTCGGATCTAAGACAGACCAACCAGCGCCTAATGCTTTTTTGCCTTCAGGACAATCAACTCTTAATTGCTTTGAGGCGACATTATCAACTGCGGTTTCCCCTACCACGACTTCATAACCTGATATTCCCGGTTCTCCTTGTTGACCAGCTGGTCCCATTGGGCCTGGCGGACCTTCACAACCTACGATGCCTAAAGCTAATACTGCTGGTAATAATTTGACTATATTTGAATTTATCATTTTTGGATTCTTCATTTTTATCTCCTTTCTAAATGAATTGATTATTTATATTTTTTGTTATGCCGTCACGTTATAACACTTTGGTCAAATATTCAACAGGTTGTTTGAGATATTTATGGATGCCCATTTTCATGGGTGTTTACTAAGAAAAGATTTTTTAGGTAGTATAGTTAGCATTTCCAGCTGTTAGATTTACTACAAATATGAGCTTTGTATGCATTCCCACGCAGGAGCATGGGAACGAGAGATTATTTTATGGATTCTGGCCTGCGCCAGAATGACGGAAGAATAAAACTTCAAAACTAGCAACTAGCAACTAGCAACTAGCAACTGCAGTTTAAAGATTAAACAAATAAACCAGCGTAAAAGATGTGATCTTTTCAGTTTTCTCATAACCTAGAGGTACATCTGATTGATGCTTTTGAGAATAAGAAAACTTTAATGCCAGATTATCAAAAATTTTAGCTGAAACACCTGAATAGCTTTTAGTAATGGTATTATCTGAACCTGCTTCTGAGGAAAACTTTTGTTCAAATGAAGAAGTTTTGCTCATCTTCCAACTATAGTTCATGGCAAATCTTGAAATATCTTCCTCATTTTCAATAAAGGTAATTTCTGTTTCACTTTTACGTTGACCATAACCCAGCTCGGCATCCAGAATATGTTCATCGCTATTAATAAATCGATAACCACTACCAACAATCATTGATGATTGATAGACAAAGCCGGAATTTTCCGTTTTATCATAATCTATCAAACCAAATACGTAGGCATTTTTACCAAACTTATAATTGGACTTGATTAAAGCCGCTCTTTTTTGTGCCGTCGTTTCGATGTTGGTTAATTTGTCGTGAGAAAAGCTCTTTTGTTTTGAGAAAATACCTTCATGTCGCCATTTTTCTTCTTCATAACTTACGGCAAACTGGCTATTTTGTGTTTTGGAATCAGTGTTTCCTGATATAGAAACATAACCCATTTCTATGCTTGAATGCCATTTACCTTTGCAGTCATCACCTTCACAGGTTTTGTATTCATCTGAAACAATAGCTTTGTCATCTACCACAATTTCCTGAGCAAATAAATTTACAGAGAAGGTAATAGAAAGAAAAAATACTTTAATATGAATTGATTTGAAATTAGGCATCATCCTGAATCCTTACATGTTGAAGAGAGCGCATTGTAAAAGGTATCAATAAAAAATCAACCTATATGATTAATTAACCTCAACTCGAGATAAGAATAACCACCAGCAAAACTATTTTAGCGTGATTGATACCATCTGCAAGTCGAGTATCGTATAATTTTGACCAAATAATGACTGGAGATGTACTGTGACAACTATTAACGATCTTGAGCCAAAACCGGTTTGGCAATTATTTAAGCAAATATGTGATATTCCCCACCCTTCCTATCATGAATTAAAACTTCGTGACCATATTCGCAGTCTTTGCGATCAACGAGGTCTTGAGACGCAACTTGATGAAGTGGGTAATTTAATTGTAAAAAAGCCCGCCACTAGTGGAATGGAAAATCGAAAAACCATAGCCATGCAAGGTCATGTGGATATGGTTCCTCAAAAAAATGCTGACTCAAATCATAACTTTGAAACCGATCCTATAGAAACATGGGTTGATGGTGAATGGTTAAAAGCTAAAGGAACCACGTTAGGATCTGATAATGGCATGGGGGTTGCGGCAGGTCTTGCAGTAATGCTTTCTGATGATATTCCTCACGGCGCTCTCGAATTACTTTGCACCATAGAAGAAGAAACTTCGATGCGTGGTGCATTTGGATTAAAACCAGGTTATCTTGATGCGGATATTTTATTAAATCTTGATACTGAAGATGAAGGTGAATTATACGTTGGTTGTGCTGGCGGTGTAGATATCAATTCATTTATTGATCTCCAGCTTGAGAATACACCAAACGGTCATATTGCTTTTGAAGTTGCCGTTAGGGGGCTTAAAGGCGGTCACTCAGGACTTGATATTGAAAAAGGACGTGGTAATGCCAATCAAATTATTAACCGATTTATATTGAGCCATGGTGATGAATTAGGTCTTTGTGTTTCAGAATTTAACGGTGGTACATTGCGAAATGCCATACCTCGTGAATCCTTTACAAAAATAACCATTCCTACAGGTAACCAAGATGATTTTAATGCTGTTTTAAAAGATTTCGAGTCACTTATGCAATCAGAATTAGGCGCTACAGAACCAAACCTGTCTATTACAGCAGAAGCTATTGATACACCTGAAAAAATCATCAATCCAGCACAACTAAGAAAAATTTGCTTATCCATAGCAGCTTGTGTTTCTGCACCTTTTAGAATGAGTGATCACTTTGACGGAATAGTAGAAACATCAAACAATCTGGCCATTGTGAAAAACGAAGGCTCTCAACTTAAAATCCAATGCCTGACCAGAAGTCTTGTTAATTCAGCAAGAGACTACGCTGCTCAATCTATTGCAGCAACTTTTGAATTAGCTGGAGCAAACTCAAAAATTGAAGGCGCATATCCTGGCTGGAAACCCAATCCTGATTCAGCTATTTTACAAACGATGATTCAGGGTTATCAGAATTTATTTGGCACAAAACCGGAAGTTAAGGTCATTCATGCCGGCCTTGAATGTGGATTGATTGGTGAACCTTATCCTGAACTGGATATGATTTCTTTTGGTCCTACAATTCGTGGCGCTCATTCACCTGATGAGAGATGCCATATTGGCTCAGTACAAAAATTCTGGGATTATTTGCTCTATAGCCTTGAAAATGCACCAGCTAAATAAAATTGCGGTACTGACAGGCTGCCTATGCAGCCTGCCAGCTATCCCTGACGCATTAAATATTCTGTAATAGTCACAATGTCCAGATTATAATCATCAGGCATTACGCACTCTATTATTTTTGCATCCGCATCATTAGACAAATCAATTTGCTCTGCATGAATAAAGTGATTATTTTCCAAGTCAAAAAAAGTAGTCACCATCGGTTTTGTTGGCGCATCATTATTGCTGTGAGCAACTATACCCAGCTTGTTAGTTGTTAGCGTTACTAAACTTCCAACAGGATAGACGCCAAGACACCTTATAAATTTATCCACCAGACCAGCGTCTAATTCACCATTTTTCGCCAATTCTCTTAATATAGCGAAGGATTTGGTTTGTGGTAATCCTTGCTTGTAAACCCTGTGAGCAATTAAAGCATCATAAATATCACAAATGGTAATCATTTTATCAAAATAAGAAAGTTCTTCTTCTTTTAAACCGAGTGGATATCCCTTTCCATTCAGTTTTTCGTGGTGATTGGAGGCAACTGAACGGCTAATGTTATTAATACCTTTAGTACTTTCAAGAATTTCACGCGTGTAAACCACATGCAATTTCATTTGCTCAAACTCTTCATACGTCAATTTGCCAGGTTTATTCAAAATTTCTTCCGGTACTTGTATTTTGCCTACATCATGTAAAAATGCGCCTGTTGCAAGTTGCGTTATCAAATCTCTGTCCAAATCAAGATATTTTGCGAAAAGTGCCATTAATATTGATACAGAAACGGAGTGCTCTAACAGGTATTTATCTTTGATGCGAATATTGATGACGCAGGCAATAGATTCCGGATTCTCAAAAATAGACTCGATTGTATCATTTACAAGGGACTTAACAGGTTCGGTGTCAATTGAATTTCCTGCTTTGATATCATCAAGAATTTTTGATTGCACCTGTACCGCTTCATCAAAGGTCTCTTTGGCTTTAATCAGGCCTTCGACATATTTGGCACTTTTACTGAGATGAGGCTCCTCAACTGAAACCTTGTCAACAAAAGATAAATCATTCTCAGATTCTTTTATAGGCTCAACATCATGCCCTTCTCCTGAATCTTCCAGAGGTTCATCCTCTTCCATTTTTTTAGAAGTATCAACTTCAACACTTATGACGCCCTTTTTCTTAAGGATTTCAATCAAAGACTGTGCTTGAACAAAACCCGAAGACTTGATTTTAAAATTGCCCTTTTGCTCAACAATGGCTACTACGAAATCACCAACTTCCAGTTGTGATACAGGCTTTTTAATTATCATTAAATTTTTTCCGAGATTATTTAACGCTGTTTTTCAACGACTACAGCTAACATCGTCTTGTTATTTGAAATAGCAAGACGTGAAATCTTACTTATCTTAAAATTAGTCGAGTTTTTAATTTTTTTCCAACCGGATTTATCATTTATATCCCTTATATATAATTTGTTTCCATCAGAGGAGATAACTTGATTATTATTTAACCAAACATAATCTTGTGTATCCGAAGGAAGGCTAAATAACGATTTTTTAGTGGCTCCATCCATTGTTATAGACTTTAGCATATGCCGTTCATTTTCAATAACGGTATAGCTAAATTGATTACTGTCAGGGATCCTTTGAATACATCTTCCGATATTTTGGTCCAACTTTGTTGAAGTGTTTTGGCCGGCTTTAGCAATATGCAACTCGTTAGGTTCTGCAAGTATAAACATGGCGACATTGTCATCATTCCAGGCGTGATATCCAACAGGTTTTACATCTTCAAAAATGACGGTGAACTCACCTTTTTGGTTAAATTTCCACAATCTTTGAGTTTGATCTTCTTCTACGCGAATCACAGATATCTCATTGTTAGTATCAGGAATAAGTGTTGCGGAATACTCACTCAATGATGTTTCATGTAATACTTTTGCTTGCTTTGAATCTAAAGACCATTGCCATATATCCGTTTTATTATTTTCCATGTGTGTAAAATATATGGTTTTATCATCAGCAGAAAATGCCGGTTGATTATCGTAATCGGGTCTATTTGCTACAATCTGCGGCTGAGCAAGATAATACTCCCCTTTATTTTGCTCCAGTTTAAACATGACAATATCAAAATTTGGTAATGCCTGATTTTGAGCCTTGCTTACAAGTGATAGCAACATGGCTATCACTAAAAATAAGTATCTATTTAGTTTCATATTTTATATCATTCCTCGTTATTGAATTTGTCTAACTATAGCTTTTTAACTGCTTAATTTAAATCAAATAGTCTTGCAAATTCTGCTTTTTTGTCTGACGAGTATATGTAGGGTGGATTTATATGACACACGAGTTTGAAACCTTTAGAGAAAAACGTAAGCGCGGAAATGAAAAATTATTAACTACTGATAATTTGGTTATCAAACGTTTCATGTCTCTAGACAAACAAGCATATGGCGAAGGCGTTCTCGACATTAAAACCAAGGAATTACTAGGACTGGTTGCTTCTATGGTGCTTCGATGCAATGATTGCATTGACTATCACCTTGAAACTTGTGTAAACCAAGGTTTAAACAAGGAAGAAATAGATGAAGCAATTGGAATTGCTATGCTGGTAGGTGGGTCTATTGTAATACCTCACGCCAGACATGCAGCTGAAAGTCTGGAATTTTTATTCTCAGAAAAATAATAACTTGTTTTATAAATGATAGTTGTCACTTTTATCAATATAATCAAACTTATTATTTAGCTTTTTCAGATTCTATGTTATTGTTTTGGCCTATATATATAAAATTCGAATAACAAATATATAAAATGAGCAATAACATAAAACCAAAAATTATATTCAATTCTCGCTATTTATCATTCGATCGCTTGATACGATTCAAATATAAATATAACATGTTCCAATAATGGATATCCCACAATAGAATATTTGTAAGCTATGAATGGACAACCCAAAAACATAGGACGTTTCAAAGTGCTTAGCACACTTGGTGTCGGCGGTATGGGTACTGTCTATCTTGCGGAAGACCCGGACATTGGCAGAAAGGTTGCCATAAAAGTATTGCACGCCAGTCGAGATGAAAATTCCCTAAAACGTTTTAAACTTGAAGCGAAAACATTAGGTGATCAGGTTCATCCGAATGTTGTAGTTTTACTAGAATATGGTATCAATAATAGCCAACCTTATCTGGTAATGGAATACTTACCCGGAGAACCACTTGATCGCTGGTTAAAATCACCACGCAAACTATCGGAACACAAGGAAATTTTACTAGGCCTTTGCAATGCCTTATCTTATTTACACCATAAAAATATTATTCATCGTGATCTAAAATCCAGTAATTTACAGGTATTACCCTCGGGAGCTAGCAAGTTGTTGGATTTTGGCATAGCGCAAACCCATGACAGTCAACTGACAGCAACCGGTTTTTTTATAGGCAGCCCACAATACCTTGCACCAGAGATACTCAATCGTTCTCCTCATAGTAAGGTTACAGATTGTTATTCTTTGGGATTGATTGCCTACAATATGCTTCGAGGCTCAGATCCCTTTGATTCAAATAGTATGGAAGGCGTTGTGATGAGAAAAATTTCTATCACCCCTACTCCCCTTCACAAATTAAACCCGGGAATTCCGAAAAGCCTTTCGACTGTTATTTCACATTATCTGGAAAAAGATCCATCTGTAAGGCCTAAGACACCTGATTTGTTAATTCAGGAACTAGAAAAAATAACTTCCAAACGTTTGCTGGATTACACAGTTTTGCCCGTTGAATATTTAGAAGATATTTCAGGTAATAACAAGCTCCCACAATATAAAGGCCATAATAAAAAATTTAATATACTTGCAGTAACAGCTATGATTTCCGCAGTAAGTTTCGGCAGCTGGTATTTTTACAATCAACAACAAATTGCTCCACAGCAAATAACATCAGATATAACTGAGGCTGAAATTGCATCCGAACAAATTATCACAAATGTCCAGACAGAAACGCCAAAAGAAACAAGTACTATTGAAGAAAATAAAACTATAAAAACAACAGCCCTCAGTCAAAAACCCGTTATAAAACTGAATAACGCAAACCTGGAAGACAACACAATAGAATTTGATAGACCAACAACTCTTGACACTATGACTGAAACCGAACCTGTCACAGACTCTGCAACTCAAGCTGAAACCTCTGTAAGACCTGCAGTCCAATCAACACCTGAACCGATAGTTAAGATAAAACAACCTGAGCCCTATCAACCAAAACAGGAAGTAAGTAACGAAGATAGCGGCTTTCAATTGCCTGTGATAGGTAAATTATCTGAAGGAATTAGAATAAAAGCCCTGTCCGGTATGGTTATTCCAAGAGGAAGAAGTACCGTTATTGAAATAGAAACTCGTGATAACCTTGATGTTTTTGAGGTTTATCTGGGGAGAAATCTATATGACAAGGTTAAAGTTATCAGAAACAGAAAAATCAAATCAAACCTTTATGAACTTACAATTTATGCAGATTCAAATGCCAAAATTGGTCAATATTCAATTATTGCAAAACACAAGGAACAAAAATCTAACAAAATTTTATTGGAGGTTACCTTATGAAAACAATAATAATGATAATTTCATTTTTCATAATGAGTGGATATACATCAGGCATTGTTGGGCAAGAAAACTTATCAAATGACATTAAAAAGCTGGAAAATCAAATCAGGCAACTGGAAAGAGATATTCGTCAGTTAAGAAGATCAAGTGGTGGCAACACAAACCAGTCAGACAAGAGTCGTATCAGTCAACTTGAACAGTATGTTATTCAACTAAATGAAGCTTTATCAGAATTACAGCAAAAAGTACTTGATAATGAAGCTGAAACCCAAAGATTATCAACCAATCAGGATAAGCAACCTAAAATAGGTATCTATGGAACTTTTGACGTACACAAGCAAGAAATTGAATCAACTATGTTTGATGGTCATTCACTTGAAATCTTTATTAGCGGACAATCAGGCGAAAGAATCAGTTATTTCACAGAAATTGAATTTGAAAGAGCTGCAAATGTTGGTGGAAATAGAGGTGGTGAGATTTTGGTTGAAGAAGCTTATACTGATATTAAATTAGCCTCTGCAATCAATCTAAGAGCAGGAATATTTAACATTCCTTTTGGAAATGTTGAGAGAGATAGATATGGCCCATTAAGAGATCTGGTATCTAAACCCTATACCAGTGATGCTCTCGCTCCACAAGACTGGAGTGACAATGGTATTGGATTTAATGGCAAGTTTAATCTCAGTAAAAGCTGGATAACCGATTATCATGTATATGCTGTTTCAGGCTTAAATGGCAATATTACCAATTCCGGATTAAGAGATGCAAGACAAGGCTTTGGTCAAGATAATAACCATAACAAAGCAGTAGCTACAAAATTAAAATTTCATCATTTGTCAGGACATTCTTTTGGCTTCAGCCATTATATTGGAGCCTGGAATGATTTGGGAACTCATGATATTGAAGGTATTAACTTTGATTTTGAAATTGACTGGGATTGGATGGAACTTATTGGTGAATATACAAAAATGACAATAGATCGTGAGATTGATACCTCTCAGGCAATTATGGATGGTTATTATCTAAGAACCGTATTTCATCTTGAAAAAGGTTTTGTAAATAATTGGTTGAGCAAAGATTTTCCCTATGCAAAACTGGCTCTTGTGCTTCAATATGACGAAGTGAATATAGAAAATTTTGTCGATCCTCTTCAACCGGACAACTGGCACGAAAGATATACTAGCGGTATTACTCTTGAACCCGATTATTCATGGCGAATTAAACTGAATTATGAAGAGATAAAGACACCACATATCGCACCTATCGGACATAATCATAGCGATACCTGGACTTTTTCAATAGGTTATATTTTCTGATTTGTTTTGAATCAGGCTTATCAGAACCATACAAGGGCAAGATTAACTTGCCCTTTTTTAGATACATTAATGTACTTTACTTGAATGCGCCGGGCTTCTGAAGATACTATTTAAAAACAACACATTTAATCCATCTAGTGAGGCTCTTGAAACCGGATCCTGTGTAAAGCTGATAATCATTCCTTTACCTGTTGGCTGATGTATCAAAAATGGTTTATATGCCAACTGCGCTCTGTTCTCTTTCCATAAATAGCCACTAGCCAAAACATTATCACTACTGTCAAACCATACAAGATTTTTTCCAGACTGTAGTTTTATAGGTGAATAGATATCATTCCCTCTCACCAATGCGACAAGATTTTCTTTAACGCCAGCAGTTAACCAGTGCGCCTGATCGACAACCACATTGGCCAATACACCAGAAACACGGTCAGGGTCTTCGTTGGGATTTTCAATCGCATCAATAAGATCATCAGGTTTATGATATAGCTTTCCTTGAGTCTTTATGTCATTAGATCCTTCGGCTTTTTTATCTTCCTTGTAGGCATATTCCTTTTGTACATCCAACAGTTTTGATTCAACCGCATATCTGGTTGCCTGATCCAATGTAATTAAAACACCTCCAGCTTTTACCCAATCCTTAATCACATTACTAGCTGATTCATTAATTACTGAGGAATAATTGGCTGACGGTAAAATCAGTACATGATATTTTGATAAATCTGCGCGTGACAAATGTTGAGATTTGATAGCTGTCACCGGATAGTTGAATTGTCTTTCAATTACAAAACGTGCCGCTCCTGCATTTAGAACACTGGTTGGTTCATCCCATGCCATTGCAACTTTTGGTGCAATCAATGTAACAGTATTTTCGCTACCGAAACTAGGCCCTTTGGTAACCCAGCTTGTATCAATACCATCAACCAGAGCACCCGTTTCTTTGGCAATTTTACTTACAATATTTTTTACAGAGACATCATTTCTTCTTCTTTCAATAATAAG
>Ga0224506_10002880_pt1 | contig 11594 bp, 10 predicted proteins | sample SF_Jan12_sed_USG_2_FD_169108 | JGI IMG/M metagenome (GOLD analysis project Ga0224506, IMG submission 169108) | Sediment microbial communities from San Francisco Bay, California, United States - SF_Jan12_sed_USGS_8_1 | ecosystem: Environmental > Aquatic > Marine > Sediment | place: USA...
CCGACTCCGAAATTGAGCCTCCGTATAGGTATAGTTTACGACTCCATCAAACAACTTATTCGGCTTGACCTTGAAGGTCAATTCAAAGCCACGCCGTCTACTTTTTGGGACGTTCCGATTTTGTCCATCCATAGGACTGAAGTCACAGGCAAGACACGTGAAAAATATTTCATCCCGAATGTTTGATTGATACACCGCCAGCGCCACATCGCCCCAACTACTCACTTTTGACTTCAACCCGAATTCATAATTATGCGATCGAACGGGCTGTAAATTTGGGTTGGAACCAAACGTGCCTTGGGCAAACAGCTCATCATTCGTCGGAACGCGAAACCCCTGAGAATAGGAAAAATACACACTCGTCTGGGGCACGAGAAAATAGGTGAGACCGGCGCGTGGAGTGGTTCGGCGAAAGACTTTTCGGCCATCATTGGCTGGCGTCAAGCGATCTCGAAAATCTAATTCCGTACGATCAAATCGAAATCCACCAACCAAAATGATTTTCGAAAAAAGATTCACCGTATCCTGAACAAACATGGCCGTGACTTCCTCTTCCGTTTTCCTTCGGATGTTAAAAGGGCCAAAATCGGATAGGGACAATAATCGATTCCCAAATTCATTCCAGGCGACTTCCCCACCAACTGACAACGTATTCCGAAAAGCCTCGACCTCAAACTCGTGCGCCAACTGAAACACTCCTCCCCACGACTTCGTATCCACCAAATTTTGACTGGTTGAGTTATTGCCCCCAACCGTAAAAGGTTGGCTCACCAAAAACGATTCTTGTTCTAACCGGCGGTAAAAACCATTTCCTGTGAATGTGAACCCGCCAGGGATCACCTGCCGGGCCGTGAGCCTGACAAAGTTATTCTCCCGATCAACGAAATCTCCGGGTGTAAAATTCTTCTTAGGGTCATCCCCTGCTAAATTTCGAGGGAGAGATCCGGCTTGCTCTAAATTATCTTTGACATAGGTATACGAAATCGTCAGATCAGTTCCTTCCACCGGACGATAGCCAACCTTCCCAAACCCTCGCGACAATTTCCCCTCAGAATCATCCCGATAGCCATTTTCCCGCTCTCGACTCAAGGACCCAAAGTAGTCAAATTTCCCAATCGGGCCACTGCTATTGAAGGTATAACGCTGACGCCCAAAACTGCCGAAGGCCGTCTCACCGGTCATCTGTCGTTGTTCGGCTCCTCGTTTGGTCAGAATGTTAATGACGCCCCCCATGGCATTATTCCCATAAATGGCTGAGGAACTTGGAATAATTTCCATTCGCTCGATCGTTTCCAAGGGCAAAAGATCAAAATTCACGAAGCCAAACTCAGGATCATTGACTCGTATACCATCAATAAAGACACTGGTGGACGATACCGGGTTACCATTATAGCCTCGAAAATCAATCGTTTGTTCGAACGCATTGCCGACCTGATTATGCATCACCACCCCAGTGGTTTGCGCCACCGCTTCCTGAACGGTCCTGGCACCCGACTGCTGGATGTCTTCAGCGGTAAGGACCGTTATCTTGGATGGAACCGACAGAATATTTTCTTGAATACTGGATAACCGAGTATCGGTGACCAGAACCTCTGGCAATTGCTGAACGGAAGAGGGGCTCTCCTCGTGCACGTCAATCGTCTCCCCGTAGGCAAGAGTCATCAGGACCAGACACATGAGAACCGTACAAATTGCGGCAAAAATAGTAGAGAAAAACTTTGTGGACATCATCCACCTCCCTTTAGCTCGAAGGGGTTTTATGGAAGAAACAGTCGCTGGGTTTCCTGACTTGCGGATTTTCGTTCCTCTGCGCCTTCCCATCTCTCTCGTGAAGCGAGAGGCGTGAAGCGTAAGGTGAAAGAGTTTCTTCTTCCTTCCCCTCACGTTTTACGCCTCACCCCTTACGGAGTTCGACAGTGGCGATGTGCAGAATCACTCCCCGCTGACAGTGGCGGCACCGTGCTGGATTTTCACCAGCTTCCCCGTCACAACCATTTAAATTCCGCTAAACAATCCCTCCTCCTTTGTAAAATGATGAATAAAAAGAACCCTCACAATACAACAATACATTCAACCTAACAGTAGGACGAGAAAGGCCGGAGACCATCAAAGTGATATTCCCTCACAGCTTGCTAATTTCTTCTAACTTTTAACTTCTCAAATCTCACTATTCTTTATAAGGGCAATGACACGCGCGGCCGTCCAGATTGCGGATGCCGATCAACGAGCACCGAACATCCATAGACTGTTTCGATGACGTCCGGTTTCATCACCGTTTGTGGCGACCCCATGGCCGCCAGGCGGCCATGATTCAACATCAACACTTGATCGCAGTATTGGCTGGCTAAATTCAGGTCATGCGACACCAATACCACGGTCAGGCCTCGTTCTCGATTGAGCCGTTTAATGATACGGGCAATATCGAGCTGATGATGAAGATCCAAAAAGGCCGTCGGTTCATCCAGCAACAGGATCTGTGGTTCCTGCACCAACGCCCTGGCAATGACCGCCCGCTGACGTTCTCCTCCCGACACTTCTGTGACGAGACGATTTCCAAGATGCGCCACATCAAGCTCCTCCATGGCGGTCTGTGCCACAGCCAAATCCTGTGCATCTTCCCAATGCCACCCTCCCCAGCCCTGATGATGCGGGGACCGCCCCATCAGCACCATCTCCGCAATGGTAAAGGGAAACACCTGCAATGTTTCCTGCGGCACGAGTGCCACACGTTTCGCCACGTCCAATTGAGAAAGGCTCGATAACGATTCGCCTAGTATGTCAATCGTGCCTGTCAGAGGGCGCAGCACTCTGGCTAATAATTTCAAGAGGGTACTTTTTCCAGACCCGTTGGGACCGAGAATCCCCAACACTCGCCCAGAAAGGATGAGGCAGGACAGCTCCTTCAAGACCTCCTCAGATTCAGCGTGTTTGCCCCTTGAATAGGAAAAGCTAACATGATCCAGTGCATAGGCCACGTTGGAAGCCATGTGATCATTTACCATCTAGATTACTTCATCCCCAACTGTGTTTGGCGGGTCGTCAATAACCATAAAAAAATTGGCCCACCAACTAATGCGGTAATCACACCCACGGGAAATTCACTGGGACTTAAGGCGGTACGTGCTACGGTATCGGCCAACATCAAGAACATTCCTCCCACTAAACCCGCGACGGGCAGTAACAACCGATGATCGGCCGAGACGACTAACCGCACGGCGTGCGGAATGATAAGTCCCACAAATCCGATGATGCCGCTAAAACTGACGACCGCTCCTGTAAGAAGTGCCGCAGACAGGAACACCATTTTCTTGACCCGTTCCACCTCAACACCCAACGAGCGCGCTGTTTCTTCTCCAAGTGTCAGCAGATTCAGCGACTGCGCATGGATGCCCAATATGACCAAACCTGCTCCCAGATACAGCACCAATATTCCTAATGTTGGCCAGTCCGGACCGGTCAACGTCCCCATCAGCCAGGCATACATTCCAAAGGCCTGATTCGGATCAGCAATGCTGGTGAGGAACATGATGAAGGCCGAAAAAATAGCATTCAACACCACTCCCGCCAGCAAGAGGGTATACACTGAAAAGCCATATTGTGCTGAAGAAATACGATACATAATGATGAGCGACAACAACGCACCGGCAAAGGCGCACACAGGGAGCGCCGACAGACTCCCCACTGAGATCCCAAGACCAAACAGCAAGGCAATCGCCGCTCCAAGCGCAGCCCCACTGGAAATACCTATCACGAACGGATCCGCTAAAGGGTTACGCAACAAGGCCTGTAACGCCACGCCGACCATGGCCAAACTACCACCCACAAAAAAAGCCAACACCACCCGAGGCATCCTGACCTGGAGAAGAATAACGGAGGTGGGATCACTGCTACCCAGTTCCATTGACGGGCCAGTGGTTGCTCCCATGATTACGGCAATAATTGTTGAATAGGAAATAGTTTGCGTGCCAAACCCCAAGCACACGACAAATACCAGCAGGGTCACCACACAAGCTGCACCCACCCATAGCCACCAACGACTCCGTGTCAGTGTTTGCCTTGATGCCGGCACCGCATTGGAGACAGGGAGCCTTACGATTGCACGCTCCAACGAAAACGCCGAAGAAGGCGAGCGCTGTGATGGTGCATCAAGAATTGGCTTCACAACCGGTTTTCCCAAATAGAAGAGTGGGGCGTCATAGCACAGTAGGTCATTGAACGTATCTACGGACTGGGTTTCTGGACCGAATCTTCTAGATCGACATCTGGATGCAGTATTTTGACGAGATGTCGCAACCCTTCGATCACGCGAGGGCCAGGACGATTCAGTACATCACTATTGATCTGAAAGAGTTTGCCATTTTGCACAGCTCGTAAGGTGTCCCAACGTTTCCATCGATCTTGTTCAGTTTGAGGAATCCCCTCATACTCGCCTACTGGAAAAAGCAAAATATCAGGATTTTGGGTCAGCACCTCTTCCATGGTCAGACGAGGATACGGCGCATTCGCCCGTTCAGCCGCGTTCCGTCCACCAGCCAATTCGATCAAGTGATGAATAAAGCTTCCAGGGCCCACCGTGATTAAGGGTTCTGAATTAAGAACATAAAGCAGAGTAGGACGAGGGCGGCCTTCAACTCGTTTAGTCAGAGCCGTCACGTTTTTTCGCATCTCCGCCGTATACGCATTCGCCTCTGGAGCTCGGCCCACCATTCTCCCCAATAACTGTATATGCCCAAAAATCCCTTCAACCGTTTTTGATTCGAGCACAAAGGTCGGAATTTTTAGTTGTTCTAACTTGGCAAGCAAATCAGCACGGAGAAACGAAGGCGGCGCCAACACGAGTTGTGGTTCAAGGACAATGAGGGATTCCAGATTCGGTTGAGAATATGCCACTTTCGGCTTAGCCAAGGCGGCCGGGGGATAGTTGCAAAAATCTGTCACGCCGACAATTTCTTCGTCTAGCCCTATGGCAAAGAGCATTTCTGTGATGCTGGGCGCTAATGACACAATTCGTTTGGGTGGTTTGGCGAGATAGAGTTTCCGATCTAGATCGTCCACGAACGTGCGCGGCGCAATATTGGCCATGAAGGGCATGCCCGTCAAAATACCTTGTTGCCGACGTCTCATAGAATCAGTCTCTTCAGAAAAGACTAGAGCAATTGGATAGGAAGCCGCAAAAAAACCCGTCACTATAACAAAATAAATGACTCGAACAGTTAGACTACGGTCAAGTTCCCTCTCACTTGATACGTGAGAGCTAGGAGGTGGATAGAGCCATAAGACTGGGTTCCTAACCCTACACCACGAAGTGGAAATACCCGCCAAAATAAAAAAATCCCCAAGGCTTCATGAACCTTGAGGATTGCACCCGCTTCTTCATCCTCGCCATCTCCCCAGCCCACGAGGGAATCTTGGCCTTGGAACAAACGAGGTATTCTGGCTTCTGGGGCTCAGCGACTCTTGCGCTGACCTACTTGCCCGCGCCTTCCCATCCGAACATCAGTAAGGAGTCAGTAGTTCGAAGTGAGGAGTATAAGAAATTCTCTCCTGACTACTTACCTTTCACGCCTTACTTCTTCAGACAGTGGCGTTGCGGGGGTCGTCCCCAGTTACAGCGGCGGGACCACGCGGGATTTCCACCCGCTTCCCTCCATCCGTTCCGTACTCTGTTGGAGATGACAATAGGAAGGACAGCTTATCATTGTCAAGCAAACAGCCTGGGGATATCCACTTCACTTCCCAACATTCGCAATCAGTAAAACTATTTCACCAGAAATAATTCATTGGGCTTGCTGGCTCTAAGAATATTGACAACCTCTCTCCAAACCATTAAGACACTTTTATCCCCAATATAATGAGGAATTACGAGAACGCCTATTCCCTCGCGTTTTAGAGCGAGAACCAGTCGAAACACCAAAGGAATCAGGAGGCGCTTATTATGAAACATTGCTTAAAACTCTTGCTTCTTTCACTGGTCATCATCTTCCCCATTGACCTGATTCATGCGAAAGAAGACAAAGAACTTCGCCAACAACGCCAGGCAGCGCAACAAGAACGTCAGGCGGAAAAGAAGCTACGGAATCAAGAGATCACCGATTCAATAAAATCCTTCTCTGAATTTACCGCCTCGCTCCGTTCTGAATATCCACCCTTACTACAAGAAATTGATACCGAATTTGAATTCAAACAAGTGGATCTTCAAGCAGACCGCAATGCCAAAATTGCCGAAGCTGAAGCCGAATATCAAACATTGTGGACCAGCCTCTTAATGCCCCAAGGAGGGCAACCACCTAAGGACGCCCTCAAGGAAATAGAGGAAAAGGCTAAAGCCCTTTCCGACAAACTCTTTCAACTCAAAGAAGAAGCGGCGCAGGCCGAGCACAAGGAAAAAATAGCTAGCAAAAAACAAAAGCATACACTTCTAGAGGAAAGAGATACCAGGGCTCTGGATGAAGCCGCATCCCTTGGACTCACAAAAAAATATGAGCCAATTATTGCCAAACCGATCGGAGGTGAACTCACCCGACAAGAAACCCAATGGAACGAACGCGAGGAAAAAGACCTTGAACGAATTCATCAACGCAATCAAAAAATAATTCAAGAGTTCCGAACTGGCCAGAAATTACGAGAATGGGAGCTGCAGAACTTTGATGAAGACTTTCAGCTCCAATGGAAAGAAAAACGAGAACTGCATGAGCTGGAAACCCAACAGCAATTTTTCAACAGCCTCCTCATGCAGCCGGCACAAGGCGCAGAAGTCAAGCAACAAGATATCATGGCCAAATTTGCCGAAATAGCCAAACAAAATAAACTGGTAAAAATTAAGTACGATACAATTCGCAAGAAAAATTCGATCACCAGACGTGAAGAAAAAAAGAAGCTACAAGAATAGCGGAGCAGCAAAAGACCCTGGCATGAAGAGCCAAGGATTTTCCCTGAATTCTTTGGCCTTTACTGCCGAATAGCGGAAAAAATCGGCGTCAGGTCGACATTGGCTTCTACATGATCCGCCCAACGATCCAGAGCTTGCGCCAATCTTGATGAAACAGCTTGAGATATTTCTACCTCAAGGGGCTGAAGATTCTTTCTAACCCTCACACGATTCAGCCATTGACGCCGAAATTCCGGTCGATCAAAGACCCCATGAATATAAGTGCCCCACACCAACCTATCCGAACGAATAGCTCCATCGCCTCTTTTCTCACAAAGATCTGAGGAGTCATCTTTATCTGGGAAAATCTGAAAGGATGAGGACACCGTTTTCCCACGAGTTGTGACTCCCATATGAATTTCATAGCCTTCAACAAGACATTCAGACCCCAGAAACTCTCCTTGAGAATACGCACGAACTTGAATGGTGGTCTTATGGGGAAGTAATTCGGTCTTCACATCAAGTAACCCCAGACCTCTCGCTGAACCACCCGTCTCAACATGCTGGAGATCACTCAGCTCTTTCCCGAGCATCTGAAAACCTCCACACACCCCCGCCACTTCTCCTCCTTGGCGGACATGGGCATGCAAGGCCTCCTCAAATCCGGCTTGTCGAAGATAGTCCAAATCAGCCAAAGTCGTTTTACTGCCAGGAATGATAATGACATCAGCCCCATGAAGTTCTTGGGGAAACGCTACATAGCGAATGGCCACATCTCCCTCTGCAGCCAGTTGATTGAAATCGGTAAAGTTGCTCATGTGCGGCAGCAACACAACCGCCACATTGACGGTCTCTATTCCAAACGGCGTCATTCGGAATCGCTCAATGTCCACGCTATCTTCTTGGTCCAATTCTAGATTGCGTAGATAAGGCACGACTCCTAAGACCGGCACCCCTGTGCGTTCTTCGATAATCTTGACCCCATCATCAAACAGACGGCGATCGCCTCGAAACTTATTAATGACCACGCCAATGACCCGCCGCCGTTCTTCCGGCGTCAAAAGATCCATCGTTCCAATCACTTGAGCAAACACACCACCACGATCAATATCTGCCACGAGAATCACGGCCGCATCGGCCATCTCCACCACGGGCCAATTCACAATATCTCGATCCCGAAGATTCATCTCCGCCGCACTCCCCGCTCCTTCAATCACCATGACGTCGTATTGTTCGGCTAAACGCTCATAACTCTCTTTCACAAACTCCTTCAACTGCGATTTTCCAGAAAAATACTCCTTCGCCTCCTGACTTCGCCAGACTTTCCCTTGAACAATCACTTGAGTTTTTGTATCCGCTTCGGGCTTCAACAAAATTGGATTCATATCCACATGCGGGGGCAACCCACAAGCTCGCGCCTGAAGTACTTGTGCACGTCCCATCTCCCCGCCTTCCGGGGTAACAAAAGAATTCAGCGACATATTTTGAGCCTTAAACGGCGCCACCCTGATCCCAACCCTATACAACAGCCCACACAACCCCGCCGTAATGAGACTTTTCCCCACATCTGATCCCGTTCCTAAAATGGCAATCGATTTCGTACAAGATCTTTTCAAGCTGATTTCCCACAAAAACTTTGAACAATCAAAAGTTTTACTCTCGATTGAAATCTAATCCACTTTCAGCCTAAAAGATTGTATGGTACATTCAAGGACGTTAGAAATACCAACCAAAAAATATGGCGGCACAATGAAAAGCTTTCGACCGTTCTCTCGAGTTCCCATGATTGTCCTTTGTCTGGCCTTGTCTTGGGTTTCCCCCCATTCCTCCTTCGCTATAGCAGAGTCCGACTCACCATCAACGTCCGGCACCCTGCAAAGTGTCTTGGAGAAAAAGACCTTACGGGTAGGAGTCTCCTTATTCACCCCCTGGACCATCAAACACCCAGACGGCCAGTTGGTGGGGTATGAAATTGACGTGGCTAAGCAACTGGCCAAGGATCTCGGAGTGAAACCGGAATTTCATGTTTTGGACTGGGAGAAGATTATTCCTGCCCTCTTAAACCGGGAAATTGACATCATCATTGCTGGCATTTCGATTACGCCCCAACGAGCTCTTCAAGTGAATTTTAGCCAGCCCTATGATTCCTCGGGGGTAAGCTTGGTGACGAATACTTTATTAACAAAAGCCTTTAAAGGCCCCAAAGACCTCAATAGACGAGACGTCATCATTGCTTCAGTGGCCGGGACGATCTCGGAGGATTTGACACGCCGAATCTTCCCCCAGTCCACACCGAAAACCTTCGCCACGAGTCAGGAAGCGATCAAAGCCGTCATCACCGGAGCAGTCCATGGGTATGTCGAACACGAACCTATCACGACGTTTGCGGCATTGGATAACCCTGACAAGGTCGATGAGCCTCTGTCAAAACCGCTGATTGAAACAAAGGCCGGCTTTGCCGTCAACAAGGGAGATGCCGACTTCATCAATTTTCTCAATGCTTGGATTATCGCGCATGAAGCCGATACCTGGCTGGATTCCGTGCATAACTATTGGTTTGAAGGAGTCGAGTGGAGAAAGGAACTCCAAAAGACTCCATGACGATGACCTTCCCCACTTCAGGTTTCTGGCTCAGTGAGAATGCCTGGAAACAGACTATGCTCCTTGCTCTGGTGCCTGTTCTCCTTGCAGCCGGCATACTGGAAAAATCCGGCACGCAGATTTCCCTGCCAGATGACGATGCCTACCGATCACCCCTATCAGACAATCTCCTTGAATCGAACCAATGGAGAATTCCCCAAGAAGAGAAACGAGACTGGCGTTTACCACCCACTCCTCCAGTGGGCTGGCGTACTCCCCAACCGTCCCCATCCGACAGCTCTTCCTCAAAACGAACCATTGAATTGTTCCCCCGATACAAATCGGGCAATCCCTCCGACTTTGATTTGATCGAACGCGAGGAAAAACCGTTAATTAAGATATTTGAATTCGGGTCAAAATAAATTCTGCAAGAATTTCCCCATCACCCCCTCTCGCCAATCATCAGCCAGATTTTATGGTCTCTACGCAAAGTGCATGTCGACGAAAATCCCAAGACCTTACAGAAAGATTATCTGGGCCATTTGGGAGAGGTAGTCAATAGTTTTCCGTTAATTCTTCATCATCAACCCATTCATACTCTTCCAATTCTTCTATTCCTTTTTTATTCAATTCTGACAAAACTTCTTTTAAATCCAAGGTTTTATTTTTACTGGATTTAATGAAGAACCCCGCAGCAAGCTGACGGGGAATTTCCAAGTTAAAGCAAGTTATGGCGTCATTTAAATTCTCTGCCTTGATAATTACCTTTGCTAACCAGAAAGTATCATCCCTAAAAGTTCCCATATCCCAATGAGAAAATGAAATTCCATCTGAGCAGAAACAAGAGGGCATGGAGTTAGATGTCATAGCAATATGGGCAAGAGCCTCAACCCTACATTGAATTTCATATTGATATTCTATAATCAAATAAGGTCAAGCACGATTTCCTATTACATCCGGTCTTCGTCGTGGTCGATGAGTCCGGTCCAGGTGGTTATGTGGGAAAATGCCTCTACCGACACACCTCGTTTTTCTGCAAGGGCTGCTTTGTTTCGATCAAACGCTTGTTGCGCCATGGGAGCCTTCGGACCAAACGTGAGCACCATATTGTTCCATTCGGCTTTTTCTTCATCAGTTAGGACCTTACCGTTGGCCTTCACCCATTTCCCAATTTCTTCGTCGGTGCCGCCCGATAGTACTCGCTTTTCGAAATCTTCTCCGTTGATTTCCAATTTATCCAGCAGATATTTGTCGAGTCCGACCGTCAAATAATTGTAATCTTGGATTTTCCCCGCATTACGCATGCGGACTTTGTCGATCAAACGTGCGAGATGGCAAAGTCCGACGACTTCTTCTTTGGGACTGCGTGGATACTGTGCTGTGGTCATGAGGTCTCCTTGATAATAAAATGAATGATTGACACTCGGGGTTCTTCGCGAAATGGATTCTTTCCATTCCACTTCCGTCATACCCGCAGCTTGTGAGCCTGCCCCTGCGGTTATTGGCAGGGGCGGGTATCCATCTGAAAGGGATTAAGAGAGATTCCTGCCAACACCTTGCAGGAATGACAGAGAAAGAAAGACGCCAGAATTGTTTGCTTATATATAAACCATTCAGGTCTTCAGAGCAATTTGCCTACACCAACAGCAGGCCGATGGCTATGGCTTTTTTTGCTGAGGCCGATTGCCACCAGACATCAAACCCTTTTGGACCGCCGAAGGGAAAGCCCGCACGGACTTCTTTAAAAACGGGATAGCGATGTCCGCCTGCCTGATGCACCGGTGTGGCCCGTTCAATCAGATTCAGAAACCACTCGGCCTGGCCTCGCTTGAGTCGCACTTCTTGGTCCATGATTCGATTGGGCAAAATAATTTTGTATTGTGTCCCCTTTCCACGTTCGACATCCGGCTGTCCCCCAATCCACACAAATTTTCGTTCAATTCGGGAATGATCAGCTTCCGGACCCGCCTCGAGAATCTGCTTAACCCATGTTCGCTTCACTTTAGGCTTGGGAGTTCGCTCAGGAAACCATTCGCGCACATCACGGTTGAGTTCCAGGCCTTCCTTATAATGCCAGAGCGCCGCACGCAGTCCTTCTCCCACCCAGGTCGGCATGGAAGCTTGCGTATCTTCGTGGGCAAGATCA
>Ga0224506_10002881_pt1 | contig 11594 bp, 11 predicted proteins | sample SF_Jan12_sed_USG_2_FD_169108 | JGI IMG/M metagenome (GOLD analysis project Ga0224506, IMG submission 169108) | Sediment microbial communities from San Francisco Bay, California, United States - SF_Jan12_sed_USGS_8_1 | ecosystem: Environmental > Aquatic > Marine > Sediment | place: USA...
ATCGCTTTACTGGTTTTGATAAAATTGAAAGCGGTCCACGTATTAACTACGGGGTTAAGTGGGGTGTTTATGGCGATGGGGGTGGGTCAACAAATTTAATGATCGGGCAAAGTTACCGCCCATCTGTTGATGACACATTTAATCAAGGGTCCGGAATAGAAGAAAAATTTTCCGATTATGTTGGGATGATTAAGGTATCGCCCAGCAGTAAATTTAATATGCTTTACCGAACAAGAATTGATAAAAAAACGCATAAGTTTCATAGCAATGAAGTTGGTGTTAATGGTAGCGTTTATGATTTTAGCTATAATGCAAATTATTCTTTCTTCGCTAAGCAGCCACAAAGCGAATTCTTAGGGCGTGAAGAAATTAACTACTCGCTAGGGTATAAATTAGCTGATTACTGGTCAGTCAGTTACGGTGGTATAAATGATTTGGCACGTAACGGGGGGCAGCGATTACAGCGAACGGGAATTACCTATGATGATGAATGCTTCACGTTTAATGCATCATTCAGTAGGACATTTTATCAAGATCGTGAAATAAAGCCCACCGATATCATGATGTTCCGTCTTGTTTTCAAAACTGTCGGAGAAGTAAATATTAACCAGAGCATTATGGATGAATTTGCACCACAAAACTAAAGCCTTATAATTGCCGCTTTATTAATTTAAACATACCTTCTTTAATTGGTCAGAGAAAATAAGCAAAATGCACAATTTTTATAACAACCGGGTGAAACAAAACAGCACTACAGCCATGATGCTGATAGCAGCCGTGATTGGGTTGTTTGTAATTCTGTCTGTTGGCAAATCAGCGGAGGCACAAGAAGGTGTTCGCATTGCCGCCGTGGTCAATGACGAAGCTATATCCCTGCTCGATTTGGAAAGCAGGATTGTAATGGCAATCGCATCATCTAATGTGGCCGATGGAGCAGACACAAGAAGACGCATGGCACCTTCAATACTACGCAGACTTATTGAAGAACGCCTTATGCAACAGGAAATGCGCAGGCTCAACATAAAGGTCTCAATGGATGAGGTCGAGCAAGGCATCAAAACAATAGAAAAACAAAATGGTCTGAAACCAGGCGGTTTACAGGAATTTTTACAATCCGCTGGCATTCCGATGTCTGCGCTTATTTCCCGCACAGAAGTTGAAATAGGTTGGAGTAAGGTTATACGGCGCGTCATCGTCCCCAGCATAAGAATTAGCGATGATGAGATTAATGACACCATAAGAACCATCAAATCCAATGCGGGAAAGCCACAGTATTTACTGGCGGAAATATACTTGCCTATTAACGATACCGCTGAAGAAAGTTCAGTAAAACAAGTTGCAGATCAATTATTTAATCAGTTAAAAAATGGTGTGTCTTTTCCCCAAATAGCAAGAAACTTTTCCCGCTCAGCGTCTGCCGCAACCGGTGGCGATCTTGGCTGGTTGTCATACGAACAAATTGATCAAGAAATTTCTGCAGTTGTTAGGCTCATGAAGCCGGGACAGGTATCTGTGCCAATTCGTACCCTAGGCGGGTATTATATAATTACCCTCAGGGATGAGAGGTTAAATCCTGGCCTTATCAGCAACGAAACAACGCTTGGCCTTTCGCAATTTCATTTATCAATTGGCCCTGACGCAACAACAGAAGAAAAAACATCAAGAAAATCACGGCTTGTTTCAATGGTGGGCAAATTAAATTCGTGTGATGAATTTAATAAAGCTGCCGCCACATCCGGATCACCTCTTTCTGGAAGTTTGGGAAATGTGAAGCTTTCGGCTTTACCGCCTGAAATGAGCGCCGAACTTAAATCTCTTTCCGTTGGCAGCATTAGCAACCCATTTGAAACAGGCGGTGGGATTGCCGTCATAATGGTTTGCAGTCGCGATGAAAGCGGAAACAATGTTGAAAGTATAAAAAAAGAAATTGAAGAAAAGATTTTAATTGAACGGGTAAATATTGCTGCCGCTGGTTATTTAAGAGAGCTTAAGCGAGATGCCTTTTTGGAAATTCGACTATGAGCCAGATGCTTCCCTTGGCCCTTACCATGGGGGAACCCGCTGGAATTGGTGGCGATATTTCGATAAAGACATGGGCAAATAGAAAACACAATAATGTTCCAATTTTTTTCATAATCGATGATCCAGAACGGCTTCGTTCCCTCGCCAGACGTCTAGGCATTGATATACCAATAAAAGAAATTCAATCAGCAGAAGCTGCGGATAAAACTTTTTCCGAAGCACTACCAGTGCTTTCGTTAGGGGTGAACGTAAAATCCCAACCAGGAAAACCCACTGGCAACACCGCCAAGTCAGTTATTAAATCCATTGAAACTGCTGTAAAGTTAGTGATGGGCGGAAGTGCCGGAGCGGTTGTCACCAACCCAATCAACAAGGCGGTTCTTATTTCTGAGGGTTTTGAATTTCCCGGGCACACAGAATTTCTAGCCCATCTTGCAAAGTGCCAGCAAAGTCCAGTTATGATGCTTACCTCGCCAGAGTTACGCGTAGCGCTTGTTACAATCCATGTATCTATCAGTAATGCTGTCAAACAATTAAGCGCAGAACGCATCATTCACGTTGCAAAGGTGTGCAACGCTGCCCTTAAAAATGATTTTGGCATTGCCAATCCAAAAATTGCTGTCGCTGGCCTTAACCCCCATGCCGGAGAAAGCGGATTAATGGGAAATGAAGAAATCGAAATAATTTTACCTGCTATAAAGGCATTGCAAGATGATGGTATTGATGCGTTCGGCCCCTACCCGCCCGATACCATGTTTGGCAAAAGAGAAAGAAAAAAATACGATGTTGCCCTGTGCATGTACCACGATCAGGGCCTTATACCGCTTAAGACAATTGGTTTCGATCAGGGAGTAAACGTAACGTTAGGATTGCCGTTTATTAGAACATCACCAGATCATGGAACCGCTTTTGATATAGCTGGTAGTGGCAGTGCATCAGAAGAAAGCCTTGTTGCTGCGCTAAAGGCAGCCGCACAAATGCAGTTAACCAGCAACACAAAAGAATAACAAATGAGCAACGATTCCTTTGATGGCCTTGTACCCTTACGTGAAATAGTTTCAAATTTTGATTTGGCGGCGCAAAAATCACTTGGCCAAAATTTCTTGATGGACATGAATTTAACGTACCGCATTGCACGAACCGCAGGCGATCTTTCCAAAATAAATGTAATTGAGATCGGTCCTGGACCGGGCGGCCTTACACGGGCAATATTAAAATGCGGTGCAAAAAAAGTAATTTCAATTGAGCGCGATGAACGCTGCATCGACGCATTACGATATATTAGCGATGAATTCCCTGATCGTTTTCAATTAATTCATGGTGATGCGCTTGAACAAGATATAATAAAATTAGCCCCTGCACCACGTCGCATTATGGCAAACCTGCCATACAATGTTGCAACGCCGTTACTTATTAGCTGGCTCAAACGCGCCAAGGAATTTGAAGGCATGACGCTAATGTTTCAAAAAGAAGTTGCCGATAGATTGGTTGCCAAACCCAGAACCAAGGCATACGGCCGCCTGTCGGTAATGACTGGGTGGCTTTGCGAAGTAAAATGCGAATTTAATATTGACCCCAAGGCATTTACCCCGGCGCCCAAGGTTATTTCAACCGTGGTAACGCTTAAACCGCGCGCCCAACCATTGGCTTCGGCTAGTTGGAATGCAATGGAGCATGTTGTTGCCACCGCATTTGGCCAACGGCGCAAAATGCTGCGTCAATCGCTTAAACCTCTTGAGCTTGACCTTGCATCCCTTGGAATTAGCGAAACATCGCGCGCAGAAGAGTTAGAGGTAGAAGATTTTGCCAAATTAGCGCGCGCATTCGCAGAAAAAACCTAAGATGGCAGCAACAATTGAAATATTTTTACAAGGATTGGCATTGGGTGGCGGCCTTATAATTGCAATAGGATCGCAAAATGCCTTTGTTTTACGTCAAGGTCTTAAACATGACAGGCATTTTATTATTGCCAGCGTGTGTTTTCTTAGCGATGCGTTTCTTATTTTAGTTGGCGGTCTTGGGGTCGGAACCATTATAGCATCTACCCCTTGGTTTGGTAATGTGGCGGCTATTGGTGGCGCTATATTTCTTGGTATTTATGGTGGGCTTGCGTTTCGCCGGGCACTTCACAAGGAAACATTGTCGGTTAAAGATGATTCCACAAATTCTATAACGGTAAAATCAGCCATATTTACCGCCCTTGGATTTAGCTTGTTAAACCCCCATGCTTTCTTAGATACGGTTGTGTTGCTTGGTGGTATTTCCGGTCAACATGACTGGCCTGATCGTTCGTGGTTTATTGGTGGTGCAATCACGGCATCTTTTTTATGGTTTTACGCGCTAGCCTATGGTGCGGAAAAGTTGGCCCCATTATTTAACAAACCGCTTACATGGCGTGTGCTTGATGGAATAATTGCCGTAATTATGTGGTGGATAGCATATATGTTAGTAATGGGTAGGTTTTTCTAAAACCCGTTATTCATCTTCGCCACACAGAACGCGGACAAAGCTATTTAAACCCTCGCGCCGATTAAGGCGCAATCTTTCGGCGTGCAAAATTGCCTCAACCTCGGCAACGCTTTCTTCAACATCAATATTCACGACAATGTAATCATAGCTATCGTAATGCGACATTTCGTCCGATGCCTTAGCCATTCGTTTTTTTATTACATCATCAGGGTCTTGTGCGCGGGTACGCAAACGACGCTCAAGCTCATTTTTTGATGGAGGCAATACAAATATGCTTACCAGATCAGTTTTTGCTTTGTCGCGTAGCTGCTGGGTTCCTTGCCAATCAACATCAAATAAAACGTCTTTGCCCGCAGACAGCGCGGCTTCAACTGGTCCGCGCGGTGTGCCGTATGAATTTTCAAATACAGTGGCGTGTTCAAGAAATTCATCATTTTCAACCATTTCATGAAACTTTTCCTTGGAAATGAAGAAATAATCTTTTCCCTCAACCTCGCCCGGGCGTGGCTTGCGTGTAGTAGCCGAAACCGACATGGAAAGATCTGGTTCGTGCTTTAACAATTCACGTGAAATGGTTGTCTTTCCCGCACCAGAAGGCGAGGAAAGAACCAGCATAAGACCACGACGTTTAATGTTTTTTGGATCGCTCATTATTCTATGTTTTGCACCTGTTCGCGAAATTGTTCAATTACTGATTTTAATTCTAGTCCAATATTGGTCAATTCCACATCGGATGATTTGGAACAAAGTGTATTGGCCTCGCGGTTAAATTCCTGACAAATAAAATCAAGCCGCCTTCCAACTGGGCCACCACCTCCTAGTAGGTCGCGGGTAGCCGCCACATGGGCACAAAGCCTGTCTAGTTCTTCAAGTATGTCGGCCTTGGTCATCAGCACTGCGGCCTCGGTGGCCAATCTGGATGCATCAATTGCAGGTACATCGGCAATAAGCTTTTCAATTTGCTCTTTAAGGCGAGATTTTATTTTATCTGGTTGGGTGGCAGAAACCTTTGTCGCGGCGGAACACAGTTTTTCGATAGCATTCACCTGCTCGCCCATAACCAATGCCAGATTAGCACCTTCGGATTTTCTATTTTGCGCCAAACCATCAATCATGTCTTGAAGTCCGGCCATAATGTCCCGCTCCATTTCAAGGCGGTCTTCGTCGCTGATGTGTTCATCATTTTGCTCTAAGACCCCACGCAATCCCAATATTCCGTCAGCGGTTGGTGGGCTTAGGCTAATCCCCTTAGTTGATGCATTTTTCTGCACCGTGACAAGTGCGTCTAAAATACTGTCAAGAACCCCAACATTAAGCGCAACCCCAGAATTAACCGCAACCCATGAAACATCTAGATTTATATAAATGTTTCCCCGCGTGAATTGTTTATTAGCGGCTTCCCTTATTTTTGCTTCAAGAAAATCAAAACCACGCGGGAACTTAAGACGCACATCAAGACCTTTGGCGTTGACGCTTTTTCCTTCCCAGACCCAAGCACATTTTTCATTGCTGCCTTCGCTGGTGGCAAAACCTGTCATTGATGATATGTTCAATCTGTATCTCCTGAACCGGGATGGTATAAAATTATCAAACCCCGATTCTTAATTTAACTTATAACCTTTCCGGGTCTGGTAAAAAAGCTCTGAGGGGTTATTGCCCCTGATTAATACGCTTTAATTTTCGCCATTGAGCTACGTTTTTGTTGTGTTCCTTTAGGGTTCGGGCAAAAACGTGTCCACCGTTCCCGCTTGCAACAAAATAAAGATCATCCGTATCTATTGGCGCTAATACAGCCATGATTGATTCTTTACCGGGATTTGCTATTGGCCTTGGGGGCAAGCCTTTGTTGCGATACGTATTAAATGGGCTTTCAACGGTTAAATCTTTGCGGGTTAGTTCGCGCCCCATGTCACCTAACCCATTGGTTATTGCATAAACAACAGTAGGATCAGATTGTAGGCGCATCCCTTTTTTAAGCCGATTGATAAACACGCCGGCAATGTGTGCGCGCTCTTCATCGATTGCAGTTTCTTTTTCAACTATTGAAGATAAAACTAAAACTTCATCAATAGATTTGACAAAGGTCCCAGACTTGCGTTCGGTCCAAAGCTGCAGCAATAATGAATTCATGTCATTTTGCATGCGGTTTATTATGCCTTGGCGGCTATCACCCCAAGAATAATGGTATGTTTCCGGCAACAAGCTACCCTCAGGTGGAATATTTTTAACATCACCAACCAGACCCTCGGCCGCCAACACCAAATCAATAGCACTCGAAACATAAAGACCTTCGGGAATTGTAAGTTTTCTAACAACAGTGTTACCGCTTTTAAGCAATTGCAACGCAGCGCCGATGCTTATGTGTGCGGGAAAATTATATTCACCAGCTTTGAGGGTTTTGTGCGCATTTGTCAGGCGAGCGCGTAATTTAAATACCAGCGGACTATCAATAACGCCTGCCTGTTGAAGCTGTGATGCTATTTGGGAAACACCAAATCCGGGCTTTACAATAATGCGGACGTCACTAGCACTGGGGCCTGGGTTAACCACCTTGGTTCCCATCCACAGCCATGCGGTGCTAACGGCCATAAACGGCACAAATACAAAAATGAAAATTAAAATAAGGGCGCGCTTCATTGGCGCACTCCGCTTAATCGACTTTCTTGAAAATCAGCGATGCATTGGTTCCGCCAAACCCGAATGAATTGGAAAGCGCGGCACGCACCGGGCGCTGTTTTGCGACCTTGGCGACAAGGTCAATATCACAGCCATCGTCCGGATTTTCAAGGTTAAGGGTTGGCGGCACGATACCGTTTTTTATGGCCAATATTGAAAATATTGCCTCAACCGCACCGGCAGCACCCAAAAGGTGGCCAATGGCAGATTTTGTTGATGACATAGAAATATCATTTACCGCATTACCAAATGCGCGCTTTACCGCACCCAATTCAATCACATCAGCCATGGTTGATGTACCGTGGGCGTTTACGTAATCAATGTCTTCGGGGTTCATTTCAGCGCGCTTCATGGCGGCGCGCATACAGCGATAAGCCCCATCGCCATCTGGTGTTGGCGCGGTTATGTGGTGGGCATCACCCGACATGCCATACCCTGCTATTTCTGCATATATTTTTGCACCGCGTTTTTTAGCGTGCTCATATTCTTCTAAGACCACCACGCCAGCGCCTTCGCCCATTACAAAACCGGCACGGTCACGGTCCCATGGACGCGAGGCCTCGGTCGGGCGATCATTGAAGCTGGTATTAAGTGCTTTAGCCGAGGAAAATCCAGACAAACCCAATCGGCAAACGGCGGCTTCAGCACCACCGGCCACCATTACATTGGCATCGCCCCACATAATCAGACGTGCCGCATCACCGATTGCGTGCGCACCGGTCGAACATGCGGTAACCACTGAATGGTTTGGCCCTTTATATCCATGATTAATAGAAACGTGTCCGGAAATAAGATTAATAAGGCTCGCTGGAATAAAAAACGGGGAAAGCCTTCGTGGCCCCCCACCAGATTCGCAATCCACCGTGATGGCACCATCGTTTATGGTTTTAAGGCCACCAATGCCAGACCCAATAAGAACGCCAGTAGTAAAAGCATCCTCATCGGTTTTTAGTTCCCACCCAGAATCCTTAATGGCTTCTTCGGCTGCGGCAATGCCATAAACGATAAAATCATCAACCCGGCGACGTTCCTTAGGTGTTACATAATCATCAAAATTGAATTCACCAACACCAGCACCCAAGGGAATCTGTCCGGCAATTTTTGCGGCTATATCGCTGACGTCAAAGCTCTCAATAGCCCCGATACCGGACTTTGATTCAATTAGCTTGCCCCATGTTGTATTGACGCCATTACCAAGCGGCGAAACAATGCCAAGCCCGGTTACAACTACACGCTTCATGGCCACACTCTTCATGGATTATGCCCTTCACAAGGTCAGGTCCTATTAGTGGACCCCGAACAAAAAGGTAAAGTACCGGAAAAATATCCGGATACTTTGCTTACCTTAAAACTCTGCCGTTTTAAACATTGGCTCAAGTATTAGCGCTAATGAAATCTACAGCATTTTTGATTGTAAGAATTTTTTCTGCTGCATCATCTGGGATTTCACATCCAAATTCTTCTTCGAAAGCCATTACCAGTTCAACGGTATCAAGACTGTCAGCGCCGAGATCATCAATAAAGCTGGCACCCTCAACAACTTTTGCTTCATCAACACCAAGGTGTTCAACGACGATCTTTTTTACACGCTCTGCGACATCACTCATAATTGTAAATCCTCAAATATAAAGGTTGTTAAAAGAAAATAGAAATCTAGAACCAAACTTAGAATTACCATTTGGTATACGGTCTTACTATACAGTCAATAATTAGCAAATCGTACAGCTAACTATCATACTTTATACGTCAAAACTAGTATACAAAACCCTTGTTTGTCCCCATTTATAACCTAATTAACCAACTAGGTCAGATCATTGCCAGCCCGCCATTAACATGAAGGGTCTGACCCGTTACATAGCCCGATTCGCTACTAGCAAGATAGACCACAGCTGCACCTATGTCTTCGGGCGTTCCCATGGTGCCTGATGGTATATTATTGGTTATTGCAGATTTTTGATCGTCAGTCAGGGAATCGGTCATTGGTGAAACTATAAACCCTGGCGCTACACAATTAACCGTGATGCCCCGGCTGGCGACCTCTTGAGCCAAAGATTTGCTCATGCCAATAAGTCCCGCCTTGGATGCGGCATAATTAGCTTGTCCAGCATTTCCGGTAACACCAACAACTGACGTAATGTTAATTATTCTGCCCGATCGCTGCTTCATCATGCTTTTTAGCGATGCCTTGATTAGCTTGAAAGCGGATGTAAGGTTTACATCAATTACAGCTTGCCAATCCTCGTCCTTCATTCGCATGGCTAATGTATCGCGCGTTAAGCCTGCATTATTTACCAAAATATCAAGACCGCCCATAGCCGCAATAGAATCAGCGATAAGTTTTTCCGCCGCACCATCTTCGTCTAGGCGCGCAACACAAACATGGGTACGCTCGCCCAATTCTTTTTGCATGGCATCAAGTACATCCTTGCGGGTCCCCGAAAGAACAACTTCGGCACCGCAACTATGCAGAGTGCGTGCAATGGCCCCTCCAATACCGCCTGAAGCGCCGGTTACAAGTGCCTTTTTGCCACCAAGATCAAACATTTTTTCACCCCTTAATTAAAAGCCACGCACAAGCCTACAGGCCATTGATGAATTCGTCGATATCTTCAGGTCCGCCAAGCGAAACACCTGAAAGATCACCATCTATTCGTTTGACAAGCCCAGATAAAACCTTGCCTGCGCCAACCTCAACCAGTTGGGTAACGCCTAATTTCTTCATTGCCAACACGCTTTCACGCCAACGCACCGTGCCGGTAACTTGGCGAACAAGTAAATCACGAATTTCATCAGGATCGCTAACTGGTGCGGCGGTTACATTGGCTATCAACGGTATAATCGGTAGGTTAATTTCTGTTTCTTGTAATTCTTGTTTCATTGCATCGGCGGCATCGGCCATAAGCGAGCAATGAAACGGCGCTGAAACGGGCAATATAATTGCGCGCTTAGCCCCCATTTCTTTTGCAATTTCGGTTGCGCGTTCAACCGCATCTTTTGTACCCGACACAACAACCTGTCCCGGCGCATTATCATTGGCAGGCGAACATACCTCGCCCTGTGCTGCTTTTTTGCAAACTTCTATTGCTGCATCCCAATCAAGGCCAAGCAATGCAGCCATGGCACCCGCACCTACCGGAACCGCTTTTTGCATAGCCAATCCACGGGCGCGCAAAAGTTTTGACGCAACTGTTACAGAAAACGCTCCGCTAGCCGCTAACGCCGAATATTCGCCAAGCGAATGCCCGGCAACAAAAGAAGTTCCAGATTTTAAATCAAAACCTTTTTCTTCCATCACCCTAAGAACAGCCATTGAAACAGCCATCAGTGCGGGCTGGGCATTATGCGTGAGCGTTAATTGATCTTCTGGCCCCTCAAAAATAATGCTTGAGAGCTTTTCGTCCAAGGCATCGTCTACTTCGTCGAACACCGCCTTGGCCGAGGCAAAACCGTCATAAAGGGCCTTTCCCATTCCAACTGACTGAGATCCTTGTCCGGGAAATACCAATGCACGGGTCATATAATTAGATTCCTTGCTCTGCTAAGCCAAAAAAACTGGGCCACGGCGACCCAACAAGTTGTTTTGTGGCCCGAGGGATACACGGGACAAACCCTTAGTTCAAGCCAAATTCACCAATAATATGGAAACACCTAGTTATTTTATATGTTATTTTATGTGATTTTATCTCAGTCACTTGGTATCTTTATTGAATAATGGAAATAGCATTTACAGTAGCAATCGGATTATTTGCAGTTTTTAGCGTTATCGTATTGTTTTTATTTGGTTTTTCCAAAAACAAAAACAAGGGTGATGACGATAAGCCGTCTGCATAGGATTCTCTGCCGCACGGCGCATATTAGCCAACCAAGCGTCTGCCCATGTGTCAGTTATGGCGTCTGTTATGGCCCAATTCACAGATATTGACGCTTCAAAGCAATAAAACATCCACTAAACCAATAAAAACTCCAGTCCATGCTTGCATTTAGGCGGCGAATGGGTATATTTCGCGCCTTCAACTCCTTGCCGGGAGTAATTTTTCCCGGCTATGCCCCTTAAGTCTCGCAGGCATGAGACGAATGGGATGAGATAATCCGGAAGGAGACACATAATGCCTTATTACGAAAGCGTGCTTATTGCGCGTCAGGACTTGTCCAACCAGCAGGCGGAAGCATTGGCAGAACAATTTGCCGGTGTAATCACAAGTGGTGGTGGCAAGGTTGCCAAAAACGAATATTGGGGCCTTAAGCCCTTGGCCTATCGCATCAAGAAAAACCGCAAGGGCCATTTTCTTCAGCTCACTATCGATGCTCCGGCTGCTGCCGTTCAAGAAATGGAACGTCAAATGCGCCTGAACGAAGATCTGTTGCGCCATCTTACACTTCGCACTGATGAACTGGACCTTGAGCCAAGCATCATGATGCAAAAACCT
>Ga0224506_10002882_pt1 | contig 11593 bp, 17 predicted proteins | sample SF_Jan12_sed_USG_2_FD_169108 | JGI IMG/M metagenome (GOLD analysis project Ga0224506, IMG submission 169108) | Sediment microbial communities from San Francisco Bay, California, United States - SF_Jan12_sed_USGS_8_1 | ecosystem: Environmental > Aquatic > Marine > Sediment | place: USA...
CGTCTTTTTTCCTTACTCAAAAGAGTTCACCTCGTTTTGTTGTCTGAGAGGATAGGAATCAGAGCTTCAAGCAGAGAGATAAGACTTTCGCCTTAAAACTCTACTCCAACTCCTATCCTTTTCTCACAACTCCTACATGTGACACTTTAAACTAAAAAACTTACTATTTCCGACAACTCTGTCTGAATAAACTACTTTCTATTTCCCTAATCGATCTATCAAAATAGGTCAGTTTGACAAGCTACTTCATGCACTCACATATTAGCTTCCATTTTGAAAAATCAATTCCGATACGAATTGCTAGTAGGAATACCGCTATACACCATGCACGACCTCCAAAACAGGCTCCAGATTTTCAAAAGAATAGTTGAGAAAATGCAATTGTGATACCTAGTCAAATACTGGAGTAGAAGACTACTCCCTTTTTCCTCTTAAAGAGTTTACATGGAGAGACTAGGCAGATTTCTTGACTTTTTGATAGGCAGAAGGGTTCCTTGAAGACCGAAACTGCCGAAACCTAGCCGCTCTTTCATGACTCTAAGTTTCTCCTCTTCATAAGGTTCATATCCATAATGCATTCATGACAGAGCTTTCCAGAACCATAAGGATACAGTTTCTTCATGAGGTGACATACAGGGCATTCTTCTAGCTCGTTTTTCTTATCTTCTTTCAGCCATAGTTCTATTAGGTTTTCATTCTGTGAAGCAAGTTGACTGAATCGCCTAAAGCTCCACTTTATGAACTCCTCATAGCATTCATCACAAAGTAGACAATCTGTCTTTCCTAAGAACTTTCCACATCTTGAACAGTTTTCTTGATACTTCATTCCTTTCTTAAGCTCCGATAAATTACTAAGTTTCTAGGGTCTCTGTCTCTCTCTAGCTCTGACCTCTCTGGGTCTTGAGAACCTAGTATCTTTCCACAGAGCTTACATTCTGTTATTACCATTTCAGAGGAAACATCAAAATAATGAACAGTTACAGTATGAGAACATTCTTCTATCTTAGGTAAATCAGGTTTTATTAAGAAGTCTTTTACTCTCTTTCCTATTCTCCTAATTCCCTCTTTCTTAGTCTCTTTCTCTATCTCTCTCTGTGTAGAAACCTCTGTGCTCATACACTTATGAAGGTGAGAGTTGATAGCGTCTTTCTTTACCTTCAGATTCAGAGCTTGAAAGAAAACTTCAAGTCTCCGAAGGCTAACGCCTTCTCGCACTAGCTTATTGAAAGTCTCCTTTTCACTCTGTCTATAAGGCTTCTGAAAAAACTCACATATTCGACAACTGCCTTCTTTCGGCATTAATTTTTCTCCTCTCAAGTAAAGGTTTAGAAGACTCAGAAAGAACTCCTTGAACTCCTAAAGATGAGAGATTTCTTCATAGTCTCCTTCAGTAACGTAGTTACTCTCTTTTCTGGAGCTTCTTTATCCACTCTCTGTAGAATTCTTTTCTCAATTCTGGAGATTCTGAGATGACTTGAGCTAACTCTTCTTTGGAACAACTCTCTGGATTTGAGACTTGGACTTTCTGAACACCTACCTCTGTCTTCTCTGGAATTTCAAAGAGGTAAGCTAATAGCTTCCAAATACTAGGGTGAGAAGCTTGTATGTGGTGAATCCTCACAACAGGGAATTTTCCTTCTAAGTTAGAGTGTTGTGTGTCAAATCCTAAGTTTTCCTTCATATCTTCCTCGATCCTAGACCACTCTAGACCACAAATAGGGCAAGCTACAGATTCCTCATTCTGAAGCTTTTCTATGATCCTAGAGTAAGCTTCTTTGAAAGCTTCAGAAGTCTTAACTGGTTTCGCAAATTTCTTATCATGACCAGTTGATTGACCTAAAGCTACTGAGAGAACTTGTTTCTTAGTAGTTTCGTCTTCTATTTGGTCATAGTTTTCTAAGATTATGGCACCTCGAACCTCTTCCTCAGTTATAGCCTCAGATTCATCTAAGTTTTCTGTCTCTTCTGGAGTATCATCTATGGTAAGGTTTTCTTCCTCTAAAATCTCCATAATTTCCTCAAATTCTCTTTCATGAAAATCATAAGAGTGGAATTCTGCCTCTCCTATATCTATAAATTCATCTCCGCATTCTTTGCATCTATATTTCATTTTTTAAATCACTACTCCTTTTTTTCTTGTTCTTTTCGAGATTACCTTTGATAATCTCTACAGCAAATCTTTCCATTTCTTCATCTTCTAGCAAATCTGAAATGCTACCTTCCTTCATCAGTTGACTTAATCCGACCCTAATAACTTCAGAGACTTTGAGACCTCTTTTCTCACACCATGCTTTGAACTCTGCGTATTGTTTCTCAGAGATTCTATAAGTTCTTAGCTTAGTCTCTGAATCATTCAATTTGGGTCTTCCTCTTTTTCTATTCATTTATTTTGCCCAATAAGAGATACACAATAATAATATTTAAATCTATCTTTTGTTTTGAATGAAAAGTGTAGGGTTTAGAAGGTTTAGAATTATGCTTTTTTCATTCTTTTAAGAATCTCTTCTATTTTCCTTTCTTTCTCTTCTTTCGTATCCATGATTATTCCTCGCATCAGTATGAGCAAATACTCGAAAAGCTCCTTCTTTAGTCATCTCTGGATTATTATCTAAGGATTCTGTTAAGTCTTTTGACCCAATAGATATATGTTGCCAAACCCAATAATTTTGAACTATGCCTAACACAGAATCTTACACTCTTTATCTCGATTCAACTGGCGAATCGGGATGGAATCCTCCATACGGAAAAAGCAAAAATCGTTATTACGTTGTGGCAGGTTTAGCTATCACGCCAAAATCTAATTTAGAAGCCTACCGTGAAACTGAACGCATTCTAAAGAAGTATATTCCTAAACAAGAATGGTCTTCTCCAAAGTTTGAATTATGCTATCATCATCTAATTCGTGGAAAAGGAATCTACACTTCTTTAGCTCATCCTCAAAGATTAGCGATGGCGAATGAAGTTTTCGATCTTATTCTTAGTTTGAAGCCAATTCTTTTTGCAACGGTTATCGACAAACCTGCTTTGAAACAGAGGTATGGTGTTAATGCCTTCGACCCAAAATTGCTGGGAATCAGAGCCACAATCCATAGATTCGCCATGTCCTTAAAACGGGAAAATGCAGTAGGCGTTGTTTCTATGGATGCAGAGGAATACCGTAAAGATCGCTTGATTCAGGAGATGGTTAGAACTTTCAAGAAAAATGGGATAATAATAAGAGGATTCACCTATCAACCTATGTATGTTGAAAGAATTGATCGGATTATAGACACAATCAACTTTACCGAGTCAAACGTGAGTTCAGGCATTCAGTTAGCTGATTTTTGTGCCCGAACAACATGGCAACATTATGAAAAAAATAAAAGTGACAGATTCCAACTGCTTTCTCCGCTTTGGGATAGAGTTGGAAATAGGATATATGAACCCTCAGTTTTTCCAAAATAATTGTTCGGAAAGGCAGAACACCCCCATACGAGGGTGTCCTGACGAGTTATCACAACTCTCCTTGCCTCGTATATTAATTATACGATTAGGCAAGATAAAACTTTTGGTATCTTTGAGGTATGCCAGATTCATGCATGTATGCATACCTTTCGGTTTTACCTTTTACCAGAATATCACCAACCCCAGAAAAGAAGAAGACGCTAGGTCAAAAGACGTAACAGAATCTTATCTAAGAAGAGTTTAATAGATTGGAATATTACATACTTTCCTATCCCTGTTCTCTTAGCCAATAGTTCAAGATCATATCCTTGTGGATTCCTAGCATCAGTATGAGCAAAGACCTTGAAGGCTCCTTCTTTCTGCATTTCGGGATTATTATCTAAGAAAGATAATTAATGGAAGTAACAACAAGATTTAGCTGTCTTTGACCTCCCAGAGATTTTCTTTCTATGTTCTATGAAAAAGTAACTGTTTTTAGTTATAGGATAGAATCTTCCTCTAAGAACACCTAGTTTACCACAAAAAGGACAAAAGTAAGAACCAAGATACCTTACAATTGGTTTGTATTTGAGGTTATAGAAACGATTAAAGCATTGTTTAGTAGCAAAGACTTTCCGCCCTTTGGGTATGTTCCTGCCACAACCACACTTACAAACCCTAAATTGTCTCCTCGTTTTAGGGTTATGTTGAGGACAATAAAGAGCCTTATGTGATTTGGTAGAAAAGGATACGCCACAAGTCTTACAAGTCCTTAAGACAACTTTTCTAGGATATACTCCCATTGGCATTCTATTTCACCTCTTTGAAGACCCAAATCTCAATACCCTCAACTTCAAACATCTTCCTAACACCTTTGATTTTATCCACAGTTTCAGGGTAGGACACAACTAAAGCCCTGTAGATGTCAGGATTAAGAGTCTTCCAGAAGTTGAGAGAATCGATGTAGCGTTTTGCTCTATCTTTACCAAACCAGTTCTTCTTACTGTAGTTTGTTACCTCAAAGACTCTGATAGGTTTTCCACTCTTGTTTTTGACAACAATATCTACACCTTCAAAGTTTAGAGGATTATTCCATACATCTACGTCTTCATGCTGAAAGACTTGCTCTAGATGCTTAGCAAAAGCCTTCTCTCCTCTTTTTCCCTTCCTCACTTCCTTCCTACCTAGAGAGACATACTGCATCAAATAACACCTCTGATAGTTCAAGTCAAAAATTGACACTCAGTTTAGGCTTATTTTTTACGAATTTGAAACATGAATCTAGGCTAAGTAAAAAAGGGGAATTGAGCTATTCTCCTAACCTGAAGTGGTATGCAGTAAAGGCTCCTTCGGTTGTTCCATAGAGTTTCTTAATGTAGTTAATTGCTTCTTCCAGAGTATTAGCTGAGGGGATTATATTCTTGTAATTGTCTTTTCTGAGAACATCTGTTAAACTGCCTTCCTCTTATTTGACGATCTATCTTCTGAGAATATTCCTTCCACATTGAAAGATTAGTACATCACCTTTCTTGGCTTTCACACTGTGCAGATTTCATGGACTCCTTAAAAACTGCACAAGTATAATGAAAGGTTTCTCTCTGTTCTCTAATATTAATAGAGAGTGACACCCTTCGTAGAACAAAGCAAATTCCCTCTTGGAGAAAGAAAGAATGTCCTATCCTACCCAGAGTGTCACTCCAAGACAATGTTGAACTTCTCAATTCTTAAGACTTTTTGGAGAAACACATAATTCTTATAACCTTTCTCCAACCTACTCTAATATTGCCCTGCACACACCTAAGAGAACATTCATCTCTTACGGTATGTAGGGATCGAAAGGGAACTGAACAGATAGTACAACCATACATTACTGTTATTATTCCTAGCATTCTATTTTGCTGTGAAAGATTCATTCAAAGATCTCTGTCCCATTCATAGGCAAGAACTTAAAACAATTACCACCCTATATTAATTGGCAAGGAAAGCTCATGGATAATAGGATGTTGAACGAAAATAGGGCTGAGAAAGCTATTAAGATATTCATAGATGCAGGTTTCAATGTTAGCCCTGGAGCCATGAAGTTTCTATCAGAAGCTACGGATCCAGAGACCTTTGTTAAAGAGACCCTTATTGACATTGGAAAAATGGAAACTAAACCGATCGTAATTCTGCCAGAGCACTTCAAGAAGACTCAACATCCTTTCTATGTGTTGACTTCTAGAGAAGATTGGGATTTCGCTAAGGCTAACACTCAAAAATATACTCACGGATTGCATCCTTATCCTGCGAGAATGGTACCTCAAATTGCTCATAGGCTGATTGAGCGTTATTCAAAATCATATGAACTCATCCTAGATCCATTCTGCGGTAGTGGAACGGTGCCTGCCGAAGCAATACTTATGAGATCAAATGGAAGCTTCAAAGTAGAATCGCCTAGAAACGCAATAGGAAATGAGATTAACCCATTGGCTTTGTTGCTCTCCAAAACCAAATCAACGATCTTTGACGTTATCAAACTTGACAAGAATGTCTCTTCTCTACTGGGCAAGGTAGAGGAGAACATTTCGCTCTATAGACGAGGAAAATATAATGCGAAAATCCCCACTGAAAAAGACTTTCCGAACCTCAATCATTGGTTCAAAGACTACGTTGTGGAAGAACTTGCTGTAATAAGAGATAGTATTGGGATTTTTGCTGACGTTGATTTTCTTAACTTTGCGAATGTTTGCTTCTCACTTACTATTCGGAAAGTATCAAACATCTACAATCCTGGAGACACATTCATAAAAAGACTGAAAAAAGAAAAACTTGAGAAGCATCATCCCCAAGTATTAGAGACTTTTAAGACTACTCTTCTCGATTCAGCTAAAAAGGTGAAAGCCTTTTCGAGATTGTGTTCTGAAGAAGTCGAAGCAAACATAACATTTGCTGATGCCCGCAATCTACCGATTTCTAGTAACTCCATTGATTTGATAGTCACATCTCCTCCATATGGTGAAGAAAGAAACACTGTGTCCTACACTAGATGGACGAAACTGTCATCCCTTTGGTTGGGTTATGAGAGTCAATGGCTTCGCAGATTCGAAAAGATTTCTTTGGGTGGAAAGGATTACCCTTCTGCCACTATTCCCAGTGAAACATTAAACGGAATAATGACAGAAGTCGCTAAACAAGCTCCTGCACTTGCGAAGACAGCAAACTCGTTTTTTGAAGACTATTACAAATCCCTTCAAGAAATGGAAAGAGTGTTGAAACCTAGCCATTTTTGCTGTATAGTGATAGGTAATAGGTCATTGAAAAGGAGAAGAATTCCGATGGATATTGTTACAAAAGAACTTGGAGAAAACATTGGGTTTCAACTTGAAACTACTTACTATCGAAAAATTCCTACAAAGTCAATACCTTGGGTGTGTGCCAAAGGAGAGACTATTGCAGGAGAAAACATAACAATCTTGAAAAAGGAGGCTACTTGAACGCCTGAGCTAATTGCACCAGAAGAAGCATATCTTCTTGGATGTCTTTTTGGTAGAGGATCAGTCAGCGTTAGCAAATCAAAAACCTACAAGTTGATTTTTCGGATACCTTTCAGAGAGTGTTCACCTATTATGGTGGACATAGCAAACACGTTGATGGCAAATCCGAAAGGATTATCATATAAAGAACTACTGCAATTGCCCAAAGTGAGGGCTCACAATGTCGTTGATTTGCGTACAGTAATCATCAGGCTTAAATATTGGCATCCTCCTGGAAAATCAGTACCCAGACGAATGCTAGTGAAAGAGAACAAGAAATGGAAAGTAAACTATCCCCAACTTTGCAAAGAGTTTCTTCAATGGCAAGATCTATATCTTCAACGTGAAACCATCGGAATAAAAGATTATTTGCTGAAACATCTTAAAGATACGACAACTTTCCTTGCAACAAGTCCAGACTACACAGAGGAAGTAAGTGCATTTGGAATAACCAATCATATAATTAGTTGTGAAATAACACCACATGCTTTTGGTGTTTTGAAATCGAAATATGGTCTTGAGGAAGGCGACATCTATAGGCATGCACAAATACCAAAAACAGTGTTTGATTTTGCCACTGAGGCATTACATGAATTCATAAGAGGATTAGCTGATACGATTGCTACCATTGATCTTTGGCTAGATCTTCCAAGAGTCCAATTTAGTGTCATCAATGACAATTGGAAACTTCCTGTTGAGATATGTGCAATTCTGCAAACAAAACTGAAAATTCCTGTGTTCTACATAGAGTGGGCGGGCAGTTACATGGACAGAGGAGGTCGAGATCATTTGGTCAAAGTATGGGTTGTCAACTTCGATAAGCAACACTTCCCTCCTCCGTTATACTACAACAAACGAAAGCAAGAAGAATTCCTTGAACATCTTAAATATGCAAAGAAGAGACTTGGAAGAAAAAGAACTGCTATGTTCGGTTTTTGTCCAACTGAAAGAAGAAAGAGAGATTACATGTACACATGCTTGGAACAAGATTGCAAGCAAATCCCAAAATCCAAAAAACTGTTAGAGTTTATGAAAAATCGAAAATGAAGAGCTACTTGAGGGAACAAGTTGGATGAGGCACAAATACGTGAAGAGGCTTGCAGATGGTTGAAAGTAAATTTTGAAACTTTAGAATATTTCATCAAACCGTTTATACTTCATAATATGGGTCTCACACTCACTCAATTCTTAGAAAAGAACTACAAAGGAACGGATCTCATTCGTATCCCCAAATATAGTGACCTTTCGATCCGCCCTGATGTTGTAGCACTTGCTGTAATAAACAAGAACAAAGAAGAAACACTTGGATGGATAATCGGAGAATGTAAATTTTCCTCATTGAGTGTAGTCGATCTTAGACAGGCTGTGTATAATGCCAACGTAGCAGAGGCTTATGAAGCTTATTTGTTCTATGGAGGAACCTTGTCAAAGGAAGTCAGAGACCTGATAAAGGCTGGGGGACATTTGTATATGGGAACCAACAAATGGAGGAAACCTGTAAGAAAACGCTTAATGATAAAGATTTATGAAAATGGCAGATTCACTAAAACTCTTTATTGATTTTCATTGAACAGAATAGCATAAAACCTAAAGTTCAGGTTATGATTCCTATGTATGAGCCATTAGAAGTCGTAAAATGTAAGAAATGTGGTAAGACTTAAGCAGAACCAAAAAACTAATTTAACAGACAATTCCAATCGTAGAGAAATCATTTGAGGAGCTGTTGTGAGTGAGAAAGGGAATAGAAAAGAAAATGGCAAGTCTTCTTTTGGAGTTGTTGAAGGATTCCAAGAGAAGTGACAGGGAAATAGCGAAAGTTCTAGGGGTGTCACAACCAACTGTAAGCAGGATGCGATGGAGACTCGAAGAAGAAGGATGGATAAAAGATTTCACAATAATACCCGACTTCGTAGAAATGGGATATGAAATCATGGCGATTAGTTTCTTCAAGTTGAAAGCTGATGAGGAGTCAGTAGAAAAAGCGAAGAAAGTGGCAATGGCAAAACCAAACATCATATTTGCTTCTAGTGGTGAGGGCATGGGAAAGAACGGAGTAATGCTGTCTCTGCACAAAAACTACACAGATTTTTGCAACTTCCTATCAAACCTTAGGTTAGAAGGTAGGGATTACCTACAAGACTACAACACCATGCTCATTAGCCTAAGAGAAAAAGCTGTCAAACCTCTCTCTCTAACATACCTAGGAGAACAAAAAGAAACATAGAAAACCAACTCTATTCTTCACATTCCTCATATCACGTTCATTGTCCTTATTCCTATGTATGAACCATTAGGAGTTACTAAATGCTAGAGATGTGGTAAGGTTATAGTAGAACCAAAAGAACTAATTAGAATAGGAAGAAAAAATGATTAGAAGCAAAATTAAAACACGGTATTGGGTTCTTTTTATTCTGCTTATGGTTGCTCTTGTCTTATCTCTTGTCGCTCTTGCTTTGTATATGGGTGAGCAATACCATGTTATGGCTGAAGAATTTCAATTAGTCTTTCGCCTTTCAATCCTTGTCTCTATCATATTGCTGATAATCGGAATAAAATGTTTTGGAAGATCGAGAAGAAGATAACAGCAAAAATAGATATTGAAAAGTTATAGCTGACCCCAAAAGAAACCTTTCGTTTTTAGGTGATGACTATGGATTTATGCAGACTAGTGATATATTGCGAATCTGATTGTCGTAAATATTTTCCATTTTATCCTAAACCTAAGAGTGGTTCTGCATATGCATTTAAACTCGATTTGATAGTTTTACTGATTCCTGAATGTAGAATTGAAAATGATAAGGTAAAAATAGATACCAAAGAGGGAAAAAAATTAGAGATTGACATTATTGACTTGGTTGCCGATTTGATTGACCATGAGTCTATGCATATGATTTTATATCATCTTGAAGGTTATTTGGCTAGTAAGAAACTAGAAAGTCTCAATAATTTACTTAGGCACTTTTTTCGAAGTCTGCATGAATAAAACATGTTCCCCCGACTGAAATTCTGAGAAAAGCCTCTGAAATCTCAAATGAGAAACTTAAACAAATAGGGAAATTAGACTAGCTTTCTCTTCCATGCATGCATTACCAAGTTTCTCAATGTAAGAAATAAGGAAACGTAATGGCAGAACCAAAAGAACTAATTAGACTACAGAAGAAACATCAGAGTTAGATATTGACTATATCTTAATATGAAACTTCTAATACGTTCTAATGTGAAAGTCTGTTATGTCTCTTATTAAAGCAGTCAAATGGTTTGCAATTTATGTTCTTCTAACGCTAGTGTTTACAGCCATAACTGCATTAGGAGCCTTCATATACGTACGTGTTTCAGTAATCAGTCATGAATTTAACACGATGTTTTTCTTGTTCCTTTTTCTAATGGGAGCTGCTCTAGCTGTCATAGGAGGTCTAGTAATCTTTCGTGTACAATATCTCACTTTTGAAGGTGAGTGGGCTTCAAATTATGACATATTACGCCGGACTGGACACTATTTTTCTCGAAGGAGGAAGGTAAGAACTGAAAGAAGATACGGAATACTGTTGATAGTTGTTGGTTTGACTTTTATTATTATCTCGTTAACACAGTTTTGAGTATGGTTATATTTTACCTAAAGAAGATGCTACCCTTTCTGTTTGGGATTCTCAGCCTTCATTAAGGCATATTCATTGTCATAGGTGTGTAGAAATAATAGAACCTATTGTAGAGTTCATTCTTGATTCAGTAGAGAGGTCTTTCTGAAAAGTTTTTATGTCTATTAACACTTCAATAGTATCTTGAAAGAGACTAGGAAAAATGGCACAGAAAACGAAATTCAAATCCTACACTCTATTGTTCAGTATAGTAGTCTTCATTGTGACTTCTGTAGGCTTAGCGTTTCTATATTATAAGATGCTGGATCCCCCGTTTTGGTTTACGTTTGCCTACATAGCTGCTTATCCTTTGCTAATTATCCTTGCTTATGATCTCTTTGTTGGTGGTAGCAAGTTGAGTAGGAAAAAGCTCTTTCTACTTTTTCTTGGAGCGTCGATCATATCGGCAATAGTTACGCATTCAGTTTGGATCGTTGTCACTCCAAGATGGGCTTTCTCCGTTACTACAGACAAGAATACCTACAGACTTGGTGAAAGTGTTCAGATTACGGTTTCTATTGAAAATCGTGGGTTTATCGCTCACTCGTTCAAGTCATCGATCAGTGATCCAATAGTGATCTTCATTAGGACTTCTTTTCTTACATATGTATGGTACACTCCCTACCATTATAACATAACCGAGTTCACAGTCTTCCCAAATCAGCGTCTTGAGAGAACCTTTGTGTGGAACCAAACCAACATCTATCACCCTGAGAAGGAAATTGAACCCGCCACATACTACATAGGTGCACACATACCCGGTTCTTCGTTTGAGCCATTTATTGATTACGAAAGTTTCCGAGCGTGGGCAAGCATAAACATCACGTCTACTTAACCCCACAATTTTCTATATTACCGTGGTACCAGCAACACTGGATATTCTCTTAAACAAACAATCAAAGAACAAGTTAAATGAGGAGAAGTTATAGCCTATTTAATTTAGCTAGATTGAAACATGCCAATTAGGAATCTTTGGATCTTGGAAGAGAGATTAGTTTGAGTAAGAATTTCCTCCCTGAAAAA
>Ga0224506_10002883_pt1 | contig 11587 bp, 11 predicted proteins | sample SF_Jan12_sed_USG_2_FD_169108 | JGI IMG/M metagenome (GOLD analysis project Ga0224506, IMG submission 169108) | Sediment microbial communities from San Francisco Bay, California, United States - SF_Jan12_sed_USGS_8_1 | ecosystem: Environmental > Aquatic > Marine > Sediment | place: USA...
GGTTTTGTCTAATTGAATCCCCAATACAGATATTCCATTTCTTTCTTTTTCATTCTCAGCCATTAAAATTTCTTTTTCATTTATAATTGAATTCAATTTCTCAATATTAGTGTTCTGGCTTTCTATCTTTGTTTTGGCTTCTTGAGAAGAAATGGTGAAAGATCTTAAGGAGTCAATCATGGTACTTCTAAAGGCATTGAGTTTGTCTTGTTTGATTACCTTGTAGTTATCATACGTTTCGGAATTTTGTATAAGTAAATCAAATTGATCACTAAGATTTTGACTTTCAATAGTTTCGCTATTTTGTGCAATGGAAACAACGAAAATTAAAAAGGAGCATGCTAATAGGGGAAGTCGGAAGAATAAGGAGTAATTCATTAATAAAGTTAAGTTTTTGATTTTAATTGCTCATAAATATACAAATAGTATACTGTTATAAAAATTAGAATAGTTCAATTGTCATATGTGACTATAAGTTGCAATATTAAGCGGATTAAATAAGGGACTACTGTGACAAACAAATGATCGATCAATTTTACATTATAGTGTAAAACGCTTGAGTTAATTCAATATATGCTGGAGTATAATCATTCCGTTTTTCAAATTGAATAATGAGTTCGGTTTTTTTTGTTTCTGTTATGCTCCTTATAAATTCCATTAGCATCCGTTCAAATGGTTTGTTGACTTTAGGCTTAACTTTTGTAATTCTAGAACAGAACAAATTGGATTGACTAGCTTTTTCTATAAATATTTCTCCTTCGTCAATGGGTAATATAATAGAAAATTTACCACCAGAAGATAACAGTTGGTCTGTAGAATAAATTAAATCTTCATGTGAGAGCGTTTGAGTATGCCTGGCTATATTTCGTTTTTGGTTTTCTGATTTTGATCCTGATAAAAAAAATGGAGGGTTAGATATGATTAAGTCATATTTGGAGGTTGACGTGTTGGTAAACGCTTGTATAGAGGAATGAATAACTGTAATTTGATTATGCCAAGGACAATTTTCGATATTTTCTATGGCTTGTAGGTAGGCATCTTTTTCAATTTCTATTGCTTCAATAGTAGTATCTAGATCACCTCGCTGTGCCATCATTATAGCGATTAATCCAGTTCCAGTACCAACATCAAGTACTTTTTTAGGAGTGGAAACATTTGCCCAAGCACCTAATAATACGCCATCGGTGCCTACTTTCATACTGCACTTGTCGTGATGAATTGAAAATTGTTTAAAATGAAATGGTTTTCTGTGCATATGTATTATTAAATATTCTATAAATATTGTATGTTTCAATCACGAAATAACAAACAAAATATGACTGTATACAAATCTGATTTAGAAATAGCACAAAGTGTGCAAATGAACCACATCAAAGATATTGCTTCAAAGCTAAATATTGGTGAAGACCACTTAGAAATGTTTGGTAAGTACAAGGCAAAACTACCCCTTAGTTTAATAGATGAAAAAAAAGTAGGCAATAGTAATATGGTATTAGTAACTGCTATTACGCCCACACCCTCTGGTGAAGGAAAGACAACGACTTCAATAGGGTTGACAGAAGGATTGAATAAAATTGGAAAGCAAGCGGTTGTTGTTTTAAGAGAACCGTCTCTTGGTCCCGTTTTTGGAATGAAAGGAGGTGCCGCAGGAGGAGGCAGGTCACAAGTAGTACCGATGGAAGATATTAATTTACACTTTACAGGTGATTTTTCAGCCATTGAAAAAGCAAATAATTTGCTTGCTGCGATAATTGATAATAATATTCAAAGTACTAAAAATAACTTGGGAATAGATCCAAGAACTGTAGTATGGAAACGTGTAATGGACATGAATGATCGTTCGCTTAGAAACATTGTGTCAGGGATGGGAGGAAAGTCTGGAGGAATGATGAGAGAAGCGGGGTTTAACATTACAGCAGCGTCAGAAGTTATGGCTATTTTGTGCCTAGCTAACAGTATTGGTGATTTAAAAGAAAAGATAGGGAATATATACATAGGAGACACCTATGATAAAAAAGCGATATACGCACGTGATTTAAAGGCGCATGGCGCTATGACAGCGTTGCTGAAAGATGCAATTAAACCTAATTTGGTTCAAACGTTAGAAGGAAATCCTGCCTTAATTCATGGCGGACCATTTGCGAATATTGCACAAGGAACAAATTCAGTTATTGCTACTAAAATGGGAATGAGTCATTCTGAATACGTGATAACAGAAGCAGGTTTTGGAGCAGATTTAGGCGCAGAAAAATTCCTTGATATAAAATGTGGGTACGCAGGTTTGTCGCCAAAGGCAATTGTCGTGGTGGCTACTATTAGGGCATTAAAATATCATGGAGGACAATCATTGAAAGAACTTACATCTCCAAACATTGATGCTCTAAAAAGTGGTTTAGGAAATCTTGAAAAACATTTAGAAAATGTAAAAACTTTTGGAGTCCCTGGTGTAGTAGCTATTAATAAGTTTGTATCTGATACTGATGAGGAAATTGAAATAGTAAAAAATAAATGTAAGCAAATGGGGGTGCGAATAGCACTTTGTGAAGGATGGGAGTATGGTGGTGATGGATCTAAAGAATTAGCACATGAAGTAGTAAAGGCTGTAGAAAGTTGCACCACTAAATACACACCTGTTTATGATTGGGATAGTTCGATAGAAGAAAAAATAGAAGCAGTAGCTGAAAAAATATATGGAGCAGGTAAGGTGGAGTTTCAATCAAAAGCGCGCTTGAACATCAAAAAAATTGAACGCCTAGGACTCTCAAATAAACCTATTTGTATTGCTAAAACACAAAATTCTTTTAGTGACAATCCAAAAGCATTAGGAAGACCAAAAGGATTTACACTTACTATCCGAGAAATTGAAATCGCAGCAGGAGCGGGTTTTGTAATACCAATTACTGGTGATATTTTACGAATGCCAGGCTTACCTTCTATTCCGTCAGCGGTAGGGATTGATATTGATGAAGAAGGTAAAATAAGTGGTTTGAGTTAAGAACTCAAGATTTTGTTATTGTCACTTCACATTCATGCAATACCTTACTTGTATGAATGTGAAAATAGTGACTTTGACCCTGTCAAGTGTCAAATTAATTTATTATTAGTCTTGTTCAGTCACAAAACTTTTGATAGCTTTTTGTATATTGTACCCGCTATTAGCTTGCAATTACGCTTTATTTTACTTCAAACCATTTGTAGTCAGCACCTTAACATAAGTGATTTTAATTATTTATTAGCGTATTTTCTTTAAAATAGCAATAACATTAAATTTAGACCTTTATAAAAGGTTAAATTTAATGTTTCACTTACTTTAATAATTAAAAACATAATAAAATGATGAAAAACAAAATCAATGTCCTCCTGATGAAAACGTTCTTAATGGTTTTTGGAGCTATTTTTTTACTTTCTTGTGGTTCGGAATCTCAATCTTCGTCAGAAGCAGTAGCTGAAGAAGAGCAAGTTGAAACAGTGCCTGATTTTCAAATTTCTCTAGCGCAATGGTCATTACACAAATCTTTTTTTGGAGAAGCGATTGAAAATTGGCAAACGTTTGGAAAATTATTTGAACAATCACCAGATTCAATATTGAAAGGTGATATAGACCCTATGGATTTTCCTGCAATTGCCGCTGGATACGGTATTAATTCTATAGAATTAGTAAATGTTTTTTACTATACAAAGGCTGAAAATAATGAATATTGGGAAGCTTTTAAACAAAAATGTGAAGAAGCAGGAGTTACTGTAGGTTTGATTATGTGTGATCGCTTGGGTAATCTAGCTGATGCTGATTCAGTGGCACGTATGACTGCAGTTGAAAACCATTATAAGTGGGTAGATGTAGCGAAATTTTTAGGAGCACATTCTATTCGAGTGAATGCAGCTGGACAAGGGACCGCAGAAGAGGTGGCAGAAAATGCTAAAGACGGACTTACTAAGTTGGGTGAATACGGTGCTTCAAAAGGAATTAATATTATCGTTGAAAATCATGGTGGGTATTCGTCAGATGGTACTTGGCTTTCAGGTGTGATGAAAGGAGTAGGGATGGATAATGTTGGAACACTTCCTGATTTTGGTAACTTTTGCTTAGAGAGAAGTCCTGATGGTTGTGTGAATGAATATGATAGATATCAAGGGATGACCGACTTAATGCCATTTGCTAAAGGTGTAAGTGCAAAATCAAACGATTTTGATGAAAATGGAAATGAAGTGAGCTCTGATTTTCTTAGAATCATGAAAATAGTGAAAGAATCAGGATTTAAAGGATATGTAGGTATCGAGTATGAAGGAAATACACTTTCTGAAGATGAGGGGATAAAGGCGACAAAAGTATTACTCGAAAAAGTATTCAAAGAACTTTAATAACAAAGACTTTCATGAAGATACAAGTTTGATTGTACGTGTTTCGTGAAAATATTTGTTGACGAAGGAAATAGTAGTAAAAAAAGGTTTATAGAGATTTCTATAAACCTTTTTTTGAGATGGAATAGGGAACTGGAGGATGATATTAGTTTTTCAAACCAACTAAAGTGTTTTTATTCTTTTCTAGCCTCAATAATGAACCCTACATTAACCGTATTATAAATAAATCGATCCTTTGTTTGATCCACTACAGAAGACTCATCCCTGTATTTTAAATTCCAATTAGTCCTATCAATGTTAAATTTTGCTTTGGCAGTAATAGTACTATCATTGTTTTCTATTCTGGATGGGAAAGTTATACTTAGAGTAGTGTCACGCATTGATAAATTCCCTGTAACAAGATGAGAGGGTTGTTTGACAATATGTCGATCAGCTGAAATAGGTTTGTGTTCAGATTCAAACTCTTCCTTTGTTTTATTATTACTCTCTGATGAATAAGGGCCAATTGATGTGATTTCAAAAATAGCAGTAGGGTAAACCTCAGCATCGAAAAAATCGTTGGACTTTAAATGGTTTATTAATCGATCGTTACGTTCGGGGTCATCCTTTAAATCAATTGTCTCAATAGAGTGAATGTCAATAACGATGTGTCCTCCAATAATTTCACCCTTTTCAATAGCAAGTTCGCCTGATTTCAACAAAATAGTTCCGTTATGTTTCCCAGCAGGCTTACTTCCAATCCATGTTACAATACTTTTGTCTAATGCTAAAGAATATAGATTGGCTTGATTACTAATGGATTTAACATCCTTGGCATTACTAACTACTGCATCTTCACTCTCTTTTGAGGTTGTGCATGAAGTGTAAATCAAAGTAATTGATATAAGAAACGAAAAGAATTTCATAAGTGATAATGTTTGATGAAGATTATGTTTTACATTTAATTTATAAATGTAGACGTATAAAAATAACAAAAATATTATGGCATTAATAAAAAGTGTAAGAGGATTTAGTCCTGTATTTGGAGAAAATTGTTTTATAGCAGAAAATGCAACGATAGTGGGAGAAGTTACAATGGGAGAGAATTGTTCTATTTGGTTTAATGCGGTTATCCGAGGAGATGTTAATTCTATTACTATCGGTGATAATACTAATGTTCAAGATGGCGCAGTTATTCATTGTACTTATAAAAAAGCAAATACCACCATTGGAAATAATGTGTCAATCGCACATAATGCTATTGTTCATGGTTGTACTATTGAAGATAATGTACTTATTGGAATGGGAGCAATAGTAATGGATGATGCAATTGTAAAAAGTAATGCTGTCATAGCAGCAGGAGCCGTTGTGTTAGCAGGGACGGTTGTTGAAGGAGGAAGTATTTATGCAGGTATGCCTGCGAAAAAAATAAAAAATATTGGAGAAAATATGGAAAAGGTGATTTCAAGAACTGCCCAAAATTATCCGATGTATGCAAAATGGTATAAAGAATAATACTAATATTTTTTGCTTTTAATGCTAAATATATTAGTTTTACGTAAAGCAATAGAATATGACCTACTATATTGACAATACAGCTGGATATAAATTAAAAATAGATAGCAAGAAATTGAATTCAGGGAAGCACCAAGTACGATTTCAGACGCAAAACGAAAATGAAAAAAATAGATATGGGTATGTGTTGGCTGAAAAGGATAGCACGTTAAAAGAAGTAGTAGAACAAATAAGAATAGAATTGCAAAAAATGAAGAAAGGCGATCTTTACTTTCATAGTCATTTGTACTCATTAGGAAAAGCGAAACAACAATCGAACGTTTTTGTATTCGAATATTAAAACATAATCATGACATTAATAAGCGAAAATATTAAATACCTAAGAAAAAAAACAGGAGATACCCAAGGCGAATTTGCTGAAAAAATAGGGTTAAAACGATCGTTAGTAGGTGCGTATGAAGAAGGAAGAGCAGACCCTCGGATCTCTAACCTCATTAAAATGGCCGAAATTTTTGATGTTTCTGTGGATACTATTATAAATACAGATATAACGAAAATGACCGATGAGCAATTAAGTTTTAATAAAAATAGTAGAGGATCAGAAATTTTGGCAATAACCGTTGATGAGCAAGGAAATGAAAATGTAGAATTAGTACCTCAAAAAGCAGCAGCAGGTTATACCAATGGGTACGCTGATCCTGAATTTATAAAAGAATTACCGAAATTTCATTTGCCTATACTTCCAAAAAATGCTACCTATCGTGCTTTTGAAATACATGGCGATAGTATGTTACCATTACTTTCTGGAACCATTGTTGTTGGAGAATATATCGATAATTTAAAAAATATAAAAAACGGCAAAACATATATCCTTGTAACTAGAAAAGAAGGAGTAGTGTATAAGCGACTGTTTAATTATATTGATGAAAAAGGGAGTCTTTTCCTAGTTTCAGACAATAAACAATATTCTCCTTATGAAATAACACCAGAAGAAGTGTTAGAGGTTTGGGCTAGTAAGGCATACATAAGTGTCCAATTCCCTGATATAGAGCCTGAAAAAGATGTTTCAGTAGGTCAATTGGCCTCTATGGTGTTAGATTTGCAGAAGGAAATAGTGAATTTAAAAGAAAGAGATTAATTATGTTTTTTGTAGTTCTTCAACCATCTTTGAGATATGCTTTTTAGCGTCAAACATGTTTTCGTAAATAGCTGAAATAAGATGGTCTTTGTTAAGAAGGTAGGTAATTCGTTTTGACATGTTCAAAATTGGAATACGAGCCTTATAGAGTTTAGAAACTTTTCCATCTATGTCTGATAGTAACTCAAAAGGAAGGTTGTAATTTTCTTTAAATTTAAGATGTGTAGAAATAGAATCTGTGCTGATTCCAATAACATCAATAGATAACTTATCAAAAACATCAAAATTATCTCTAAATCCACAAGCCTCTTTAGTACATACTGTAGTAAAATCTTTGGGATAAAAATACAGAATACATGCTTTTGATTTAACAGCGTCACTTAATGAAAAATTTTCTCCTAAGGTAGAAGGAAGAGTGAAGTCAGGAGCTTTTTTCCCAATGCGTAGCGACATAGTTTTAATTGTGAGTGATGAATTCGGGTGTAATTTCTTCAACTTCTACATTTCCAAAATCGTTTATTTTTATCAATTTCACTTCTTTTATTTCATTTATTAGCATCGGGTCGTATTTTGCTGCAACACGGATGTAATTTTCTGTATACCCATGAATTAGTCCATTTTCAACATCATCCTCAAACAATACACTTGCTTTTTTTGTAAGGTTTTCTTCGTAAAAATTTCTTCGTTTTTTCTCGGAAAGGTTACGCAACATTTTTGAACGTTCATTTCTTGTTTTCATCGGCACAATGTCTTTCATGGTTGCCGCTAATGTATTGTCTCGCTCTGAATATGTAAATACATGTAAATACGATATATCAAGACCATTTAAGAAATTATAGGTCTCTGTAAAATCAGCATCCGATTCCCCTGGAAAACCAACAATAACATCTACACCAATACAGCAATGAGGCATTTTTAGTTTGATTTCCGCAACTCTCTTCTCGTATAGCTCACGCTCATATCTCCTCTTCATCGCTTTTAATATTTTATTTGAGCCCGATTGTAATGGGATATGAAAATGTGGAACAAATCGTTTTGATTTAGCTACAAATGAAATGGCTTCATGGTGTAGAAGGTTAGGCTCAATGGAAGAAATTCTAAACCTACTTATTCCCTGCACTTGATCCAATGCTTTTATTAAATCTATAAAACGTTCTTGCCGTTTCCCGTTTTGTATTCCGAAATCTCCTGTATTTACACCTGTAATTACAATTTCGTTAGTGTCAGTTTTTGCTATTGCATTAGCAGAATTTATTATGTTTTGAATAGTGTCACTCCTGCTCTTTCCTCGTGCTAATGGTATGGTGCAAAACGTACACCCATAATTACATCCATCCTGTACCTTTAAAAAAGTACGCGTACGGTCATTAACCGAATAGGCATTGTTGAATATTTTTGCTTCCGATATTTCAGATGTTAAAAGTTGAGTTTGTGGCTTGCGAATAAATCCATCTAATAATTCTACTAATCTGAATTTTTCGGCTGCTCCTAAAACGGCATCTACACCTTCTATTTCAGATATCTCTTTAGGTTTTAGTTGAGCATAACAACCTATTATTGCGATGAAAGCATCGGGAGAAATTTTTCTGGCTTCACGAACTACCTTTTTACATTTTTTATCTGCATTTTCAGTTACTGAACAAGTGTTGATAATGTAAATATCAGGGGTGTCTATAAATTCAGCTTTTAAATATCCTTTTTCTTCTAGTTGTCTAGAGATGGTGGAAGTTTCTGAAAAGTTTAGCTTGCAGCCAAGTGTGTAAAATGCAACTTTTTTCATTCTTATATTGAAATAGAATCACAAATTTAAGGAGAAATAATACACCCAACAAGTTGTACTACGATCACTATTTTATATAGCGGATGTATTGAACTTAAATTTGATTATTATTTCTAGTGTGTGGAGAGTAGTCTTCTATGATAATTAATCTGCCCTAAATGATAACTAAGGTGTGTAGAGAGGTGTAATAGAAAAAATTCTGTTGTCATAGGATGACCAAATATTTCGATGGGATAACCTTGTTGTAAAGTCGCAGGGGTAATCGTAGTTAAAATGGAATTTACTACTTCTTTTGTAATAATAATTTCTTTTTTAATACGATTTAAAGGAACGGACGAGCTGCTGAATTCTAATTCACGATTACGGATATAATCAGAATTTCCTAAAATTGTTCCAACATAATATTGTAAGTTCCCACATATATGTAACGCTAAATTTCCAGCAGAGTTACTAATATGTTTATTTATGACCCATATTTGATTTTCTTCTTTGTATTCGGATAGTTCAGTAGTGACTTTATCCAAGTCACGTTGAAATAGTGTGTTTAAAGAATTTGTCATATATTAAGTTATCGTTTTTGTTTTTTACGTTTAACTTTTTTCTTTTTATCAGAGACACTAGCTCCTTTTTTAAATTCACGAACATCTAGCATAAAATTATAACTTATGTTTAGACTAGCTACCCTGTAGTTGGCTATAAAGTTATCAGTAAACTGTATAAAACTATTGCTTAATACAACCTCACTATCTTTTTTGCCTAAAAAAGTTTGTCCATGAGTATACCGCAGTTCAATACCTACAAATTCCCTTAGTCGTGTTTGTAGGTTAATTCCTGCACCAACTTCTAACCCAAACAAAAAGCGATTTGAGTTAGTTAAGAACATTACATCATCGGTGGTAGCATCTGCCGATTCAAATTTTAGTTTATAAGAAAAAGGCTCAGCAACATCTTTGAATTCCCCCTTTCCACCCATCCAATAGCTAATATTTGGGCCAATTTCTAGGTACCAAGCCGATTCCATGTTCTCTTTAAGATTAACTTTAAACTGCCTACGAATCATCATTGGTAATTCTAAAAAATTATATTTAGAAATATGTGTGAGCCTTCCTTGATCTGATTGAATAATATTTTTTCGACCCCTTCTAACATAACTTAGTTCGGCTACCAAAGAGTATTCCTTTTTTAAAGGAACATTTACGAATCCTCCTATAGTAAACCCAAGTCTAAATTTAGAATCCAATGTGTCTTTGACGGTTATATCGTCAAAAACGGTTTTATACCCTTGTATGCTTCCTTTTGGACCCCAAAATATTTGGGCAGACAAAGAAGTTGATCCGATAAAAAACGCAAACGCAAATAGTAGTTTAATTTTTCTCATATATTGTCCAAGATAATAAAAAAAATAATAGACTAAAGTCATAGATCATATACTTTATGTCTAAATTATATCTAATTTCGGTCTAAAGTTCGTATAATTGCTGATAGTATATAATAACTCAATAAAGATTTTTTGATTTTCTTCATAATACGTGTTATATTTCTGATAATTAATGGAGTTGTATTTTTTGATGTAAGTAAACATACGCATGATTAGAAAGGCGTTTTTTATTTTTTTATTTTTTAGTTGTACATTAGTCTCCGCCCAAGAATCCTCTAATTTCACCCAATTCTATATGAATCCATATAGAATAAACCCTTCCTATGCGGGGATTGAAGGTAGAGGGGCAGTGTTTTTGACATACAAAAAACAATGGGCGGGTATTGAAGGTGCTCCTACTATTATGAATTTTTCTTTTCATAATACCTCAGAATCCAATGCTAATTTTGGATTAAATATTAATAATGATGCTGTCGGAATTATTAATTCCACCTCTTTTTCACTAACGCTTGGTTACACTTTACCTGTTTCGAAGAATAAATACGTGAGATTTGGAATATCAGCTGGAGCAGCAATGAATACATTCGATACAGATAAATTAGGAGATGCATTTTTGACCGATCAACAATTGGCGGGCTTACTCACCAATAGTTTTAATATGGTTGGAGATGTAGGGCTGTCTTACCATAGTAAATTTTTCTCTATTGGAGCTACTGTACCAGATGTATTTTCTAAAACCTATGACTCATTAAGTAGTTTTGGTGTTGGTGATTTTTCTGCAACCGATAGATTAATTTTTCACTCCAATTACCGTTATTATTTTGGGTTTGAAGATAAATTTGCCATCGAACCTCACGTGATATATAGATTAAGATCGAAACTGCCGAGTCAGTATGAAGCAGCCTTGATTTTTCATATGAATCATGCTTTTTGGATTGGCGGAACATACAAGCAAAATTTTGGAATATCTGGAGTGGGGGGGATTAAAATTAATGCACTTTTTGCATTAGGGTACTCGTATAGTATTAGTAGCTCTGGATTAAATGAATTAAATACTCCTTCGCATGAGATACAAATGAATTTGCTGTTTGGTAAAAAGCAAAGGCATAAGCAGGTGTATTCTTTTACCGACTCTAAAAAACCAATTGTAAAAAAGACGAGAAGACAATTGCTTGCTGAACAACATAAGGCAGAGAGAGAGAGAATTGAGGAGGAAAAGGCAGCTGAGGCGAAAGCTGCAATTGTAAAAGCCGAGCAACAAAAGGCAGAAGAAGTAAGGCAACAGCAAGCAGAAGCCAAACGCATAGCCGAACAACAAAAGGCAGAAGAAGTAAGACAACAACAAGCAGAGACAAAACGCATAGCTGAGCAACAAAAGGCAGAAGAAGTAAGACAACAACAAGCAGAGACGAAACGCATAGCTGAACAACAAAAGGAA
>Ga0224506_10002884_pt1 | contig 11587 bp, 11 predicted proteins | sample SF_Jan12_sed_USG_2_FD_169108 | JGI IMG/M metagenome (GOLD analysis project Ga0224506, IMG submission 169108) | Sediment microbial communities from San Francisco Bay, California, United States - SF_Jan12_sed_USGS_8_1 | ecosystem: Environmental > Aquatic > Marine > Sediment | place: USA...
CTTATGAAATCTTTTTACTTCATATATAATTCTCACAATTGCTGCCCAATTACTCAATTTAGACGATGTATGTGATATGTTAATCACTGAAATTGATTCAAAATTACACTCATCCTTTATTTGCATTACTAAACTTCCCCAATTGTCAGATTTATTATTTGTTATAATTAAATGATTTTGACCACTATCGACATCCAATTGTTTTAAGTATAATTTAAAATTTTGATAATGAGTATTATTGGAAAAAACTACTAATCTTTTCATCTAAATATTTATGATAAATTTGTGAAGAATAAACCCATTTTTCTTTCTATTGCGCAATTAAGTAATTCATTCATCTAATGTAGGTTTACTATAATAATATTTAGTGTTATATATATCTTCACATCTTATCAAGATACAACTATACTTTATTCCTTATGGCAATGAGTTGATAAGTAAACCAAATAAACTAAAATAGAATTAGAGATAAATTCGGCCATAAGCATACCATAGAAAATTGCAATAAGTAGATTTTGCTTCATAAAAAATATGAAAAGCAATGGCAAAATTATATAGACAACATTACGAATTATAGACGAATAAATTTGATATTTGACATCATTTAGTGTAATTAAAACATTATACAAAACAGAAAACATTCGTGCTGATCCAATAAATGCAGCAATAGAAGTAATCACTATCGCTTCAATATACTTCGTAAAAAAAACATTAATTAACCAAGGAAAGAAAATTGACAATAAGATACCCAATATACTAAGACCAGAAAAAATTAATAATATTTTTTTTGCATGCTTCCAAAGAATTAGTTTATCACTCGTAAGTCCAAACTCATAGGTCATCCTAGGGTAAATATATTTTATGATGGATGCTGGAAAAAGTGAAAATCCAGTTAGAATAGCATTTGATGGAGCAGTTAAACCTAAAAGTGTTGTCGATCCAAAATACAAAATAAATAATTTGCCAAACGTATCAGGAATATTTCTCAAGTAGGCCAGAATGTATATTCGAAATCCGACAGATAACAACTTTTTATAGTGAATCCAACTAAAGTAAAAGTCAACTTTTATTGGGCGAAAAATTATCAATAGAATAGATTCCACCATACTCAAGATTAAAATAATTATTAAATATCCTTCAAAGTTAAAGTAGAAAATTACTGGAATAAATAACAATTGCAATAAAGCAACAATTATATATATATTACTAATTACAATAAAATTCTGAGAAGATCTATATGTGCTTGATAGATAACCATCAACAAAAGTTGTAGATATATATATACCAACTGTTAAAATTAAAAGCGTATTGGATTCAATATTAAATGCAATAATAATTGTTACAATCAGACAAATTGAAGTATAAATTGCTGTTAATGTTTGTGTAGTAGCTGCGAATTTATTCACTAAAGAATGGTTGCCTTTACCCATGTTTAAAGGCAATTCTCTCCCTAAACCCTGTATAATTCCTAATTGCATAAAAGAAATAAATGGCTTAATTACTAATGCGGCTTGCCATAAACCCAACTTTTCTGGACCAATAACCTTAATGGCAGTTAGACTAAACGCCATACCCACAATTGCTTTAGCAAGGGATGCAAAAGTAAATCTATAGGCAGAACTCTTAAACATTTTTAGTTCTAATCAATTTAGCAGGTACTCCTCCATAAATAGAGTTCGGAGGTATATCTTTCGTCACAACACTATTAGCTCCAATTACTGAGTTACTACTAATAGTAATTCCAGGATTAATCAAGACATTAGCACCTATCCATACACCATCCCCAATATTTACATTCCCAATCTTATATTGTAAACTTTGTGCCTTGCGAAAATCTTGATCTGCTATTGCAGACGAGGTATAAATTCTAACATTATGGCTAATTCTACAAAAATCACCAATAATTACCTCTGTGTTTGTAGTAAGTTGAATTCTAGAATATGAACCAATATAGGTTTTTTTACCAATCCTTAGTAAACCATCACCATAAAATTTAATACCATTTCCATTAAATTTAAATGACTTGGGCAATTGATATCTACTCGTGTATAAACTGTATTTATAGTTTTGCTCATATAAAACAACAAAGCGAAATATTTTTATAAATATTTTATTAGTAAACATCATCTTTTTATGATTTCATTTGCTATTACCCAGTCCAATTCATCGTCAATATCAATAGAAGAAATTTTAGACATTTCATATTTCATTATTCTATCAAAATGATTGATTGGTTGATTTTTTAAAGAATCAGTATTAATAATATAAATAGCTCCGTTATATTCCCAAACCTTAGGACAGTCTTGCCTTCTAGTAAAATTCCCTTCCTTTGATTTTCTTAAAAATCCATTATCACTCTCTTCAAAGAGGACATAATAGGGATTAGCTTTTGTTTCTTTAACAGACACTACCATATCCAGATTATCATTATATAGTTTTAGAGCTTCAATTATATGTTTTGACTTTCTTAATGGTGACGTTGGTTGAAGTAAAATAACAACATCACATGGATTCCCTTGCGCTTCATAATAGGACAAGGCATGAAGCAGAACTTCATAAGTACCCGCTATATCTGAAGCTAGTTCAACAGGTCTCAAAAAAGGAACTATTAAACCCATTTCCTCTACACAGTATTTAATATCTTGATCATCTGTAGTTACCAATATCGATTGGTCTTCAAAAACCTCTCTAGCTGCCTCTATGGTGTACTGAATCAGTGGTTTGCCATCCAGCAATTTAATGTTTTTACCTGGAACCCCTTTAGATCCCCCTCTTGCAGGAATAATAACTAATGGTTTCACTAAAACTTAATGTGTTTTATATCTTCTTGCGCTTTTTTAAAATCCTCATACTTACCAATATCCAACCAATATTGTCGAATAGGATAGGAAATTAATTTGTCCCCTTTTTGAATCATACTTTCCATTAAGTCGGTAGCATTAAAAAAAGTGTTTTTGGGAATTCGGTCTAAAAATTTACGCTTTATAATGTAAATACCCCCATTGGAGTAATAGGTATAATTAGGCTTTTCTTTAAAGGATACTATATGATGATTACTGGTTTCCAATACCGCATACGGTATATTAACGGAGTAGGGAATGGTAGCCACCGACATATCTGCTCCTTTTTGAATAAAATCTAAAAAGAAGTCTTCGTAATCCAATGAAGTCAGCAAATCTGAATTAGTGATTAACACATACTCATGTTGAAAATCGGTTATCTTACTTACCGCTCCAATGGTACCCAAAGGTTCCTCTTCCCACACATATTTAATCGCTACTCCTTTAGAACCTCCATCACCCAAAAATGTTTCCACTTGATTACCCATGTAGCGTAGTGATATCCAAAAATCATCGATACCATAAGACCGAAGTGCGTCAATATTGTGCTCTATAATAGGCTTATCACCCACTTGTAATAAAGGTTTTGGGGTAGTATCCGTTAAAGGGCTTAACCTTGTCCCCCTACCTCCTGCCATTATTACGGTATCTAAAGGTAGGTACGATTTTAAAAACCTGAAATTGATTACGTTTATAATTTGGTCGTGGGCATTAAGAACCGGTATAATTTTAAAATTCAGTTTTTTAAACTCAATAATTTGCTGCAAATCATAACTGCCTTTTTTAATATACTTAGGATTCGGTTGAATAAACGCTTCCACCTTATCCTGTACCGTTAGGTCTTTAATTAAACCTCTTCGTACATCACCATCCGTAAGTGAACCAATCAATTTTCCTGCATCATCTACCACAAACAGAATGGCATCTATGGCCAAGGTATCTAATCGCTTTAAAGCGGTTTTAATGTGAGCCCCTGCTTCTATGAGATGATCTTTATATTGATAACTCATTCTTTGTCGATATATTTTAACAACTGAAAAGCCTCTGCATACTTAACGCCTACTGAAGCTCCTCTAAAGTGAGCTAATGCTTTTATATTTTCAACAGATCGAGGAAAAGGGTGTTCACCAATTTCACTCTCGAAAATTTTCATAATTTCAATCTTTTGCTCCATAAAATCAGATATGTCAACAAAGTAGTTTGGTAAAAACATTCTGTCGGCAAGTGCAGGAGCAAACTCAGTTTCCGACAGGCACTCAAATATTAATACTTGCTTTATAAAAGGGTATCTAAACGATTTAGTACACGCCATCACCGCATCGAAGATAACACGATGATCAGAGTGTGCATCGGATCGATTTATAGTATATATAATTTCTGGTTCAACCTCGGTAAAAACCTTTGAGATATTTGGCACCAATGATGGCAAGCTATTACTTGATAATGTCATTGTAGGGTATCCTAATTCAAACACTTGTTCGAAGCCATACATATTAGCTACCTTGTCAATTTCATTTTGTCTGCTTTTTACTCTTTCTGGTGAAAACCCTTGATTTACGCCTATGTTGGTTACAATTAACCAAAACAGCTTATCTCCTTTGAATCCATGTTTCAATAGCGTTCCACCTGCTCCTAATGTCTCATCATCGGGATGTGCCGATATTACAATAATGTTTTTCATTTGTAGGTGATGTTTTTATAGACTAAATTATTATTTAATTCAATCTGAGATAAAATTTCAACTGTTTTAATGGAAGCGGCACCATCTCCATAAGGATTTATTCTTTTGGCAACCTTATTGACAAACTCTTTGTCCAAAAGTATTTTTTGTATTGCAGAAAGTATTTGTTTTTTATTATTATCAACAAACAAAACATTATCGCCATATATTCTTCCTCTTTGTCTGCTACCCACATTCACTGCTGGTAAACCAAGGCTAGGAGCCTCCAGTAACCCAGAGCTTGAATTCCCAATTAAGAAGGCTGCGTTTCGCAACAAGTTTATATACATATTCCTCTCTAAATTTTTAAAGAGAACAAACTTTTCTGGATATCTATCCACATATTCATTATAAGCCTCAATAATTGCCATACTACCTGAATCAGTATTTGGAAAATTAACAAAATAAACAAGGTCAGTTTCTAGGAGGGCATCAAGTGTTATCCTAATGTGAGTGGGTTGATCTTCAACTTCGGTTATAATAGAATGTTGAATAAGTACAGCATAATTAGTGTTTGTATGTAATTGAAAATGAGCTAAAACTTCGGACTTATTAATTTCTTCAGTAGCTAAAAATCTATCAAGTCCTGGATTACCTATTACATGAATTCTCCATTCTTCTTCTCCTAACTTAAGAAGTGTTTTTTTATGTTCTTCAAGCGTCACAAAATGAAGGTGCGCAAATTTACTTGCAGCGTATCTAACTGAATTATCAATATTGCCATCTTTTGCAATATCTCCACCAAAAAAATGAGCACAAGGTATATCCATATACGCACATGTCATAGTAACCGAAATAGCTTCTTCTCTATCACCAGCAACTATCACTAAATCTGGCTTTTCTCTATTCAATGACTGAGCCAACAAAGGTATTTGATTGCCTATAGATGAGACACGAGCCAATTTATGATTAGAATCCAAAAAACTGTAAATGTAATCTAAAACACGAAACCCATCATTTTCAATGTATTGTGAGGTATATCCAAAATTTTCAGATAAATGAGGGCCTGTAATTATTATGCTAAAATCAAACCTCGCATCTTCATCTAACATTTTATAAACACTATACATAAGATCGTATTCAGATCTTGCACCTGTAACAGCTACTATTTTCTGGGGTTTAATAGACATCAGAATCTCCCATTGAAAAATTCCAGTCACCAATATTCAACATATTATGAGCGCTTTCATGAAATAGTCTGTGACTAATTATTGAAACTGGTGAATCTAAAATAAATCCCATTCTTTCTAATATAGAATGTCGCTCATCAACTATATTCAACCATGTATTTATGGCTAACCAGTCAATATTACGATCATCACAAAATTTGATTATTCCACCAACTAGATCTATAATTGATTTTGAATCTTCTGTACCAATTTCTAATATATCTATCTCTTTTTTTCCTTTAACTTTAAACGAATCAAATACTTTAATTACAACAAAAGACCAATGATCGTTATTTTTAACTTCAATCAAATAATAATCATTAACAGGGTTTTGAAAATACCTCCAATTTAAATAGTTAGCTGTTTTATTTACTGATACTTTAAATGTTGGAGTTACAAGTTTTTCAGCATGCTTATCTTCAAAATAATTTTTAATAAAATAATCATGATATTTAAACTTTACATTGCTTGAATATAAGCACAAGGTATGTATTACACCTATATCCTTCCAAGCAAGTTTATTTACAAATCCATAATGTGAATTCAAATTTGGAAAACCCCAAACAGCTTTTACATTATATTGCTTTTCAATAAAATTATAAAGTTGGTCTGCTAGTGTGGTGAATATACCTTTTCCTACATAGTTAGGATGAGTCATAGTAGTCATAGAAAGTCCAGTCATTACTTTCGATTCCCCAACATTCAGTTCAACTGGAGATATCGCATAGTGACCCGCAAGACTATCTCCATCCCACATTAAATAAATCATTTTGTCTTTAGAAAAAGGATTACTACCGTACCTCCATTTCCAAAATTCTTGGCTCATTGGTTTACCAAACGACTGCTGAAATAGTTCTAAAATAAATTTTTCATCACCTGCTGAATAGGATTTAATTTCCATAGTCATCTATATTATTATATTCAACCTTACTCATTTTTGCAACATCTTCTTTAGTTTTCTTTCCAACAATTGAATCAACAAGCATTGGAGAAAGTCCATCACCAGGTCTTATCATAATTAGATCATTAAGTGAAATTACATGTCCTGCACTTAAATCTGATTTAAAAAAAATACTTTTTCTCCCAATTTCTCGATTTTTAAACTCCGATTCACTTGGTTCTTTCAATCCAGAACCTGACAAACCCAATTCCACATTTCGAATAGCACGTACCATCGCTTTTAATTCAACAGGCTCAAGCGATGCTTTATGGTCCGGACCTGGAAGACTTCTATCGAGTGTAAAATGTTTCTCTATAACTACTGCCCCAAGGGCAACAGCGGCAATTGGAATTTCGATGCCTAAGGTATGGTCTGAATAACCAACCTTAACACCAAGTCCTTTTTCCATGGTAACCATTGCCTTTAAATTTACATCCTTCATAGGCGTAGGATATTCGGTAGTACAATGTAACACCGTTAATTGGGGTCGTTGCAGCCCCGCATCTTCCATTACTTGTATAGCTTCCTTTACTTCTTGCAAGGTTGCCATGCCAGTTGAAAGTACCACGGGTTTCCCTTTTTTTGCTATATGCATCAAATAGGGTTTGTTGGTAATTTCACCCGATGGGATTTTAAAAAAATCCATATGGAGTGCCTCTAAAAAATCGATGCTTTCACTATCAAAACCTGTAGATAGAAATTTTATACCTTTTGCTTCAGCATAATCAATTAAAACGCTGTGCCATTCATCGGGCATTTCCAACTTCTTAAGCATGGCATACTGCGAGTCATCGCTATCGTTTACGTTGCGCACCTGATAATCTGCTTTCTTCGCCTCCCTGCTTACGATCTTATCCGCTTTAAACGTTTGAAACTTTACATAGTCGGCATCCGCATCAGCTGCACTAGCTATCAATTTTTTGGCCAAATCGATGTCACCATTGTGATTAACACCGGCTTCTGCAATTATTAGTGTTTTATTTACAGCCATTAAATATTATAAATATCTGCCTTATACTGCTTCAAATTTTCATTATCCCTAAACCATGCAATGGTTTCTTCAATTCCTTTACTTAAATCATACTGCATTTGCCAATTGGTATTTTTTTTCAATTTCTCATTAGAACCAAAAAGTCTAAACACTTCGCTTTTAGAGGGTCTTATGCGTTCGGTATCCGTTATTATTTTAGCCTTAGGGTTAATTTGGTTTATAATTTCTTGTGCCAAATCACCAATCGAAATTTCAGATTGAGTTGCTATGTTCACCTCCTGCCCAATAAGACTATCTGTTTTTGCAATTTCAACAAAACCATTCACGGTATCTTTCACAAAAAGCAAATCCCGAGTAGGTGTTATGTCTCCTAACTTGATTTCTTCTTTCCCATTTAAAAGCTGAGTAATAATTGTAGGTATTACGGCTCTAGCAGATTGTCTTGGTCCATAAGTATTAAATGGACGTACGATGGTAATGGGTAAATTAAAACTGCGGTAAAAAGATTCAGTGATACAATCAGCTCCAATTTTGGAAGCCGAATAGGGCGATTGCGGTTGTTTGGGATGGATCTCATCAATGGGCACATACTGTGCAGTACCATAGACCTCTGATGTTGAGGTTACTAAAACTCGTTCAGTACCCAAATCTCTAGCGGCTTGTATAATATTGAGCGTTCCTTTAATATTGGTATCGATGTAAGAGTCGGGCGAATGATAACTAAATGGGATTGCAATCAGGGCTGCTAAATGATACACTACATCGACATCTTTCATAGCAGTACGCACACCATTTGGGTCTCTTATATCGCCTGTAAATATTTCGATTTGATCTAATTTTTCTTTTGAAAGACTATCCAACCACCCCCAGTAATTAAATGAATTGTAATAAACAAAAACTCTTACATTGTAGCCTTCATTCAGCAATTTTTCAGTTAGATGACTCCCGATAAAGCCGTCTGCCCCAGTAATGAGAACTTTGTGGTTATTTAGCATAGTAAATCTTATCTATTCCCCTTTGAAGTTTAAATTCTTTAGTAATTTTTCTATTTGCATATCTAACTTATTTGCTCCATTTTGATTTAAATGATGCGAATCATAAAAGTCTAGTGAATCAATAAAATTCAAATCAAAATTATTGAAATTCCTATAACCAATCAAGCCATATTTTAAAACTAGCGCTGAGAAATAGTTGTCAATATCATCTTGATTCACTATCGCTGTCTTGTCTTCTTCTGTAACAGGTGCTTGAAATAGGAGTATATTCACATCTCTAATTGCCAATATTTTTAGACCATTTTCAAAATTCAAAAATTGTTCATTATTCAATTCAATTTCAGTTCGTAGTGAATTATTTTTTTTGCCTTTATAAAATTTATTTTTTACTCTTTCAACAAAACCGCCAGAGATATAGGTATCTTTTTTCGAGTTAATTGCAAGTTTGTCATTAACAGTCATTTCCTCATATGCCTTCAATAATAGAGAAATGTACAATACTATTTTATTTTCATGTAATACATAATATATCAATCGTTTATCAAGTTTTTCGTTACTAATCAAATCAATTGAGGACTCAACCCCATTGTTATTAAATAAGCTAGGGTGAACCTCCCATAATATCATTTTAGGATTAAGTTTGTCAATATATTTCTCTATTAAAAATTTTGATTGTTTTGGAGTTTGGGCACTAGACCCTAGATTAAAAATTTTGAACTCATTAAAATTTCTAGGATCAATGGCTCTATAGGCTCTAGATGACCCCAGTATAAGAATGTCCACATTTTCAACAGTATCCAGTTCTGCCAATCTTGCTCCCATAAATCCTATTCCATTCCTTTTAAACTTAACATTTTTTTGAAAACTTATAGGAATCAACTCATGAGTAACAACTAGTGTTAATGAAATCGCTATCATCATTGATGATGTATATAAAATAACCTTAATCAAAAAACGTTTCATTAGAATTGAAAATAAATGAAGTTTATTTCATCATGTACACCATAAGCTATAATGAAATATATTAATGTAAAGTATATCAGTAGTCTATAACTCTTAGATTTTAGTTCTGCGATCCAAATATTAAACCCAGCTTTTCGCGATGCCCACTCCAAAAGCATAAAAATCATCATAAAAAAAGGTAAATAGTATTTAAATAAATTGTAATTAACTGGCATTAACTTGTTAGTAAATATTAATTCAATATATCGTACTGCATTTGAAACACTTTCGGATCTGAAAAATATCCAGGCAAAACAAGTAAGAGTAAACACAAACAACATCTGAATTAATTCTTTAAGATTAGGTAGACAGCTATTTTTTGCAACTACATCTAAGTTCTTGCGGTTCCTTCCTGATAATAAGAGAGGAAGGAAATAAATAGCATTTAACGCTCCCCATACTATATAAGTCCAATTCGCTCCATGCCAAAACCCACTGACTATAAATATCACAAATATATTAAATACAACTCTTCCATGGCTAACCTTACTTCCACCTAGTGGGATGTACACATAATCCCTAAACCAAGTAGATAATGAAATATGCCAACGTCTCCAGAATTCTGCCATATCTCTGGAAAAGTAAGGAGTTTTAAAATTGGTCATCAATTCAAATCCAAATAATTTGCCAATACCTATGGCTATATCACTATAACCAGAAAAATCACCATAGATTTGAAATGCAAAAAACATTGCACCTAATATTAATTCTAACCCAGAAGCAGTTTCATAATTAGCGAAAACTTGATTGACAATATTTGCACAATTATCTGCAATGACTACTTTTTTAAATAGTCCCCACAAGATAAGGCGCATACCATCCACACCTTTTTCATAAGCAAACTTTCTTCTAATTATAAACTGAGGTAATAAATTAGTTGCTCTTTCAATTGGCCCTGCCACCAATTGTGGAAAAAAACTTACATAGGCAAAAAAAGCAATAGCTTGATTAGAAGCTTTCATTTTACCACGATAAACATCGATGGTATAACTCATGGTCTGAAATGTATAAAAACTAATCCCAACGGGCAATATCACATTAAGAGAATAAGAGTTAGTTTGTAAGCCAATGCTAGTCATCAAGCTAGCAAATGATTCCGCAAAAAAATTAAAATATTTAAAAACTCCTAAAAACCCAAGGTTAGTAAAAATAGATATCCATAGAAACAACTTTTTTCGCTGATCTAATTCAGATTTTTCAATCTGCTGTGCAGAAATAAAATCCACTAATGAACTGAAAATAATTAATGATAAAAAACGCCAATCCCACCAACCATAAAACAAATAGCTTATGCTTAGTAAAAAAACATTTTGTGTCTTTATGTTTTTCTGAAAAACAAACCAATACAGGATAAAAGTAGTAGGTAAAAAAAGTGCAAACTCGAAAGAATTAAATAGCATTATCTATAAATAATATTATATAAGAGTAATAATGTATAATTCAATCCTAATTTATTGATATCGTAAACATAGGCAAAAAATAATGCTCATATGTATTATAATACAAAAGTATTTAATCTTCGTAATATCCATTAGACCCTTTTCCATACCCATTCCAAGCGTAATACCGATATCCATACCCATAATTATATCCATAATCGTAGCCATACCCCAAACGAGACACCTTGATATCGTTGAGTACGATGCTGAGCTTGCCTAATTTTCCTTCCGACTGCACATCGCTCAGGTTTTTAAGAGTAGTCATAGGCGTATAGTTTTGGCGTACAATAAATAAATTATGGTCGGTATGGAGGGTAAGGATAAAGGCATCGGTCACCACGCCTACTGGGGGGGAATCTATGATGATGATATCATAGAGTTTCTTCGCATCCTCTATAAATTGGCTCATCTCAGGGCGCATAATCAGTTCGCTGGGGTTGGGTGGAATAGCCCCAGCGCTAATAATATCGAGATTTTCAATATCCGTATGT
>Ga0224506_10002885_pt1 | contig 11585 bp, 7 predicted proteins | sample SF_Jan12_sed_USG_2_FD_169108 | JGI IMG/M metagenome (GOLD analysis project Ga0224506, IMG submission 169108) | Sediment microbial communities from San Francisco Bay, California, United States - SF_Jan12_sed_USGS_8_1 | ecosystem: Environmental > Aquatic > Marine > Sediment | place: USA...
AGTAGCCATAGGAGTTCCCGATCCCATTATATTCTCAACTAGGTCAATCTGGTCCTCCGATAAACTGTTCTCTTCAGCCCAGTGCTTGAGGTAAGTTGTAACAATTGCCACGTTAACCGTCTTTGCAGTTTCCTTAGCTGTTTCAAAATTATCTTCATGTATCACTACGACTTCCGGGGGCAATAGGGCATCAATCGCTTTAGCCAAGTCATCGCTTTCATATCCGGTAACCAAAACGTTATCCACATTTTTGGAGAATGGTATGTCCCAGCTATCATTCTTCAACATTGTTATGGACTTGCGGGATGCCTCTAACGCTTTATCCAAATGGTCATCATTGCCGACAAATGTTGCCGCATACGTTGAATTCACCAGAGCGTTGTCGAACAAGCCTAAGCGATCTTTAGCATTCAATATCCGCTTAACTGAATTATCTATCCGATTTTCAGAAATCTCTCCGGTGTTGACAGCATCTATTATCGCGTTCTCTATCACTTCCACACTTTCAAAATCAATAACCATCAACACATCGACTCCTGCTTTTATCGCTCGCACTGCTGCGTCCTCAGGGGCGTAATACGCGATAATGGGTCCCATGTCCAAGGCATCGGAGATGATTACGCCGTCAAACCCTAAGTTCTCTCGAAGGAGTTCCGTGATGACCTTATACGATAAAGTCGCAAGATTTTCATTGTCAATGGCTTCAACAATTATATGGCCCGTCATGATTGACTCAACGCCATTGTCGATAGCTGCTTTGAAAGGTTTCAAGTGTACGTTTTCTAGAACTTCCATGGAATATGTAGCCCTAGACGGATAACCATGAGAATCTAAACCCTTATAGACGCCACCGTGACCTGGAAAGTGCTTGGCAGTTGCCATCACACCATTCTCTTGGTAGTTTTCTCCGGAGATTTGCATCTGATAGCCCTGAACTTGTGCTGCTGTCATTTCGGAAACTAGATCGGCATTGTCTCCAAAAGCTTCAAGGGCTCGTCTCCACCTTGACTCGGTGACAACGTCGACTACTGGCGCAAGATCCCAATGGATACCCATGGCCCTTGCCTCTTTAGCGGTGATAGCGGCAGTTTCCCGAACTAATTCCTGATCTTTGGTAGCCCCCAGTCCCATCAGCATTGGGAATATGGTGGCACCGAGTACGCTGGAATCGCCCCCAATCTCTCTGAAGCCCGAGTCAGCGTCAATAGCGGAGAGAAGTGGAATTCCCCGGGGAGTATTCTCAGCCCACTCCTGCATCTGGTTCATGAAATTTGCAACATTTTCCGGGCCCGAAATCCCGCACGTCATGAAGGAACCCACATAATACTCCTGAACCAACTTCCGAGCTTCTTCAATAGGCATATTATTCTCGGCTTGTGTAGCGAACCCTTGAATCATCTGCCCGACTTTCTCCTGCAAGGTCATTTGTGCAATCAAGTTATCTATGTTCTCTCCCGGACTTGCAGTTATAATTGTTGATGGGATTGCTACGTTAGTTTTTGGACTTGCAGAAACCGTAGGTTCTGTTACTACAATCATCGATAAGCCCGCTGTAACTAATAGGATGGTAATTATTACCGATGAAATCGAATTTTTAGTTTTTTCCATTTTTTTCATCCTCTTTTGAGCTGGTTAAAAACTCCGCAAGTGAGGTTATCCATCCTTCCTTACATCATAGCATGTTAATTTACAACTTATAGTAGTATTAAAGTATTTTGATACCGTGCTGGCCCCCTTTAACGGTCAAAGAGACTATTCTAGGATGAGTTTATCTTGTAATCAGTCCCCCCTAAACCAAGAAGATACATTCAAAAAATATTCTGCGCCAGACGTAAAGTAATCGCAAGTCAAAATCTCTAAAACAAGCTTGATCCGAGATTGCAGCCATCTCGTTTTGTTAGAAATTTTCGACAAAAACCACCCAAACGAGCTTTCATAGCTGATTGCTCAAATTCCAAGAATTTTTAATTTTAAAATTAACCCAAAACCATAATTTTCCACGAGAACTAAAAGATAGAAACTAAAAATTAACACTAATAATCCAGAAAAAAACTACAAAGAGAAAAAGGGGCAACACCGCGTATGTCGCCCCGTGTTTTTTTGGCGATTCCCTCGCATCTATGGACCCATATTTTCTTCATACAATTGTGTTTGAGGAATAATTTCTTTCGACGTTGAAAGCGAACTCCAGGATAATTGAGCAACTGCGCCTACTCGATATTCGTAATATTCCATCTTAATCGCGTATTTCGTACCTGCAGTTAAAGTCACACTATTCCAATATTCGGATGCTCCTTGGTCTACCCACCGATCTATAATCAGCTTTCCATCTACCCACAGCCTTACTCCATCATCTGTCCTTGTATAGAATGTATAACTCTCAGAATGTCGAGGTTCAACCCATCCTGTCCATCTTACAGCGCACAAGTCCTTATTCCCAGTCAGTTCTTTAAGCCTAGCATCAAATGGGTCAAAGTCTATGACATTATCTACTACTGTACACTTTAGTGTATCAAACTTGACTGTTCGGGTACTTGTCCAATATTCGGCAGTTAGTCCAGTTCCGCTTCCTGGCCCGACAGATGCTGGTGGCGATGTTGGTGTCGGCAATGAGCTTGGTGTGAACGTCTGCACCGGCGGTATTACCGTTCCTCCGCTCGTCACCTCGATGTTTTCGCTCAGCCCGCCTACCATGACGTTAAAGATACCGTTTTCAACTGTCCTCTCGTTTGTATTATCCAAGTAATAACCCAACTCTGCTACGGGGATCGTAAAGCTTACATTATTGTTATCGTTTGGCGCGAGCGTTATCTTCTTGAAGCGGTAGAGCTTCTTGACTGGCGTCGACAAAGTGCTTTCCACATCGTTCACGTAAACTTGAACTACCTCACTGCCACTGCGAGCTCCGGTGTTTGCCACGTACACGCTAACCGTAATATTGTCATTTACACTCAGGTTGTTATCGGGGGTTACACTGAGATTGCTGTATGTAAAAGTCGTGCAACTGAGTCCATATCCGAACTCGTAGAGCGGATCGTAATTTTCACCCGGCCGGCGATCGTAGTTGATTGGTTCCTGAGCAGTTGTCTTGGGCCACGAACGCGACAGCTTGCCACTTGGGTTGTAATCACCGAAGAGTACATCTGCCACACCCTGACCTTCTGTTCCCGGTAGCCAAGCCATCAGGAATCCCTTCCAGTTCGGCAGTCTCGACTCGATGCCTGTCCTAGGTCTACCAGCTACCATTATCACAACCGTTGGGACCCCAGAATTCACTACAGTATCGATTATGCTCAGTTGATCCGATGGTAGGTCCAAATTAGTCACGTCTCCGAGCATTTCGGCATACGGCTCCTCGCCGACAACTACAATAGCTACATCGTGTCCCGCAGCTCCGCTTCCGTCTTCCGAGAAAGTTACCGTGCCAGTTGTCGTGTTTTGTATTGCTTGCAGGATGGTCGTACCAGGCGGCGGAGTTTCAGGATAAGGGCCTTGCCACTTCGTAGTCCAACCACCGCATTGATTGGCCATGTTGTTGGCGTTTGGGCCTGCGACAAAGATTGATGAACTCTTTGATATCGGGAGAACATTGTCGTTTTTCAGCAGGACTGTAGATTCCTGAACTGCTCGGCGGGCCACCTCCCTGTTGTTCTCGCAGCCGACAATCCAGGTGGCATTCTCTTCTACGTACGGGTTCTCGAACAGGCCTAGGCGGAATTTGTTGATCAGAATGCGATAAACTGCGTTGTCGACTCTGCTCATGGAAATCTTATTATCAGCTATTAAATCCTTCATAGTCTGCTGAAATGTCGCATAGTTCTGAGGAACCATGTTCATATCAATACCCGCGTTTATGCATTTTTCAACGGCCGTCGCATAGCTCGGATCCACCTGATCAATCGCTGCCCAATCGGAAAGTATAAAGCCCTGATTCTCCAACCCTTGTTCTTCCTTCAAAACATCGGTGAGCCAATATGTGCTACCGTGTACCTTTTCCCCGTTAACGCTGCAGAACGAGGCCATTACCGCTTGTGCTCCTCCCTTAACCGCGTATATAAAAGGCTCCAAATGAACCTCCCGAACAATTCTATCGTCCGCGACGCAGTCACCTTGGTCTACTCCGTCTGTAGTGCCACCAGAGCCCAGATAGTGTTTTCCGCATGCAGCTATGGTGTAGTTGTCAGTCAAGTCTGTTCCTTGGTTTCCATTGAGCTCATGAGCCCCCAGCACTCCGGCCAGATATGGGTCTTCGCTGAACGTCTCGTAAGTTCTTCCCCAGCGGTCGTCTCTGGCAACGTCAATATTCGGGAAGAAGTTCCAATGTGGGCCCGTGGCTTTAACTTCCACTGCTGTAACGTGCCCAGCTTCCTCGACCAGGTCTGGGTTCCAAGTGGAGCCCATTCCTACGTGGTGGGGAAATATCACGGCCCCCAGCACGGCACTCTGTCCATGGGCTGCATCAAGTCCCCATATTAACGGTATTCCCAGCCTCGTGTTTTCGAATGCGATTTGCTGCCAGTAATTATACATTTTCGCCCAATTCAACGGTGTGTTGGGTACTCCATTCCATACCAGCTGTGCCTTAGCAGCGTCGGTATCCTCGCCGCCGATGAACGAGCCCAGGTTATAAGTTACTATATCCGAGTCTTGAAGTAGGTAAACCGGAGCTATCTGGGTCATCTGCCCAACTTTTTCATCCAAAGTCATCCGTGAAAGCAGGTCAAGAGCCCTGTTCTCGGGCGGCAAAGTGGGGTCAAGATAGGGTGGAGGCTCTTGCGAAGTGACGGCGGGGGTCTCTGTTATTAATAAGACCGACAACATTGATGTGAGTACAAGAGCTGAAATCACTATCGAGATTTTAGTTTTTTCCATTTTTTTCATCCTCTTTTGAGCTGGTTAAAAACTCCGCAAGTGAGGTTATCCATCCTACCTTGCATCATCGTATAATATACAACTCAAAGTAGTATTAAACTATTGCGTTTTATTTTCCAATGATTTTCTTGAAATTTTTAATTTTTTGGGGTCTATCGCGGTATTATAGTGTAGCGTAGTTATCAGACCGATCGGACTGGGCGATTGCCAAGGTGTCTGTGATGTCGACTGCGTTATCAAAGCCATCAGTCAGCAACTTTAAGCTACGTAAAAGTTTCACACCATCACTCGCTACATTGCATTTTAATTAAATCATGATACCTATTCTGCTATGTAAAAGAAGTAGTGTATTAGGACAGGATCCGACACAGGATGAGGAATTTTGCGAACCGTGCTGAAATCACCGTAACCAAAATTGTGCAGGGGGCAAGATTTAGACCTTTTTTATCAATCGACATACCCTGCGTCACTGACTCACACTTTGTCTGAAATATGAGCAACAATGATATGTAGGCGGTGAAGATAAAAGGGAAAAGCGAAAAATTCATCAATTCCTTATAACAACTCCACACTTCTCTTTTGAGGGTCGCGATAAAAGAATAGAGAATTTTTGTCTAACGTGGATTTAGTAGACAACCCTCCTTCTCGAAGATGTGTAATCTCTCTTTTTTGAACTTAATCTTGAGTTTATCTCCAACGCGTAGGGGTTTATCCGAAGGAACCACCATCTTCATTGCAACACCCCCAATGACTAAAGTCGCAACTAAATCGCGACCCATCGGTTCGATAACGTCAACCTTGGCCTTGATACCATTTAGTTCCTTTTCTTTAGCTATTATGACATCTTCCGGACGCACGCCCAATGTAACGGTAGAAGTCGTGTTTTCTTTCAAATTTGAGGAGAGGGGGTATCTGAAAAAACTCGTGTCGATCTTTAGCTTCCCATTTTCCTCTACGATCTCCCCGTCCCACACGTTCATGGGTGGACTTCCGATAAATCCCCCAACGAATGCGTTTGCGGGATTATCATAGACTTCTTTGGGAGAACCCACTTGTTGTAAAGTCCCTTGGTTGATTATCGCGATTCTCTCGGCTAATGCCATAGCTTCTGCTTGATCGTGAGTCACAAAAATCGTTGTGATCCCCAATTTCCGGTGCATTTTTTTCAATTCCGCCCGCATGTGTATCCTAAGTTTTGCGTCCAGATTGCTGAGGGGTTCGTCCATCAGAAATACAGTTGGTTCTCTCACCAACGCGCGCGCCAACGCCACTCTCTGTCTTTGACCGCCGCTAAGTTGCCCCGGCTTCCTGTCCAGTAGCTCTTCAATCTTTAACAACTCTGCTACATTGTGTACTCTCTCGCGTATCTCTTCTTTGGGCACTTTCCTAATTTTGAGTGTAAGCGAAATATTGTCGTAGGATTTCATGTGGGGGTATAGGGCGTAGCTTTGAAAGACCATTGCAATATTTCTATCCTTAGGAGAAACATCATTTACAAGAGTGTCTCCGATGTAAATATTCCCACTATCAGGAGTTTCCAATCCTGCGATCAATCTAAGCGTTGTAGTTTTTCCACAACCTGAGGGCCCCAATAGTACCAAGAAATCCTTATTCTTGGTTTCTAGAGTGATGTTGTCCACTGCAGTTGTTTTGCCGAATTTTTTTGTTACTTTTTCGAGATAAACTTTCATGTAAATCTCCTAATACCCCATTGTAAGACCTTTAATAAAGTATTTTTGAAGTAAAAAGGCTAATACTAGCGTGGGCAACGTAAGATATACTCCCGCAGCCATCATAGGGCCCCAATAGATCTCATACCCGGTTTGCATGTTTGAGATACCCACAGTTAAAGGCATCGACTGAGGTGTTGTCGAAAACGAAATCCCAAATAGAAAATCAACCCAAGCAGTGACAAAACTAAACAGTACGACGGTGGCTATCGCAGGCATGGCCATGGGGATAACAATCTTCCAGAAAGTACGAAAAGGGGACATGCCATCCACCTCTGCTGCCTCTTCCACATCTTTTGGGGCGCTGTCAAAGAAGGCTTTCATAATCCATATCACAAATGGGAGATTCATGATAGTGATCCCTATTATTATGCTAATCATTGTATCAAGCAGACCTAGTGTTCTCATTAGTGTATAGAGGGGAATGACAAGCGCTGCTGGCGTAATCATTCTGGCCAACAGTATAAAGATAAGTAACATTCCACTGCCTCGGAAACTATATCTTGAGAAGCCATATGCCGCCATCGATCCAATTACCACGCTGATCACGGTAACACCTACCGCGATTATTATGCTATTAACCGTCAATCTAACAAAATGAAACCTTGTGAAAAGATCTTCATAGTGACGTGAAGTGAAGGTTTCCGGAGCCCATGTGGGGGGCGCTCTAAAAATTTCTTCTTTTGATTTTACGGAGGATAAAGCCATCCAAACTACCGGAAAGAGTGTTACAATCACGACAAGTATCAGAACAACGATTGACACCCATTTTGTGATAGAAGTGATAGAAAATTTCATTTTGTCCTCCCCCTCAATATCAAGACTAACCCGAAAATTAGAGAAATTGCTATAGCCGCTACAGCTAGTACTGCAGCTTCTCCGAAATGAAAGTGACTAAACGCCGTTTTCCAGATTAGAAGGGGGAATACTTGAGTCTGCATACCGGGTCCCCCACCTGTCATCATATATACTATATCGAAAATTTTTGTGAAGGCGTCCACAGCCCTAAAAGCAATCACAACAGCAATAACTGATAGTATTGCGGGAAATGTCACGTATCTAAATTCTTGCCAGCCTGAGGCACCATCAATTTTTATTGCCTCAAACCGTTCAGCTGGGATAGACATTATAGCAGCGAAGAGGATAAACAAAATGAAAGGCATCATTTTCCAAGCGTCAGCGACTATAATCGAAAGTAATGGCTGTTGGGTAGTCCATGCCATATCTACGCCTAATAATGCATTGACCGGACCGAACTCCGGCTGAAGCAACATTTTCCACGCTACGGCAGCTACGACGGCTGGTACTGCAAAAGGGAGTATAAAAATACTTCTGAGCACTCTATTGAGACCCTTTCCGACTTTCGATAACTTCTCCCTCATTTGTTTAGCTAATGCATTGGCTATGAATAAGCCTACAATAAACTCGATAGCAACGCTTACTACTGTGAAAAGAACTGTGACGTAAAGCGAATGCGAAACGATATCCGATCCAACCATCCATTCATAATTTTTTAATCCGACAAAAAATGTTTCAGGTGATTTTAAGGGGGAGTACTCATGGAAACTCAAGTATCCAACACTACAGATTGGATATATCATGAATACGAAAATGAATAAAAAGCATGGAAGAACCAGTAGAACTCCCGTCTTCCATCGCCTATTTTTGCCCAGATTCTTACCCACCTATGTGTAGCTGTCACCCTTAAAAATAAAAAAAGAAAAAGAAAATTTAAGTTTATTCAATCGCCGCTCTGCCTGCGAACTTCGTATTTTGTAACCAGTCGCACGCTTCCTCTGCTGTCATCGTGCCGTCCCATACCTTACTGATGGCCTCGTATAAGCCGCTTTGCAGCTCACCCGGCCATGTGCAGTGTCTGAAGGTTAAGTAGGGCATCACTGCCTTAAATATCTCATAGTCCTTTATTGCTGCTTTAACCTCAGAGTCTTCCATAGTGTCGGTCCTCATTGGGAGGTTGCCCGTTTCTATCGATTGCTTCTTCTGGTAGTCGTTGCTTATCATCCACTTAATAAACGCGCCTCCCGCGTCCGGATTCGGAGCAGCTTCTGGGATTACTGCAACGAATGCCCCAAGGTGAGCTCCTGGCTGCGCATCCCCTGTTACGGCTGCCACGCCTACTTGGTCCGGCATTTGATCGCAGAATGTCGCCCATATGTAGAACCAGTTCTGGTACATGAAAACTTTCCCTTCTAGCATGTACTGGTCGCCGTCGAAGAAGCTCATTGTTTCCCACCCGGGAGGATTGAAGTCGGCCATCCTCGTTAATGCCGCCATAGCGCTCTTTGCTTCAGTCGTGTTAAGTGTTAAGTCACCCGTTGCTACGTCCCCGTAGTTTGATCCCGTTCCATACATGTAGTACGTGTGATCGCAGTTTACCGACCAATCACATCCGCCTAGGAAGAAGCCATACATATCAGGTGGACGGTGGAAGAATTCCGCGACATCGTAGAGCTCATCGTAATTCGTTGGAGGCTTGAGTTCATAGCCATATTCCGCTTCGAATGCCGCCTTCTCTGCCGGGTCCTCTAGCAAGTCCTTCCTGTAGAAAAGCATTGGGAAATTGATGTACTGGGGTACTCCCACGAGTTCCCCATCTACATTAGTCCACCATTCCTTACCGTGGATCTTATTCATCTCTGCTTCGGTTAGATACGTCTCGAGAGGGATGGTGTGTCCCTTTGACTTGACCCACTGAAGGTCATCGCCCCCTCCAATCATGACAACATCGTATATTCCTGCATCTTCTATTAGCTCGTTCACTACTCGGCCGCCCCATAGACCCCTAGAAACTATCTCAATCGAAGCTGTGTAACCAGTCTCTGCTTCGAAATCTTCTACCGCGTATTTTGCAAGGACATCTGTCTCTGGCCCTGCTACTGCTATCACGCGCACCACGTTCGGTTTTTCTTCTTCTTCTGCTGGTGCTGGCATCAAAAAGTAAACTGCTGCGGCACCGACAATTGCGGCTATGATTGCGACTATTACCACTGTGACTGTTCCCTGTCCAATTTCTCTTTTCATCTTTTTTCACCTCCTTTACTTTTTTTTACTTAGTTTTATAACTTTCGGTAGTATATTTGGGCCCAATTTGGTACCAACTCTAATCATTCTGCAACCGTAGTTATCCCCACACATTGGACTTCCGTAGTGATTTACCATCATTTTAATACCATTTTTAGTAGTATTTAAATCTTAAGAACGGATATTCTATTGAGAAAAATGAATGTAGGGAAACCTCGCCCCCATGCTCGCAATCGACTGCATTGGCTAATGAAAAATCTTAGGTCGATTTCTCGCAGAAAAGATCGTGAAAGTCTATTCAACATTAATGCTGTGGAGCTAGCTTCGGAAAAAAAGAGTATTGATCTCAGAGTGATGCTCAAGCTAGGCATGTATCAACGAATAAGGCCCGTGTTGAAATTATCGGGATGGAAGGTAAACCCTGAAATGGTGGAGCAAATGATGGAACTCAGAAGGCAAGGGGTTAGTTATGAAAAGATAGCGGGCGAACTCGATCTCGCGCCAAGCACTGTCCACAAATATTTGAATGAAATTGCCCACTGAATCACGATAATTCTATGAGTATTTTTTCCGCTTCGACATCCTCTAGCGTGGCCCCCAGACCACCGATGCTAGTTAATTTTCCATCGCTCGTCTTAACGTGCATCGTCCGAAAAACCCCCTTCTCTAACGATGTCGTCTCCACATGGCCTTTTATGTTAACAATCTCCCCAGTTTTTAGCAGTTTCCCCCACACTGAAATTTTAGCCTTTTTACCGAGATTTTGCAAAACATTTATGTATTCGGCGGCGGTGCAAACGTTAACGAACGACGCAACCTTTCTTACGGGCACTTCGTTCGCCGGCTTGGAGTGCTGCCAAAGCGTGGAGAAGAAAAAGTCGTTGATGATTTGCATGAGTCCACTATTGTCCTCCATGAAGACCCCATAAATCATCTCGGAATGGTACTCGGGGGCTAACATCTTTGATGAACATGTCAAGCACCTTTTATTATCGGCGGCCACCACGCTCATGCCAGCTGCCTCTCGTGCCCGAAGGGAGATCCTCTCGGACATTTCCTTGAAATTTTCAATCCTTTTCTCGAACGGGTGTATTACCAAACTGATTGAGACCCCATTGGAGCTCCTATCAAGGAACATTTTCCCCCATCGCTCGGCCAATAAATCCGGGATGGCCGCCAATATTTCGACCTTGGAATTCTTTATTACATCGGTCATTTTGGACAATACATTCTCCCTACCCTTGACTACCCAAACAGACGGCTTCTCTTGAGAAGTGGGGGTTCTTCGATACATCTCTTTCGAGATGTCCAATATAGTTTTATATGACTTCTCGAACTTACCGAAAAACCTTGGTAAAGCAACCTCTGGATCTGCGCACCAAGACTTTTTCGGCCTCCCACTTTTGGATTCAATGAGCCCCTTCCTCTCTAGGCTCGAGACAACATCGTAAAGACGGGGATGAGGTATCCCCGATGCCTCAACGATCTCAGATGCAGTCAAAGTGCCCCCCTTAAGCAGGGTAATGTAAACAAGGGTCTCATATTTTGAAAGCCCAAATTTCCTCAGATTTTCTTGTAACTCTTTCAAGTCCATTTTATCCCTTTTAACTACTTATTCTACTTCTTATATTAATCCTAATCTCGATATCAAAAAAATAAAAAAATAAAAAAAGCTATCGCTGCCCAAAGAGAACAGCCACCAGAAACTGCTTACCTACCAGCGCGATGGTCTCTCTGATCGGTGCTTCTGGAAGCACTCTCTGCAGTAAATCGGTCGACCTTCTGTTGGTTTGAAGGGAACCTCACATTCCTTGCCACAGTCTGAGCAAGTCGCCTTGTGCATCTCGCGAGGAAAGTCCCTTCTGCGGCCACCGAATCTTCCGCCGTATGCCATTTTCTAACACTCCTTTTTTTTTTCTTAGACACAATCCGAAGAAACGT
>Ga0224506_10002886_pt1 | contig 11576 bp, 9 predicted proteins | sample SF_Jan12_sed_USG_2_FD_169108 | JGI IMG/M metagenome (GOLD analysis project Ga0224506, IMG submission 169108) | Sediment microbial communities from San Francisco Bay, California, United States - SF_Jan12_sed_USGS_8_1 | ecosystem: Environmental > Aquatic > Marine > Sediment | place: USA...
TCCCAGATAAATTGATTTAAATGGTAGTCATGAGAAGATGGAATCGCACCACATTTTTCCATAAGCTGGATGATACTAAGCTTCTTTTCTGTACTAGTTGTTTCTAGCGACTTCCATTCAATTGATTTTTTATCTGGCTTATAGAGTAAATTGGGTATTTGCGGTCTAAATGCTTCTGGCAACTCGAAGTTTCTAAGCTGCTCAACATAACTTGCTTGTTGCTCAGCTTGCAGGAGCTTCCTTTCATGACTAGCCAATGCAGCCTTAAGAGCCTCTGGTGGAGCGGCTTTATAACGACCACGCCCTTTCTTATAGAAATACATGGGCACACTATGAAGCAACATTATTGTTGCAGCGGCTTCAACAGGGGTGGGAGAATGGCCAAAGTAATCAGCAGCTAATTTATTACTAGCAAACTCATCGTCACTGGTACAACATTCCCAAAGAAAACCAGGATCCAATTCATTAGTTACTTTTTGTACATGGGACATGAATTCTGATAATGGTGGCGAATCAAAACGTAAAAGTACTGATGCAGCTTTTATCTTTGAGCGCCTACCATGTGCCGCCTCAATTTGTAATGAAGTTGTGTTATCTGTAAGTATGGCGCCAACTTTGAAGTTTCCAGCTTCTTCGTAGAAAACATTCATGAGATTATTTTTAAGTGTTGAATTTTACAGGCAAAGTTAAGTGATTGCATTAAATGCTAAGTCCATCTATAAGCAGAAAGTCCAAGGGAGTGTCGATCAATTAATAAACTTAAAAGTTTGGATATTTCAATTAAGTTTTAATTCCATCATTCATTTGACTCAGAATTGATCAATATTATATTGACACATATATGATTTTAGGTGCTTTCTTTTTCCAATATATCAAGGCCTTGTCATGATATTGGTAATATTCAAATTATGGTACATTATATACGAGACGCTTCAACAGGAAAAACCCTGTTACTCATCACATCTTTTTTTCCTTCATTGTATAAAATAATATTCTTACTTTACTTAAAGATAATCCGTAACTTTATACTAAAAACTCAAATGCACACCTTTCAAAAAACAATACTTTGGACAGTCATCGTACTTTTTCTTTCTGCATGTGCACAGCAGAAAATACCATCAAAGATTGACGACAAAAAAGAGATAGCCCCTATGGCAACAGAAGTGCCATTATTGGATGGCATGGGTGATTACCAACACTTGATCACGACTGATAACCCCAATGTACAACATTATTTTAACCAAGCACTCGTGCTGAATTTTGCCTTTAATCACGCCGAATCGGTACGCTCATTTCGTGCTGCTCAAACATTAGATAGTCGCTGCGCTATGTGTTTTTGGGGTGAAGCTCTGGCACTGGGCCCAAATATTAATGTCACCAACAATGGGCAAGTAGTGATGGAAAATGATGCGCGAGAACAAGCTTATGCCGCCATACAAAAAGCTATCACCTTAAAAGATGGCATAAGTGAAAAAGAACAAGATTACATTGATGTATTAGCGGTTCGTTATAACGGAGATATCTCAATCTCAAGAGACCACTTGGATTTTGATTACATGCATGCGATGCGTTTTCTCTTTCAGAAATACCCTGATGATGATGATGTCGCCACACTTTTTGCTGAATCAATGATGAACACTATGCCATGGAATTATTGGCTGGATCCTGACACCCCTAATGATCTAACTCTTGATGTCATAGAAGTACTTGAGACTGTACTTAACCGATCGCCACGACATCCATTCGCAATGCATTTATATATTCATGCTGTCGAGGCTTCTTCAACACCAGAACGCGCAGAAAATGTAGCAGACCAATTAATTGATTTGGTACCAGGTGCAGGCCATCTTGTACACATGCCATCACACATTTATTGGCGTATAGGTCGCTATGAAGATGCTGCAGAAACAAACATTAAAGCTATTTCAGCAGATGAAGCCTACATTGCCGCTAATAATGTACAGGGTTTTTATCCAGCCGCCTATTACCCACATAATCTTCATTTTTTGTGGGCTTCATATAGCATGGAAGGTCGTAGCCAATTGGCTATCAAAACGGCACGTAAAGTAGCTGCAAGTGTTCCATTGGACACCATAGAACACTTCCCTGTCGTGGAGTTTTTCAAAACGATTCCAATACTCACATTAACCAATTTTGGCCAATGGAATGAAGTGTTGGCTGAACGACAACCGCCAAAACATTTGGTATTCTCAAATGCCATTTGGCATTATGCACAAGCTATTGCATACCTGAATCTCGGTGCTATCAACGCAGCACATGCCGAATATAAACAACTCATGGCTTTACGTTTGGCAAACGAAATTACTACACTTGATACTATGGGCTACCCTGCCAGTATGCTTCTACACATTGCCGATAAGCTTGTGTTTGGTAAAATCAGCATGGCTGACGGCGAATCAACCAAAGCAATTACTGCATTCAAGACTGCAGTCAAAATCCAGGATCAACTCCCCTATACCGAACCACCATTTTGGTATTACCCAACGCGCCATACACTGGGCGAGGCTTTAGTCAAACTTGGCGATGGCAAACAAAGCGAAGCAGTCTATCGAGAAAACCTCAAGCGCTACCCAAAAAATGGTAGGGCATTGCATGGATTGATACAAAGTCTTAAAATACAAGGGAAAGATACCAGTAAAACACAAAAATTATTTGATAAAGCTTGGCAACGTGCCGATATAGAGTTAACCACCACGAGATTCTAAATAGATTACATGAATGCATTGCATATTAATTACTACGCTATGTGCAATAGACTCATGTTAATTTTCTACAGAATCTCGACATATCATATTAATAATATATAGGGTTATTTCTCATAGAGGCGTTACTGGTTTTTTTTATACTTTAGCAGCAATGACTGAATAGAGTTTTTTAACTCAGAATTAGGCAACGAAAGTGCTAATTGATCCAAACTTTCAATACCGGTTTGGCTCAAGGTTGGTTTTTTCAAACTTTGTTCCTTTTTGATCAGTTCCGCTGATTTTTTTGCGTAGTAATGTGCTTGCACAGAAACCTGAATTGCAGTAACGTTCCACCCTAATTTTTGCAATTGCAGTAATAATGAAGGTGAAATAAGCTTTAGTTTTGAGGCAATTGCGCCGTTCTCAGCTAGAACAGTTAATTTGCCATTTGAGATTTTACCCAAGTTACAGCTTTGTGCCAAATAAGGCGGGACAAGGGTTAAAAAAGTTTTCTGCATTTTATTTAATTGATTAACGCGGGAAAATATTTCCTGATACTCAGCTGTTTGGCCTAGTTTGCTGAGATAAGCCTTAACTTTATGAGAGGTCATGGTTATTTAGAAAATACCCAAAAAAGGAAAATGAATATTATTTTGATTTCAAACAAGTCAGCGCGTTCAAAAAAAGTAACGCTGACAGGCTTACACCTTACATTAATAACAGGTGCATTTCTAATCTTTGTCATGATGTTGACATTAGGTTTAAATTATTTTTCGCTACGTTATGCGGATAAGATTAAAACACCTGTATTAAAAACGCTGTTGATGAATCCACAAGAAGAACGACACCAAAAAAGCCAAGAAAATTTACAAAACAATTTAAACATGATGGCTGTTAAGTTAGGACAAATGCAAGCGCAGTTATTACGCTTGGATGCGCTTGGTGTACGTTTAGCCGAATCATCCGGCATTGATCCCCATGACTTCCATTTTAGCGAACCGCCTGGGCAAGGTGGCTCACATTCACATTCACATGCTGAAGAAAGTGTTACTTTTAATGAATTTAAAGAAAAAATAGATTGGCTATCCTATATGCTGGATGAACGCACAGAAAGACTGGGTGCACTAGACTCTTTCTTGCGGGGAGAGCGACTAACAAAGCGTGTTTTGCCATCAACCATGCCTGTGGATTCCGGATGGTTTTCATCAGGGTTTGGATACAGAATTGACCCATTTAGTGGAAAACGTGTTTTTCATCAAGGTGTAGATTTTGCTGCAAAAGTGGGCACACCAATCAAAGCAGCGGCTAGCGGCATTGTAGTCTACTCCGCTCATCACGCTGAATATGGTAATATGATCGAAATTGATCATGGAGATGACCTGGTTAGTCGATATGCGCATGCTTCTAAACGCCTCGTTGACCTTGGGCAGGTTGTACTGCAAGGACAAAAGATTGCAGAAGTCGGCAATACTGGTCGTTCTACGGGACCACATTTACATTTCGAAATCAGGCATAAAAATAAACCACAAAATCCATTTCGGTTTTTAAAACGGCCTGGTTAAGTCAGAATTAATTGGCTTTTCCTGAAAGGTTTTTGTGGGGGTGAGGTAAGTAAACTCACCCTTTATTTTTTTATACTGTTTGTTTAATTAGGATTTTTCGAAACTTTATGTTTAGTAATCTACTCAAGAAGGTCTTTGGTAGCCGCAACGAGCGAATGGTTAAACAGTACTTTAAAACTGTTCGTATTATCAACGAATTAGAACCAGAAACAGAAGAATTATCCGATGATAAATTACGTGCTAAAACTAATGAATTTAAGCAACGTATTGAAGACGGGGAAACATTAGACGCAATATTGCCTGAAGCATTTGCAGTTGTTCGTGAAGCCAGTAAACGCGTACTGGAAATGCGCCATTTCGATGTGCAACTTATTGGCGGCATGGTATTACATGAAGGGAAAATTGCCGAAATGCGTACTGGTGAAGGCAAAACACTCATGGCAACTTTACCAGCCTACCTAAATGCGCTATCAGGTCTGGGTGTACATATCGTCACTGTGAATGACTATTTAGCCAAACGTGATGCTGAATGGATGGGAAAAATCTATCAGTTTCTAGGTGTCACGGTAGGCACAATCTATTCACATATGCCGCATGATGAAAAGCAAGAAGCCTATATGGCGGATATCGTCTATGGCACTAATAATGAATATGGGTTTGACTATCTGCGCGACAACATGGTCGGCCATGCTGCTGAACGGGTTCAACGTACACTAAACTTTGGCATTATCGATGAAGTTGATTCCATTCTGATTGATGAAGCACGTACGCCACTGATTATTTCTGGTCAGGCAGAAGGTGACACAGAAATATATGTCCGTATTAACGCCCTTATTCCAAAATTAACGCGGCAAGAAACTGAAGAGAGTCCTGGTGATTATAGTGTTGACGAAAAATCTCACCAGGTATCATTAAGCGAAGAAGGTTTTGAGCATGCTGAAAAATTACTGGCAAAAGCTGGATTACTTAAAACAGGTACCAGCCTTTATGATCCGGGTAATATCAATTTAATTCATCATCTTAATTCAGGTTTGCGTGCACACGCCTTGTATTTCCTGGACCAGCATTATGTGGTGCAAAATGATCAAGTCGTGATTGTCGATGAATTTACTGGCCGCTTAATGGCGGGTAGACGTTGGTCCGATGGATTGCATCAAGCAGTAGAGGCAAAAGAAGGTGTCGCTATTCAAAAAGAAAACCAAACACTCGCGTCAATTACATTTCAAAATTATTTCCGCATGTACCAAAAATTAGCTGGCATGACAGGCACTGCGGACACTGAGGCTGCTGAATTTCAGCAAATTTACGGACTAGAAACCGTCATTATTCCAACACACAATCCTATGATTCGAGACGATCGTATGGATCAAGTCTTTCGTACCAACATAGAAAAATACGATGCCATTGTTCAAGGTGCTAAGGAATGTTATGAACGGGGGCAACCAGTTCTAGTTGGCACGACATCGATTGAAAATAATGAACATATCTCAAAGTTATTAGATAAAGAAAAACTTCCACATCAAGTTCTTAATGCAAAGCAACATGCCAGCGAGGCAAATATTATTGTTCAAGCAGGTCGGCCAAAAATGATCACCATTGCAACAAACATGGCGGGTCGCGGGACAGATATCGTACTGGGAGGAAACCCTGAGCCTGAGATTGAGAGCATCCGCAACAATGAAAAATTAAGTGAAAAGGAAAAAGAAACAAAGATAGCCAAAATAACCGAGGAGTGGAAAGTTGCTCATGACGATGTGCTAAATAAAGGTGGCTTGCATATCATTGGCACAGAACGCCATGAATCACGTCGTGTTGACAATCAATTACGTGGACGTTCGGGCCGACAAGGTGATCCAGGTTCCAGCCGTTTTTATCTTTCTTTAGAAGACCCATTATTACGTATTTTTGCTTCAGACCGTGTTGCGAATATCATGACGCGACTCAAGATGCCTGAGGGAGAAGCCATTGAACATCCTTGGGTTACACGTGCCATAGAAAATGCACAACGTAAAGTTGAAGCGCGAAATTTTGATATGCGAAAGCAACTACTGGATTTTGATGATGTTGCAAATGATCAACGTAACGTAATTTATCAACAACGCAATGAATTATTAGAAGCTGAACAAGATATTTCTGAAACAATTAAAGCAGTGCAAGACAGTGTATTAACTAATCTATTTAGTTTGCATATTCCGCCACAAAGTGTGGAAGAACAATGGGATGTACCAGGATTAGAAAAAGCACTCGCATCTGAATTCCAGCTGCATTTGCCATTACAGGTTTGGCTTGAAGAAGAACCAGACCTACACGAAGAAAGCTTACATGAGCGAATAATTAATCACGCAAGTGAGCAATATCAAGCTAAGGTGACACAGATTGGCATTGATATAATGCACCAATATGAACGGGCCGTGATGTTACAAACTCTTGACACACACTGGCGAGAACACTTAGGTGCATTAGACCATTTACGTCAAGGTATTCATTTGCGTGGTTACGCCCAAAAAAACCCCAAACAGGAATATAAACGGGAAGCTTTTGAGTTATTCACAAATATGCTCGAAGCGGTTAAAAATGAAGTCACTAAAATATTACTAACCGTACAAATAAAAAATGAGCAGCAAGTTGAGGAAGTAACAGATACTTTACGTGCACCAGAAAAAGTTGAATACCATCATGCTGCTTACAAAGAATCTTTTGATGAACAACCCACAGATGAAAACACATCTGAAGAGAAAGCACAGCCTTTTGTACGTCAAGGTGAGAAAGTAGGTCGCAATCAACCGTGTCCTTGTGGATCTGGCAAGAAATATAAGCAGTGTCACGGCAAAATTAAAACTAAATAGCAGGCTGTTGCCAGGGTTTTTATCCATTTAGAACGTAAAAAATGAGGTTGAAGTAGCGTAGATAAGCTATAAATTGCACCATATTTTAAGTGTAATGAACTGTTGTTCATGCGAACCAGAATTGAATCTGAACCCTATTCTTTCAAGAACAAATCATTCAGACTGATTGACACTGAAGCGCTTACACTTAGAAACACCCGGATTTATCTCACGAGCTAATTTAGAAACTTCAACCTCTAGTTTCTACGTAATGATAATAATTACTCACTCTACGGTAAAAGGTGTTGCTGTGTTCGCCCAAACACCCTGCAAATAGGCCATCACATGAACCGTTACTTCGAGCACACAAAATCTCAGCAACCTTCTTTGTTCTTTTCCCCTTAATCTGCAATAGGTTAAACCCATTTGCCATCAAAAATATCCTAATTATCTAAGACAGCTCCTTTAAATTTTATTAAATATAGTTAATGTGATCTCCCTATCATACACAGGGCTATGGTATACTCCGCGTTTTTATAAAATACACTTTGTAAGTTCGTTAGGTTCCATTGATTAATGTAACAAAATGATTTTATCTTAATCAATGGCTTGCATAGAAAAATATAATAGATGGAATTGTAGAGATATGGCAGATAGTTTCAGTATAGAAAATGAAATGAATGGCAGAAGACGATTCTTAGTCGCGGCGACTACTGTTGCGGGTGGAATTGCAGGTGCTGCGGTAGCAACACCTTTTCTGTTAAGCATGATGCCTAGTGAACGAGCTAAAGCCGCGGGAGCGCCGGTTGAAGTCGATATTGAAAAACTAGAACCAGGCATGCTATTAACGGTGGAGTGGCGCGGTAGAGTCGTATGGATTTTAAATCGTACCCCGGAGATGTTGGCCACACTTGAAAAGCTAGAGGGACAATTGGCTGACCCAAATTCAGAGAAAGACCAGCAACCGGATTATGCACAAAACAGAACCCGCTCAATTAAGCCGGAGATTCTTGTTGCGGTAGGCCTTTGTACACACCTAGGCTGTTCCCCGATACTTAGAAAAGATATAGCGCCGGAAGATCTCGGTCCTGATTGGCTAGGTGGTTTTTTCTGCCCTTGTCATGGATCTAAGTTTGATTTAGCTGGTCGTGTATATAGCAACTTACCAGCTCCCACAAATATGGTTGTTCCTCCACATACTTATTTAACTGACACTCGCCTTTTAGTTGGGGCTGAGAGCAAGGAATCTGCATAAATGAGCAAGGGATTAAATTCACTGAAGGAATGGATAGACAAACGCTTTCCAATGACTTCAAATTGGGAAGCACATCTTTCCAAATATTATGCGCCAAAGAATTTTAATTTTTGGTATTACTTTGGTTCACTAGCACTGTTAGTGTTGGTTAATCAATTGTTAACTGGCATTTTTCTCACCATGAACTACAAGCCGGATGCAACGCTAGCATTTGCTTCTGTAGAATACATCATGCGTGATGTAGATTATGGCTGGTTAATTCGTTATATGCACTCAACAGGTGCATCAATGTTTTTTGTGGTGGTATATCTGCACATGTTCCGTGGAATGATGTATGGCTCCTATAGAAAACCACGTGAACTATTGTGGTTAATTGGTATGGCCATATTTTTTGTTCTCATGAGCCTAGCTTTCACCGGATATATTCTGCCATGGGGTCAAATGTCCTACTGGGGTGCGCAAGTTATTGTGAGTATGTTTGGTGCGATTCCCGTCGTTGGTGATTCACTGACACTTTTACTGTTAGGTGACTTTAACTTGTCGGATGCCACACTCAATCGCTTCTTTGCATACCATGTTGTTACCTTACCTTTGCTAATGATCGTTCTGGTATTTGTGCATATATTGGCGCTACATGAAGTGGGCTCTAATAACCCGGATGGTATTGAGATAAAATCCAATAAAAACCCCAAGACAAAAATTCCTGTTGATGGTATTCCATTCCATCCCTACTACAGCGTCAAAGATATTGTCGGTGTTATTGGTTTCTTAATTATATTTTGCACCATTGTTTTCTTCGCACCTGAGTTCGGTGGTTATTTCCTTGAACACAATAACTTCATACCGGCTAATACCCTGCAAACACCAGATCATATTGCACCAGTATGGTATTTCACCCCTTATTATTCGATGTTACGTGCTGTAACTGTTAACTTCTTATGGATTGATGCGAAATTATGGGGCGTCATATTAATGGCTGCTGCAGTGATAATATTTGCTTTCTTACCCTGGCTAGATCGGAGCCCAGTTAAATCTATACGCTATAAAGGCCCCATCTTCAAGTTTGCGTTGACAATGTTTGTGATCAGCTTCTTTGTATTAGGTTGGTTAGGTATGAAAGCACCAACACCTTTATACACCCTGCTGGCGCAAATATTTACCGTAATTTACTTTGCGTTCTTCCTGCTGATGCCTTGGTATAGCAAGATAGATAAAACAAAACCTGAGCCTAAAAGAGTGACCAAATGATGAAATTGCGAACTTATCTATTTATCCTATGCATGGCTCCACTGGCGATATTTGCCGCTCCACCGGGTATGCCACTAGATAAAGCACCGATTGACACAAAGGATAATGCATCACTACAACGTGGCGCAGAAACCTTTGTTAATTACTGTCTAACATGTCATGCAGCTAGCTACATGCGTTACAACCGTCATCGTGATATTGGTCTAGATGAACCCACAGTTCTTGATAAACTTGTTTTTACCGGACAGAAAGCGGGTGATCTGATGCTAACTGCAATGTCAGAAAAAGAAGGTGAAGAATGGTTTGGCGTTGTGCCACCAGACTTATCTGTCATAGCACGCTCTCGTGGCGCAGATTGGTTGTATACCTATTTACGTGCATTTTATCGTGACAGCACTACTGTTCCAGGTTGGAATAATCTTGTGTTTGATCGTGCGGCAATGCCGCATGTGCTGTACGAACTACAAGGGGAGCAAAAGCTTGTGGTAAATATTGTGGACGGCAAAGAAATTGAGAGCCTTGAACTAGAAAAACCAGGAAAGCTGAGCGTAAGTGAATACGATCAATATGTCGCAGATTTAGTGAATTACCTCGTTTATTTAGGTGAACCAGCCGCGAATGATCGTAAACGCATTGGCATGTATGTGCTCATTTTCCTGTTTGGATTCTTAGCTCTGAGCATTGCTCTAAAACGTGAATACTGGAGAGACATTCATTGATCATCATGAGTGTAATTAAAATCATACCTATCCATTAAGTAAAAGGAAAATAGATATGATGACATTGTATTCAACAATTACTTGTCCCTATAGCCATCGTTGTCGTATAGTCTTACACGAAAAGGACATGGATTTTCAAGTAATTGATGTGGACCCTAATAACAAACCAGAAGATTTGGCTGTTATGAGTCCGTATGGAAAAGCGCCAATACTTGTGGAGCGAGACCTGGTTCTTTATGAATCAAATATTATCAATGAATATATTGATGACCGCTTCCCGCACCCACAATTAATGCCCGCAGATCCCGTCATGCGGGCACGTGCAAGGTTACTATTATATCGATTTGAAAAAGAGTTATTCTGTCATATTGAAACGATAGAAGGCACCGACCAAAAGGCAGCAGATAAAGCACGCGCAGAAGTTGCTGATAATCTCTCGGTAATCGCACCTATCTTTGAGAAACAAAAGTTCATGCTAGGGGATGAATTTTCAATGTTAGATGTCGCTATAGCACCATTATTATGGCGTTTGGAACATTATGGTATTCGTCTCCCTAAACAATCAGCACCACTATTAAAATTCTCTGAAAGATTATTTAGTCGTCCATTATTTATTGATGCACTATCAGCATCAGAAAAAGTGATGCGGAAATAGATATGAATTCAACTAAACCCTATTTATTGCGTTCAATATACGAATGGTGCATCGATAGTGATTTTACGCCATTCATAACAGTGGTCGCTAATCCAGATTTAGGCATCCCGATGGAGTCTGAAAAAGATGGCGAAATTGTATTTAATATTAGCTATACTGCTGTAAAAAACCTAGTCATTGATAATGACACTATCAGCTTTGAAGCACGATTTAATGGTGTCTCGAAGAAACTAGAGTTGCCAATGGATATGGTTAAAGGGATATTCGCAAAAGAAGTTAATCAAGGTATCGCGTTTCAAGAAGAACTAAAGTCTGTTGATATTAAAAATAGAACTACAAAAGATACTGAGGCATCGAATACCCCAAATAAACCCACAAAAAAGAAACGCAAACCACAGTTACGGATAGTCAAATAAGTCCATAACCTTGGATTCTAACCCTATAAATACGCCGGCATAGCTCAGTTGGTAGAGCAGCTGATTTGTAATCAGAAGGTCCCGAGTTCGATTCTTGGTGTCGGCACCATTACCTTCCAAGACCTGTAAATCCGTTTGCCCCAGGTTTGTTATATGGTCAGAGAAGCAGATATTTAAATTTAAAGGCTTAC
>Ga0224506_10002888_pt1 | contig 11570 bp, 13 predicted proteins | sample SF_Jan12_sed_USG_2_FD_169108 | JGI IMG/M metagenome (GOLD analysis project Ga0224506, IMG submission 169108) | Sediment microbial communities from San Francisco Bay, California, United States - SF_Jan12_sed_USGS_8_1 | ecosystem: Environmental > Aquatic > Marine > Sediment | place: USA...
ATGAAAATAGAAACTTGCTTTCTTTTTTCATTAAAGTATTCATTTTCTTCTGCGTCTTCTATCACTACCACCTTTCCATCAGCAGGGGCTATAATTATTCGATCATCAATTTTTTCAACCTTACGTATTGGGTTTCTGAAAAATTGAAGTACTAGTAAATACAGTACTATGGTTGTCGCGATCACCAGTTGTTGTACCAGCTCTGCGGAGGGTAAAAAATAGGCTACCGCATAATTAATACCACTAAAAATAATCAGTAATACAAACAGTAATGTTCGTCCTTCTTTATGTATCATATCTACGTTTTAGAAAAATATCGTATAAACTAAAATGAATATTTCTGACAAAAATAATTAATATCCTCCACGATATTTATATGTTTTAGCAACTTTATCTATTGCCACGATATAAGCGGCTATTCTCATAGGTACATCATATTCTATCGATGTTTTATAAACTTTTTCAAAAGCATCTTTCATTATCCTGTCCGAACGCCTGTTTACCCTCTCTGCTGTCCATTTATAGCCTAATCGATTTTGTACCCATTCAAAATAAGAAACCGTTACCCCCCCAGCATTTGCCAAAATATCCGGTACTACAATGATTCCTTTTTCATTAATAATCTTATCCGCTTTTGCTGATGTAGGGCCATTTGCTCCTTCCACAATTAATTTTGCTTTTATATCGGCAACATTCTTTATGGTAATCACATCCTCCATAGCGGCAGGTATTAACACGTCCACTTCAAGAGTAAGCAATTCACTTCCCTCAATTCTTTCAGCACCATCAAATCCTTCTAGCGACCCATTATTGCCCTCACGGTAAAGTATCGCCTTGTTAATGTCAATTCCGTTTTCATTGTAATACGCTCCAGAAATATCACTTACGGAGATTATTTTCATTCCACGCTCTTCTAAAAGAAGTGCCGCATAAGAACCCACATTACCAAACCCTTGCACCGCACCGGTAGCATTGTAAGGATTAATTTTTAACTTGCCCATAGCGGCCAAGGCCGTTACCATCACCCCACGACCTGTCGCTTCGGTACGGCCCAACGAGCCCCCTAACACAAGTGGTTTCCCTGTAACCACAGAATTGACGGTCATTCCTTGTGTACGCGAGTAAGCATCCATCATCCAGGCCATTTCCCTTGGCCCTGTTCCCATATCAGGTGCAGGTATATCTCGGTCTGGTCCAAAAATTTCAATCATTGATTGCGTATAGGCACGAGTAAGTCGCTCTCTTTCTCCCGAAGACATCTCTCTGGGATTACAACATACTCCTCCTTTTGCTCCACCATAAGGAATGTCGACTACGGCACACTTCCAGGTCATCCATGCCGCTAGTGCTTTCACCTCGTTAATATTTACACCGGGGTCGAAACGCACCCCTCCTTTAGAAGGGCCTAATATCGTGGAATGAATCACACGATGTCCTTCGAACACACGTATCGAACCATCATCCATAGTGATAGGTAATGAAACGGTAACTTGTTTGGCTGGCGATTTTAGAACATTATACACCTCTTCATCAAGACCTAGTGCTTCTGAAGCAATCTTGAACCTCGACATCATTGACTCGAAAGGGTTTTCGTGATCAACGATTGGAGCTGGCTCTTTATAACCTATATATCGTAGTATTATTGTTGTTTAATTCGGTTGTAAATTTATATAAATTAACCTGATAGATACTACAATATTTTAAAGAATTAGCGAGTTAAGTAATTAATAGCTACTGCTTTCGAAGCAACTCTCTCGTTTGATAAATATGGGGTGAATAGTAGGACGCACACCACATTGTTATTAGAGCCAAAAGATTTCGAAAAAAGTAATGATAAAAGGAATGGATAACAATAAGCCATCGAAACGATCTAGAAAGCCTCCATGACCCGGAATTGCTGTTCCTGAATCTTTTATAGACATACTTCTTTTAAAGAGAGATTCTACCAAATCACCATACGTACCACATACGGTCATAATTATACCCGAAGAAATCCACTGGTAGGGATTTAAATCAAAAAAGTACAGTGATAAACCATACGCCATGGAAATTGCTAAAAATAATCCTCCAATAAATCCTTCCCATGTTTTTTTTGGTGAAATTCGTTCGAAAAGTTTACGTCTACCAAAATAGGTGCCTGCAAAATAAGCTCCCGTGTCACTTGCCCACAACATAAGTAAAAGCCCAAGCACTATTTCATAGCTATAGTGCCCTAAGCTAAAAGCTGAAACATTGAGTAATGCAAAAGGGAGTGCCACATATACTATTCCTAAAAAGGTGATGCCAATATTTACAAAAGGATTAGCATCCGATTTTTTATACAATTTGATTAAGAAAATACCAAATACGATCGGAAAGATTAAAAAATAGTACTGATAGCCAATAATGTCTTTTTCTTCTAGAAATGAAATAGTGAAGATAAGAGACCCTGAAATTGTTCCATACCATTTTAGAGGTACCATCCCATCAAGGCCTGTTAGTTTATAAAACTCTAATTGAGTGGCCATACACAATAAAAAGAAAATAGCAAAATAAGCCCAGTCGCTATACGCTACCGCAGCAATTATAATAAACACCCCTATTAATCCAGCAATTACTCGCTGAGTAAGGTTGTTATACTTATTCAAAGCGGATGTCATCATCTATTATTTTTATTGCTTTTAGTATGTTATGTCGTTCAACTTTTATTTCGAATGACCCAAAATTATTAAAAGCAGAGTTTTTATTGTTCACTATTACTGAATTTATTCCTTTTTCAAAGAGAACGCTTCTAACAATTTCTGCTCGATGTTGTAATTGATCGCTATATATTTTTTGCCACTGACTCATGTATGAGAGGTAGTGGTACTATTTAATTTTCTAAAATAATAGATTAACACAAAGGATACTACTCCTGAAACAATAAAAGTTGATAGCGGAACGGATTCTTGTGTTTCCAAGTCCAAAATATTAGTGTCAAAATAGTCAAATTCATACATATACATCAGCAACAACATAAAACCATTATTCGCAATATGCGCCACCATGGGGACAATTAAATTACCTGACCAATGATACAAATAGCCAAACAAAGCCCCTAACAATACCCGAGGAATAAATCCAAAAAACTGTAAATGAATGGCACTAAACATAATTGCTGACGCCCAGATAGCCACATGAATGTTTTTATATGCCTTGTGAAAATAGTTTTGTAGAAACCCTCGAAAAACAAGCTCTTCACCAACACCAGGTACAATTGCGATAACAATAAACGCCAACACAAAAACACCTGTAGACTCAAATTCGGTAAGGTATTTCGTTAGCTCCATGGCCCGGTTTTCCATATCTCGTGCATAGTTTTCAAATGCTGACAAAAATTCTGGGAAATGTATGTTGGCATTCCACTCTACGAACCATGAATTGAAGCCTGTGAAAGCAAGTGAAATAATAACCGCCAAAGAGATAACTATTGGCGTTGTTTTTTTTGAAAAAAATAGGTTCACCCTCTTTTTTTCATATAAAATCATAAACAAAGTAGGTACTACTATAAAGCCAATGATAGCGGATACACCTTGCATAACATACGCAGGCACTTTAAAAGCATTACTAGCCGTTATATCATTTGTTATTTCCATGTATTCTGACAGATCACCATCGAAAAACAAAAATCCAGCAAAAAAACCTATTCCTCCTCCCACTACTGTAGCGCCAAGAAAAGATAAAACTAAAATCAGAAGCGCAGAGGTGTAAGGACTCTTTCCTTCGCTTAGCGTTAGTTCATTGTCAAAATTATTCATTATTGCTTTCTGTTTAATTAATTTTTCAATCGCTTTTGATTGACTAACTTTGTATCAAAACCATAAAGATACACTTTTGATAAAGATTGGTAACGTAGAACTTGAAGATTTTCCTTTATTACTCGCTCCGATGGAGGATGTGAGTGATCCCCCTTTTAGGGCGGTATGTAAAGAAAATGGTGCTGATATGATGTACACGGAGTTTATTTCTTCTGAGGGCTTAATTCGAGATGCCGCAAAAAGCGTTCAAAAATTGGATATTTATGATTATGAGCGGCCTATCGGCATCCAGATTTTTGGTGATAAAATAGATTCTATGCGACAAGCTGCTGCTATTGCAGAACAAGCACAGCCCGAAATTATTGATATTAACTATGGATGCCCGGTAAAAAAAGTGGCTTGCAAAGGTGCGGGAGCAGGTATATTACTTGATCTGCCAAAAATGCAAGAGATGTCTGCTGAAATCGTAAAACAAGTGTCGCTCCCTGTTACTGTAAAAACACGATTAGGGTGGGACGCCAACACCATCAAAATTGTTGAAGTTGCGAAACGATTACAGGATGTGGGGTACAAGCATTGTCTATCCATGGACGAACACGTCAGCAAATGTATAAAGGAGTGGCCGACTGGGATCCCATCGCTGAAGTAAAAAATCACCCAGATATCCATATCCCTATTTTTGGGAATGGTGATATTGATAGTCCTGAGAAAGCATTAGCCTATAAAGAAAAATATGGGGTAGATGGTATTATGATTGGCAGAGCTGCTATTGGCTATCCGTGGATATTTAATGAAATAAAACACTACTTAAAAACAGGTGAAAAACTTCCTGTTCCTACTATAGCTGACCGAGTGGAAGTATCAAAAAAACATTTAGCCTTCTCGGTAGAGTGGAAGGGTGAACGAAAAGGACTTTTCGAAATGCGAAGGCATTATACCAACTATTTTAAAGGTGTACCTGATTTTAAACCGTTTCGGACAAAATTAGTTGAAATCGAGCGTTATGACGAGGTGCTCGAAGTGCTGAATCAAATTGAGGATAAATTTTCAGGGATATTTAGAAAAGAATAACGGGTAAGAAACTATTGCTCCAAACAAGCTTGAGGAAAAGACTGTAACATGGCTTGGCTTTTTTTATTAGGTTTCCTCCCAATTTCTGAAAAAGGGATGTTCTCAATTCGATACGATTTCCAATATTTATAATCAAAATGCCACCATTCGTATTCGTATACACTAAACCCATGTTCCTCCATGGTCTTCCTCAATAAGTCCCTCATTTGCCGTTGTTCTTCTGTTCCCCCTTTATAATCAGGATATGAACGTTCGCTCATTTCATCATACTTGCCTGTCATCTCTACCTGCTTTCCTGTAGAAATTTTATAAAGGGTCAAATCTACGGCACACCCTCTATTATGCCGTGACCCGTTTTTAGGGTTTGCTACAAATTTTTTATCCTCCTCTGGAGTGATGTCCCAAAATGTTTTTGTGACACTCCAAGGTCGGTATCCATCAAAAATAATTAGGCCAAAGCCTGACTCTTTCAACTTTTGATTCACTTTTACTAATGCCTGTGCAGCTGGGCGTTGTAGAAATGCTCTTGCCTCGGTATATACTGGTTTACCTACAAAATTATTAGAAGTAGCATATCGAATATCTAATTTAAAAGAAGGGTCAAGCCTAATTAATTCAATTAACTCTGATTTTTTAAACTTCCCTTCTTCTACAGGAGGCTTTACTTCACAGCCCATTACTATGGCTAGACTCAGTATCACAAGCGCCCATGTAGAGCTAGTTTTATACCGTATACCCCTATTATTCATTTTGTAATGATTAATATCTGTTTTATAAAACACAGATTCTCATTCAGAGAAAAAACCAACTACTTTTAACTAAACATATGCTTTCGCATATTAATAAAACCTTGTTTATGCCGTTGCCAATTTTGTGTTTACTGATCCTTTTCCTAACTTATAAAGCATCGTAAAATGACTTTTTAATGCACCAAAAAATGTCTTGTGTTGGTAGTAAGGTACATTGTGTTTTTTTGCTGTTTCTTTAACAATACTAGCGATGTTTCTATAGTGTACATGACAAATGTTTGGAAACAAATGGTGCTCTATTTGGTAGTTTAACCCTCCAATAAACCATGAGAAGAATATGCTTCCATTGGCAAAATTAGAGGTGGTTTTTAACTGATGAATGGCCCAATTATTCTCCAAACTACTTTTATCATCCACCTTATAAAAACTCGTTTCTTCAAGAACATGAGCCGATTGAAAAATTAAGGCTAATATTAGTCCACTTATAAAATGCATTAATAAAAATCCTAGCAATACTTGCCACCATATTAAATCTGTTGCAATGATTGGTAGTGCCAAGAAAAGTGCTAAATACCAAATTTTATTAAATATGATCTCAAATATCGCTCTAGCAAACGTTATCCCTTGTGCTTTTAATAAGTCACTTTTGTTGTAGCGTATTATCTGATCAAAGTCTTTAGCAATCAACCAGTAAATAGTCAAAATACCATATAGAAATGGTGCATATAGCACTTGAAATTTATGTATTCCGTTTCGTGGTTGTGTTGGTGAAAATCTGATGATTCCTTTTTTATCAATATCCTCATCGTAACCATGAACATTAGTAAAAGAGTGGTGCAAAACATTGTGTTGGATTTTCCAATTCAAGGGATATCCTCCAATAAAATTGAGTAAATATCCGAGTGCATAATTTACTTTTTTATTGTTCGAATACGATCCGTGGTTGGCATCGTGCATCACTGATAATCCTATGCCTGACATTCCAAACCCCATTATTGCCCACATTATCATCGAAGGCCACAGTTGTGTAACTTCTCCTACCACCATTAAAACTAGTGGGGTAAAGTATAAAGTTAACATAAACACCGTTTTAAATTTCATGTTGAAATTTGCGTGTTTAGATATGTTGTTTTCCTTGAAATAATTGTTTACGTTTTTTCTTAATTCTGTGAAGAATTCTGGTTTATCCTCCAAATTAAATTTGACAGCCTTTACATTCATAGGGATAGGTTTGTTTTTATAGTCTAATTTTCTCCCCCAACGTTTAATCGCATTAGGGTTTCAAAAAGAATAATTCGCAATTTAATCAACTATTATTAAATAGAAGAACGATGTGCTAATTTGTTTGTTCTACAGGTAAAAAATGACTTCCTCCCCACTCACTCCAAGAGCCATCAAAAACAGATATCTTGTTGTTTCCTGTCATTTCTGCTGCCAATGCAAGGATACATGCTGTTATGCCTGAACCACAACTCATGATGAGAGGTTTTTTGTCTGTTGTGCTATCACTAAAAAGTTGAGCCAGCTGATTTTTAGATTTTAATTTTCCGTTATCAATCACACGAGCATAATGCATGCTTATCGATTTTGGAATATGTCCACTTCTTAACTCTGCTCTGGGTTCTGGTGTTTTGCCATAAAATCGATCTTCTGCTCTCGCATCTAGTATTAGATGTGTCTCCGTTTCTACAGCATTCAACACCTCGTTTGAGGAGACAAAAAAAGAAGGATCATATTTAGCTGTAAAATTTCCTGCCCTACATGTATACGGTTGTATTTCCAAGCTAGTGTTATTTTCTTTTACCCATTCTGGGAAGCCCCCGTCTAGTATTGCAACGTTATCATGTCCCATCGCACGAAACATCCACCAAGCCCTTGCGCTAGAGTATATACCATGTAAATCATAAATAATTACAATGCTTTCATTATTTATGCCCAGTATTCTTGCTTCATTTTCGAACTGTTCTTCGGAAGGCATGGTGTTGGGAAAAGGGCTATCAGTAGTGCTAAACTTATTTTTTAGATCAAAAAACCGAGCAGTAGGTATACCCTCTTTCTTTAGACTTTCATTTAAATTAGTCCCTGCTTTTGGAATGGTAGCATCCAATATCACCACGTCTGCATGATTGATGTTATCAAACAACCATTTTGCACTCACCACCGAACTAAATTCCTCCATCATTATTAAGAATTAATACTTTTTACCAACCAGTATACTATATAAAACACAGTAGCTGATGTTCCATAATAGTATAACACTTTTTTGCGGTGCTGAGTGTCTTCCCACCACAAAGCAACCCAGGGCTTATAAAAGCCAATGAAAATAAATAACACACTTATACTAGCGCTGCCAAGTAAAAGGTATTCTATAATTTGTTTGTTTGACACCCGTACTTTTGTGTTATTTTTGTACTACATAGGTGCCAGCAATCATATCATGCAACGCCTGCTTCTTTTCAGTAAACGCAGCCATAATATAACCTATCATAAAAATAAAGCTTGAAATGATTTTCCCTAAGGATCGAATCATCGCCTTCGTAAAATCTAATCGTTCTCCATTGGTGTCTGTCACAATTATTCCTACAGCCATCTTGCCCAAGGTAGCTTGATGCTTACTAGACTCCATTAAAGAATAATACAACAGGTTAATTAAAAAGGAAAGTAATGCTATTGAACTCACCATACTTATTATGGAGGTTAAAAGAACGAAAATATCCTCCTCTGCTAAATCCGTTAATTGATTAAAGTCAAACGCAGCAAATCCTAAACCAAAAACGGCTAAAATAGGAATGATTAAAAAGGATTGTGTGAGTTGAATAACAATGTAATCGATAATGAATGCCGCAAACCGCATCCAGAACCCCGCATATTTTGTGTCGCTCATGGCTGATGGATTTTTTAGTTCAATTAATGTTCAAAGTAATGATTTGAAATTATGCGACCAAGGATTTTATTATTTAGTGGTGAAATAATCGGTTAACTCCCCTCATCATCCTGTTGGTTTATTTTTTTCTAAACAACATCATGCCCATACTTCGTTGTTGATGAACCACTACCGATTTGATTGGCTCAATTAATGACAAGTGATGCTCCGTAAGAAAGGCATCAAGATTATCAATATCAAATAAATATCGTTGCGACCCATCAGGTAATTTATAAACCCCCGAATCGGTTGGGGTTAACGCATCTATTCCTAACCCGGTAGTCATTCGAACAAAAAGCGTTCCTTTTGGTTTTAACACCGCTACCATTGCTTTTATCATTGCATTAAAATGGTCGTGGTCTCTTGCAAAGTGCAATACAGCACTAGAAATGATATAGTCAAACACATTTGGAGGGAACATCATTTCTTCGATTGTGGTTTCTACAAACCGTTCTGGTTCATGTGCGTTTGCGCTCATTTTAAGCATCTTTATAGCTGTTGCATTTGCATCTACCCCAAACACATCATAGCCGTTATTTAGTAAATAAACCAAATTTCGCCCCTCTCCACAGCCTGCATCGAGTACCTTCATGGCTTTTGTAATGCTATTTTTAAGGATTTGGTCTAAAAGATAAATATCAATATTCCCCAGTTCTTTGTTTAATTCTTGTACGGTCATTTGTTACTATTTAATGCTTTTTTAAATGCTGATTTTCCTGCCTCGATAATTTCTTCTGCTTTATAAAAAGCAAATGTAGCACACGTCTCTCTAGAAACACTTACTAAAATGTCTGGTTGATGCTTCTCTATTGTGTGTGTGGAAATTTGATCTTGCATAAGGTCAACCGATTTACTTAACAACTCAAAATAACTCATTTTTGCTTCCTTGCTTTTTGACTTGGATGCCTGTATACGCTGTGGCACTAATTCTTCCCATTTCGATAAAAACTGATCAAAGATTCCTGTTTGTTTTGGTTTCTCTATCGCTATGTATTTTTGGGGTTTACGATAAACGATTGGTGCATTCACATCCGACACCACCACAAGATCCCCTTTCTTTTTTATCACATGATTTATAGGTATAGGGTTCATCACCGCACCATCTACCAGCTCAATGTTATTATAAACACTAGGCTTAATTACCAATGGAATAGCCGCAGAGGCTCTAAGTGCCGTAAATAAGCTTCCTGAATTAAAAACAACTTCTTTTCGGTTCATAATATCTGATGCCACGGCACTAAAAGGAATGGTTAGCTCTTCAATCTTTATGTCTTCTACAAATTTTTTCATTTCGTTGAAGACCTTATCTCCACGAATAAACCCTTGAGTACTAAATGTAAAATCCACCAACCTGAAAACTTCAAGTTTATCGAGTTGCAATAGCCATTTTTTATATACTTCTAATTTTCCTGCTGCATACATACCGCCAACCACAGCACCAATTGAACTTCCAGCGATTGCGCTTATTGTATAGCCATTTTCTTCCAATGCTTCAATTACACCAATATGTGCTATTCCCCTAGCTCCTCCGCTAGATAATACGAGTGCTACATTTTTGGTTTTTTTTGTCATTGAACTTAGATAATATGAAATATTTTGTGTGTCAGTCGTTAAGTTTATGAAATCTTTACTAATTATGTAATTGATGTTGTGAATTTTTTAAAATTATAACTATTGAAATTTACATTTATGAATTTCCGTTTTGTTGTATTTGTTGTATTTCTCTTTGGGGTTTCTTCATTTAATTTGTTTTCGCAAACCATACATACGCAATGGCTTGATCTAAACCCTTTAATTTATGTCGACAGCCTTCCTAAATACATTTCCAAAACGAAGTCTATTGCTGTTGTTGTTGCAAAAAACCGAGAAGACGGGCAAAATTTAGCCCACCTTTTTCACCCGATATTTATAAAGTCGGGGATTGATCCCGTGAGTTACTATCATGTTGACGATTTGTTTGCCAATGCATTTATTTCTAAAAAGCTTTCGGAAGAGTTTGTGAAGCGTGACATAAAATATATGGTGGTGCTAAGCAATCAACAACGTGGATATGAAATTGTAATAACTCCCTTTAGTAAGTCCGAATCATTTATTAATGCAGGAGGGAAAGCGTGGCGTATGCAAAATATTGATGCTAAGATTATTGGAAAGGCTATTTATGCATTGTCTTATTCATTTGAAAGACAGAATTTACTAGTTGTTGACCAACCTGAATTCAGACCCATAAATTCACCGATTAAAGGTCAGCGGCTAGAGGCCTTTAAACCCGACCTACGTTCCGAAACATTATATATTCCTTTGTTCGAAAAACATGTCCCCGATTCTACAATCGTTTATTCAAATGAAGCGCTAGCGAATATCACGCAACATAATAATGGTGTGGATCAGAAAAACGAAGAGCTTAAATCTCTGTTCTCAGAATACCCTTTTCCGTATTCTTTTATTGAGGGTGATTTAATACCCAAAGAGTTGATGAAAAATAACATTCGTTATGTACTAGATGTAGTACACACGACTAACCACGACATTCGTTCGGTATTAAACTATAAAGAAAAAATAACTGGAGTTACTGAATATGTAACCGTAAGTATGGATAGAGGACAGGGAAAAATAAAGCGAATTTCAGCCAATGCCCCTACTTATAAATATTATATAAAACACCTGCCTTCTAATTCATACTATTTAGGTACTAAATGGGATGCGGATCTCTCTTGGCAAGAGGCGTTACAAAACCATATAGGATTATTAGTCGCTGAAATTAGTCGCTAGTTATTTTTACGAAAACGATTTCTTTATAAATGATACCCTGATGAGGTTTTGGATGATAATTTTGTTTCGTTTTTAGAAAGAAATAAGTCCACCTCTCTAGCCGCTTCTCGCCCTTCGTGTATTGCCCAAACCACTAATGATTGTCCTCTTCTCATGTCACCTGCTGCAAATATTCCTTCTCTAGAGGTTTTAAATTTATCCGTTTTTACATTACCCCTTTCATCCACCTCAATATCCAACTGAGTGAGCAACCCTTCTTTTTGTGGGTGTAAAAACCCTACC
>Ga0224506_10002889_pt1 | contig 11570 bp, 9 predicted proteins | sample SF_Jan12_sed_USG_2_FD_169108 | JGI IMG/M metagenome (GOLD analysis project Ga0224506, IMG submission 169108) | Sediment microbial communities from San Francisco Bay, California, United States - SF_Jan12_sed_USGS_8_1 | ecosystem: Environmental > Aquatic > Marine > Sediment | place: USA...
AAAAATATAGGAAAATATAGGTCTATAATTATATAATTCTAAATAAATTGTAATAATTTTGTAGAATGGGACGCGAATTCCAATCATCAATAATCCCAAAATGTAATAAAAATGAATACATATTAATGGTATTATTATCGACTTGATATGTGGTAAATACCTATAGTGAAATTCTAGGGAATTTGTTATTGTATTTTTCATAATAATCACCAACTAAATTATCAAAATAAGGGATGTGGACAAACTTTGCTAATCTTTGATATTTATAAATATTATCTCCTTCATTATCTCCGTTAATAATTATATTAGTCCCTATTATTTAATTTATGAGTATCCAAATTATTTATTTTTAGATATATCGATAAATAAACAATAAGACTATATTTTACTCATCTTACTTATTTTCAGTTAACTACTATGAATATTTATAATATAATTTCTATTATTAAACTTCAGAAAATATGATTTATAAAACGCGATGGATTACAATACAAATTACAGAAAATAATTTGAAAAACATTACTGAAAACGTTGTATTTGGAAAATGTGCATAGGTATTTTGAGGTAATTAAAGGTTGTATATTATTATTTGTGAGTTATTTTTATTTTCCTAATTAAGATTATTACAGCAAACATCTGTAAGATGAATATGTAGGGGAAAGGAACTGGTAAGTTGAAACCATCTTCTTCAGCGGGGATTGGTTGTTGTTCATATTGGGTAGTGTTATCTGTTATTGGTGTAATGTCCTGTAATGCAAGTATGTAAACGAAGGGATATGCAGTTGAATCAGATGTAACCAATCTAATAATGTATTTACTATGACCTGTAATAATAAGACTATTAGAATCGGTTGTACTTGCTATATTATCAATAAGGTTCAAATTACTATCAAACACCTGAAGATCAAGATGGCTCTCTGTATGATAAATTGACAAATTATATACTGAATTCTCATTGGTGGTTAAGTTAAACCAATTAACATTATTGCTGCTATCTAGTTCACCATTGTAATACCCAGGATTGATATTCTCTGCACTGGCAATTCCTAATCTTTTTTCACCAATAAATTCTTCAACACTTATAGTATAAGGTGCTGGTAATGATACAAATTCAGTTGCAAATACACCAATTACATATTTTTCCTGATCTTTCAATATAACAGACTTTTCAGTTGAAAAAGTAGAGTTTATAGTCAAAATAGTTCCATCTTCACTGTAACTAACTAAATAAAGGTAATCTGAATTTGGAATATGTAAATTTACCTTATACATACGATACTGAATTCCAGTAAAATTATACCAGTAAGACTGATATATACTTTCGAAAGAATGAGAATGATCATTACCAATTGTTAATGGAGTCGCGGATGCAATTCCTTCTCCAGGTGCCCCAATTATTTCGGTAACTCTTAAGGTGTACTCCGCAGGAAATACCATGAATTCAGTAGCAATTACTTTAACAATATAATTTCGATAACCATAGAGTACTAAAAATTTGCTAGTTGAAAAATCGGTTTTTTGCCATAGTAACCTGCCATCTGGATTGTATACATGAAAATATAGATAATCCCCACCAGGTACATCAAGTGTTAAATTATATTTTCTTATTCTGTGCCCTGAAAAATTATAGGTATGAGACTGAGATATGCTAGTAAATGATTCGGTATAATCTGTATTTATTACTATATTCTCTGCAGTTGCAATTCCTTCTTTTGGACCGAGAATCTCTTCTGATACAGTTAGTGTATACGGTGCAGGTGGAACAATAAATTCAGACCCTACTACTCTGATTATATATTTATCATATCCTGTTTTAATCAAAAATTTCGATAAAGCTGATGTAGTATTCGCCTGTATTAAGACATTTAGATTTGTATAAATTGCTAAATTAATATAATCATTATTTGGTACATCTAAAGTAAATCGGTAAGTTCGCAATGGATGAGCAGTGAAATTATAATAATGTATTTCTGAACTACTGGAAATACTTCCACCGTATGACCCTGTTCCTATTTCTTGAGCCGTTGCAATTGATGTTCCTCCTGTTGATTCAAGTTGCAAAGGTATCTGAAATAAAAGAAATATTACCATTAAACATGTGATATATTTAATTCTCATTAAATTATTATATTTATTTAGAAATTTAAATGTTTATAATTTCAATAGGATTTTATTAATCATTATCAACTAGTATAAATAAAAATCCTTCTACATTTAGATTATAGTATTGATAATATTCGTCAATACTAATTGTACTAGAATTTGATTACAAAGATATTAATTAACAAACAATTTTTCAATTTATATAAGTTTGTGAAAATTGATTACACCATATTTATGTAGTTAAAAATTTTCTGTGTGGTTTTGTCCAACTATGTATCTCTGAAATTAGAATTTGATTTGATTGAAATTCATTATACGAAAAATTTATATATGAATCAATTCTACATTAATTGATCTTAATGTATTTGATTGAGTTATTTCAGTTAATAATGTGTTTAGCACAAAAATTGAAAATACATTAGAAATCATGCAATTCTGAAAATCAATAAAAAAGGAGAGTAAGAATGAAATTATCTAATAAAACACATAAAAGAAAAATCAGTACGTTAAGTTTGATTATTCTGTTAACTGCTCTATTTAATCCAGCATCTGCAATAGATGGTGAATATTATTCAACAGGAATTTTCATTTTTAATTTTCAAAATTCAAATCCAAGTTTTATTGCTGGTTGTACTAATGAGAGTGCCTCATTTTTTACTACTGCCATTAATTGGAATAAAATAATAGAATTTGATGATTCACTTAATAATAATTTAATTTATGATCCCAATGATACTAAATTAGGAGAAATTAATATTGACGATATTACCTTCTCCTCCAATGTTTCAAATATTATGTCAGGATCAAATGAAGGTGTTAAATATCAATTTATAGGAGAATCTCCGAATAGTATTGAATTGAATGCGGATATTCGTTTTGAATACTTCCACTATGAGGATGATGAACCTATCGATTATGGAGACAATGATTTTATTCTTAAAGCAGGATATTTAAAATCAAATTTCTTTTTGGAAAATTTTTCTCCTGATACTTCCACTAGTATGATTTTTGTAGAAAAAGAATTGCAAGTAAATTTAACGGATACTTTATTTACAGGAGATGAAGACATTGGTATATCGCCAACCACAAATAATGCATTCATTAATGTTAGTTTAACAGAGCCTGATAGTGATTATATGGGAATTGTTCAATTATTCAGTCCATTAACTGTAAAAATAGATGAAAGTTTTACAAATATTACAATAAACCTAATAAAAACCAGTTCATTTCCAAATTTAAAAATCCTTATACAATATAATTTTCCACATATTAATACTGATTTATTTTATGACAATGGTCTTATTGTAAATTGGATTAAGGAGGCTGCTTGCTTTTGGTGTTATTTCAATCTGAATGATTTGAAGGACGATAGTGAATGTCTTGCTGGGGAACCAAGTAGTAGTTCGTCTAGTTCTTCTAGTGAGGAAGAAGGAGTTTTTCCGATACTTCCGTTTCTTTTCGCTTTGATAATGATTTCACTATTTGTTTTCATTAGGAAATTAAAAATAAATTACTAACCCTCAAGGGGAATATCAATGAGTACAAATTCTTTATCAAATTGTAAAAATTGTTTAGATATACCAAATAATAAGGTTGAAATTAGCCATTGGTATAATATATATAAGAGAACAACTGGTGTTTGTGAAAATGATCCTAAAAATACAGAAGTGGATGAACAAACTGTAAAAATAGAAAATACTTCGGAAAATTCCCTAGATGGTGGAAGCCTTTTTGATTTTCTCAAGATACTAAGAAATGATATATCATGGTATTCAATTATTAAATTAATCTTTATTTTGGTTTGCTTATGGCTAACTTATCGATTCATAATAATTAATATTGAAACTATAAAGAACTTTCCCATTAATGATAGTACACAACCAACAATAAAATGGTATGATGTGGAATTCCCTTATAATGATGATCTACTTTTTATTATAATAGTTGGACTATTTTCATTACCAACTATATTATTTTTATATGGTATTGGACCAATTACAGATTGGATTTCATCATTACGACCTTCAGAGATTCCATCATATTTTTTGAATAGTATTCTAAAACGCAATTATTCTGTCCAAATAGATATAAAAATAAAAAGCAAGAAAGACGAGAAATACTACTTGAATCGATTTTGTTTGGATTGGAATACTACAATCAGTGAGTTATTTTATGTACCATTTCGTCATAAAATGATATTTTGGGCTGGTTTTTATTTTATTTCTTTTTTAGTTGTTATCTTTACTTATCAATGGAAAATCGGGTTACTAGAAAATGATTGGTTAGAAGTAATTGTGATTGTAATATTAATATCAATGGTAGTTTTTATTTTTGTTAAAGATCCTGTTTATCATGTAGTTCCTAAATTTCTAGCATTTAGAAAAGTAAAAAAATATATTTTGAAAAAATTAAAGACAGAAATGTTTTGCTTGGTGAAATCAATTAAAAACACAGAAGGACAAAATAGTGAATTAATCTCACGATACTATGAACTATATGAATTCTATAAAAAGTTCAATATTAAAAGAACACCATATTATGAAGGTAAATTTACACTTTATTCAAATTTGCTTTTGGGATTAATTCTTCCTATGTTGGCTGCATTGGGAATTGCTCAATGGTTATCACCACTTTTAAGAATCCTTTCTAGGGCAATTTCAGGTTAGTTATTATCTTTAATTTTTCAGAAATTACATTAAATATCAATATATCTCCATTTAGCTATGTTTTCAATTAATTACATTAAATATCAATATATCTCCATTTAGCTATGTTTTCAATTAATTACACCTATTTATTCAGTTAATTCAAATTCAACCTTTCTACTATAATTGAACTTTTCTTTCCTTATTATTTTTCATTTTCAGTCTTAAAAGATATTTGAAATTATTCCTTTATATGATAATCAGTTTATTATTATTTTGAATGAAAATTTTGGATTAGGCCTCTACCCACAAACTTTAATCACAATTATCTATTTTTGAAATGTATTATTTGCATAATGAGAAGGAAATCTGAATAGAATTCAATTTACTATTTTCATAACACCAATTAATCATAACTTGAAGCTGCTTTTAAATCTTAAATTAAATCCATTTTTTGCCAACAATGCAGTTTTCAAAACAATGTTCTAAATTAATATGGTTAAATTCGATCATTTATTTGTAAATGTTTATTTTATTATTTATATTCATAACTTTATGAAGCATCGAGGTATATGTCTTGTAATTATAATATTGTTTTTCTCCAATGTTAGTCAGCAGACAAGTCAAACAACTGCAACGATAATACCTAAATCCAATATAACAAACATTGAGATAACTTCAGATACATTTGTTACTAAATGGGATACTTCAAAATCAGGTGTTTCTGCATCCAATCAGATATCACTTCCACTAGAGTCAACAGGTAAGTATAACTTTATTGTCGATTGGGGAGATAACTCTACAAATACAATAACAACTTGGAATCAGGCAGAGACAAATCACACCTATGCCTCTGTAGGTGTTTATGACATATTGATCAACGGAAATTTAAGTGGTTGGAGTTTTGGTAACAGTGGTGATAAATTAAAAATCATCGAATTATCTCAATGGGGAAATATGAGTCTTGGTAATTCTGGATCTTATTTTTCAGGTGCTTCCAATATGGTATTAACAGCTACAGATGCTCCTGATCTCAGTGGTACTACAAATCTGGAGAGGGCTTTTAAAGATTGTTCATTGCTTGGAAGTACAGGCAATATGAATTTATGGAATGTATCCAGTGTCACAAAGATATGGGGGATTTTTCAAGGAGCTACTTCATTCAACCAACCCATTGGTAACTGGAATACATTAAGGATCACTGATATGAGTTTTATGTTTAAAGGAGCAACTTCATTCAACCAATCCATTGAAAACTTGAATATGTCTAGTGTCCATAGTATGTATTGGATGTTTCAAGATGCAACATCATTCAACCAACCAATAGGTAACTGGGATGTATCCAGTGTTCAGGATATGACAGCGATGTTTCAAGATGCAACATCATTCAACCAACCAATAGGCAACTGGGATGTATCCAGTGTTCAGGATATGACAGCGATGTTTCAAGATGCAACATCATTCAACCAACCAATAGATAACTGGGATGTATCAAGCGTTCTGAATATGAATGATATGTTCAAGGATACTAGTTTAAGCCAAAATAATTATGACGATTTACTGGCTAATTGGGGTCAGCTCTCCCTTCGTCCAAAAGTATATTTTCATGCAGGAAATTCAACTCCAACCAATTTTTATGCTAAACGTTACATCATAGAAAATTTCAATTGGCATATCACTGATGGATACAGTGTGGATACTACAAATCCAATAATTAACTCACCAGCAGATATGACTATTGAAGAAGGAGATAGGAATACAGTACTTCAATGGGAAGTTGGAGATAAATCTCCCAGTAGTTATAGTATTTCTATTAATGATGTAGAGGTGATATTCCTCCCATGGCAAAATGGAACGATTAGTTATTCACTCTCTGATTTGGAAATAGGAAGATTTACAATTACAATAACTCTCTATGATTTGGCAGTTAATAGAGCAAGTGATACAGTTATTGTCTCGGTTACAAGCAGAGATTCGACATCCTCAGATAGTGATGTGATATCTTCAGATACAAAATTGACAGTTTCAGATAGAAGTTTGGAAGCTTCAGATATATTACCAGTATCAATAACCCATGGATATGTCTATACAGCAATGATATTTATCATAAGTAGAATAATATTATTGAATTATCGGAGTAAATCCCGGCTAGATTAGATAAGAAGACCAAAAAAGATCATGAGTAAGATATATTATTATTTGAATAACAACTATATGTAGAACAATTGATTTATCTAAAAAAACTTGTTGACATTAATTTTTTTTTAGAGAATTAATCTCTCGGAATTAGTACAATGATAAACTAGTTAAAAAGATAAAATTACTAAATTAGATAAATTATGGAAATAATTCTAAATAATAATCAAATTGTATATTAATTTATATTATGATATTTAACAAACTTAATAAAAATAAAGTTTAAATAACCATAAAATGATTATTATATATGGCTGGAGCTGATGATAAAGAAATTGTTATAATTGAACTTGGATCAACTTATACAAAAATAGGAATTTCAGGTAAAATAGATACTTTTATTATTCAGAGGACTATTGTTGGTCATCCTCTTTATCAGAGTATGTTTGATACATATGAGGATCAACTTAAATTTGGAAATGAAGCTTATAATTTAAGAGGGGTATTTAAACAAATAAAACCACTTGAATTCGGAAAAATCAATAAATGGGATCAATTGGAAGCATATTTGAAACACATCATTACATCTATCTTAAAGGATGATCCTGGGAAAGTGAAATTAATATTTATAACACAACCAAATTTCGAAGAATCACAACGATTAAAAGATATATTGTTAATGAATCCCAAGATAAGTGAAATAAGTCTCCAAGTTAGTGGAGTAATGACTTCAATATTTTATGGAAGAAAAACTGGGGTGGTTGTTGATCTTGGAGATACCTCAATTTCAATAATCCCGATGTATCAAGGCAATGTATTTAATAATGCCTGCCGACATCTCAAATTCGGAGGAAGGGACATTTCTAAATATTTAAAAAAATTATTCTTAGATAGAGGGTATACCTTCGGGCATTTGAATTTGAATATTTTTGATGAAATTAAAAAAGAAATTTGCTTTATTGAATTAAATTATGATGAAACAATAAATTCAGAAGAAAAAATGAGGAATATTTCAACAACTTATAATTTACCTGATGGAAATGAGGTTCATTTTTCTTTTGAGAGAATAAAAGCACCGGAAGTGTTGTTTAATCCAAATCTGATTGGACTTGAGTGTACAAATATAATTATTGCAATAAATGATGCAATACAAGGTTGTGATGAACATATTCAGGAAATACTCTATCAGAATATAATGCTATGTGGTGGAACATCGCTAATATCTGGTCTTCGCGAAAGAATTGAGAAAGATATAGAAAATCTGAATCTTGGAAAAGTAACGGTAAAAGTTCATACAAGAGAAAACATGAACAACGCAACTTGGATTGGAGCAGAGATGGTATTGAATAATGAAACGGGCATTACAGTGGATTGGAGTAATGTGGGTGATGTTGAATGAATTTTTTGATTGTATACAACCAAAAACAAATTCAATTGTTTTTGGATAATTAATACCGTTATTTTCGTCAAATAGAGTTCTAGTAATTTCAAAAAATGGAAAACCAATAATTGAGAGTACATCGATCTAACACCTTAATTTGATATTTATCTATCCTTAAATCAAAATAATATATTAACTATTTATTCAATAATCGTAATATTTATCTAATAAGACTATTCACAACTGTTATTCAACTTTAACATAAGGGTGATTTAATGACGTTTGTTTTAGAAACAGAGAGAACCTATTGTAACAGATTAATAGAGAAACATATCCCAGTTTTGTTAGAGGTATGGAATTCATCAGAATTGAGATACATGACAATGAATAGATCATTTAGAGATTATTATGGTAGTAATTCTCACATAATGATTTATGGTGAAAGAGATATAACAAAAATATTTGAAATTTGGGATGATCCATTAAGGGCGAGAGGATTTGGTATATTTAACAAAGAAACTCATGAATTACTTGGACATGTTGCTTATGATTTTGGATGGGATCCTCACTTTATAGTATTTAATCTTGTAATCTATCCAAAAAATAGGCAAAATGGATATGCAAAGGAAGTAACTCCCTATTTGATAGGAGAAATTTTTAATAATTTACTTACAAACAACATTACAGTATTTATTGATGAAGATGAAATAATCGCAATGAAATTTGTTGAAACTTTAGGGTTTAAACCTTCAGGAGTCATCAAACGTGAGACATATAGAGGAGGAAAATTTAGAAATACTCATTGTTTTGATATATTAAAACGTGAATGGAGGAATGTAGATGCCAATTAGAGGAGAAAGAATTAATCTAAGAGAAATTAGAAAAGAAGACTTACAAGATATCCTTGATCTTAGAAATAATATTGATGGAAGTTCTATTGCAAGAAATGTTCCACCCACATCTACATATGAAGAGTTTTTGAACTCTCATAATAAATCGGAACTATCATTTGATCGAGAATATGGTTTTTTTGCAATAGAGACTAATGACACAAAAGAATTTGTAGGAAGAATGACATTTAGCTATATGGGCCCTAGATTTTGTGCAGATATTGGAATTGGAATAAAAGAATCATTTTGGGGTAAAGGATATGGACATGAGGCTCATGAGTTACTCTTAAAATTCCTATTTCACAATATGGGATTGCAGATGGTTAATTGGCGTACATGGTCTGAAAATCATGGATCTCTAAAATTAGCAATTAAATCAGGATATACGATTACTGTAAGAAGCAGAGAGGCAATATTTATTGACGGAAAGTTATGTGATTATATTGGATTACAAATTCTTAGGGAAGAATATTACGAAAGACATCCTGAATTAGTTGATAATTTACAAAAAATATAATGTTATTGATCTATTAGATATTTACTTATCTATCGATCTATTTTGAGAATATATCTTGTTATTACTCTTATTAGAAATATTTATCTAATCACGCCTTGATTTACCCCGATAATTCAATAAAATTATTCTACTTATGATAAACATCATTGCTGCATAGACATATCCATGATTTATGGATACTGGTTGTATAACTGAGGTTTCCAAACTTCTATCTGAGGTAGTCAAACTTCCCCCTATAACTGAGATAATTACAGTATCATTAGCCATGAAAAAGCAATTTGAATTAAAATACCTCAGTTAAGTTTAAATGATGCATTTTGTTATTCAATGATTCTCCAAAAACAGGACAATTCACATTTGATTGAAAGTAAGCAATAATGTGTACTGAATAAAATTGGTTTTCACTTTGGGTGTATTGTTTGACTTCATCAACAGCAAAATTTTATTTGGTTTTTATTATAATAAAGAAGTACAAGCAACTACAAAAGATTCTTGTGGACTAACCTTTTTTAAGGTAGTAAAATGAGTATTCTAAGATTATTTTAATTGGAATAGAACAAAAAGAATTATTAGCTTAGTAAAAAATATAGACTTATTTGACGGATTTAATTGAATTTCTTGATAACATTGAAGAATGGAAAGCAGCAATAGCTATTTTATTAATTATGACTCTACAAAGTCCTTTCCTGACATTTCCCGGCTATATTATTATGATTTATTCTGGATTTAAATTTGGATTAATAAATGGGATGATAATAAATTTTGTGAGTCTTTATATTTCATGTATTGTCGGTTATAGATTTGGATATTGGAGTTCGATTGATATGACTTCAAATAAAAAATTACAAAAATTTGATAATATCGTTAAAAATAAGGGGATTAAAGCAATTATTGTTTTACGTATAATACCATTAATTCCAAATAATTTTACATCTATAGGAAGTGGTTTCACAAAAATTCCTGAGAAAAATCACTCAGCAATATCATTATTGTGTATAATACAATCATGTTTTTGGGCCTGGTTAGGATCTACAATTTTGAAATCAAAAATGACAGATATTAGCTTAGAAATTACATACATTCATTTTATTGGATTAATCTTATTAATTTGCTTATTAATTTATTCAAAATATAGACTTAAACCAAAATCAGATGAAACAGAAATTGAATGAAATTATCTTTAAATTATTACTGAGGTAGATATATACTCACACCAACAATATCTAGTCCAATACTTGTATAGATTACTGCAGGGGGAAGAAAGAAGATGAATGATTAGTTTCCTCTGATGAAGTGCTATTTTCAAAAGAAACACTACTTGGGTTGGTCATCACTCCCTAACCAAATCTGATGGATGAATATATTCAGACCTTTACTGGATTAAGATTAAAAATAATAATAATAATAATAATAATAGGTCTTGATATTATCTCTTCAGGAGATTTTTCTTATTTCAAAGTTTCCTATTATCACATTTTTCAATTTACTTTCTTTGTTTTATGTCATGAGTCAATTCAAGAGGAAAATCTTTTGTTTTTCTTAAAAATAATTATAGTTCCTTAATACAATCTGTTTTTTAATTATGATATTTGCGTATTTACCGTGATGACAATACTGAAATTGATGAGTTGGTTGTTAAATTATATATTGAGAGACCTAAACCTTCAAACTATCAATTGGATTTGGATGATTTAAGAAAAATTTAATAAAACTAAGTAACAACTACTCCAGGACTCTTATTTGTTTTAACAATCATTTCCTTTTCCTTTTTGGCAGACAGGCTTTCTAAATTTAGTATTTTAATAAATGCTAATGCTAAAAAGCCAACTATTAGACAACTTGCTCCAATTCCTAGAAAAATCAATGAAATTGCATATTTTGTTGCCAATTGAGATGCC
>Ga0224506_10002891_pt1 | contig 11568 bp, 13 predicted proteins | sample SF_Jan12_sed_USG_2_FD_169108 | JGI IMG/M metagenome (GOLD analysis project Ga0224506, IMG submission 169108) | Sediment microbial communities from San Francisco Bay, California, United States - SF_Jan12_sed_USGS_8_1 | ecosystem: Environmental > Aquatic > Marine > Sediment | place: USA...
TGACTTTCTGGCCATGGACATTCGACAAGCATTGCACTACTTAGGTGAGATTACTGGTGAGATCACCACAGACGACCTGCTAGATAATATATTTAGTAAGTTTTGTATTGGTAAATGACCACAAAAATATGGGTAATTTTAATTATCAATAAGTTGATCTATTATTGCATCACTCCACTTGAAGCTAACATTTTCATTAATGTAATTTAATTCTCCATCGAATACTTCAAAGACCAATACAGGAATTATGCTACTTGTATCAAAAAAATGAACTTCATCAAATGTATTTATGTGTGTCTTTATCAATTGATATGAACTTTTGTACCTTCTTTTTATAGTATCTTCATTTACCTTATGTCCTAAATGTTTCACTCTATCTGCTACCCTTTCAATAAGTTTATTTATGTCGTCTAAATAATAAAAACGGCAAATTGATTTAGCTCTATGTTTTGAGACATAAGATGACAAAAACCGAAAAGAACTTTCCTCATGAAGATTATTTTCAATTATAACAGCATCATCTTGTTTGAGTGCGTTATCTATGTAGATGTCCAACACATAGTATATTTGAGCCCTAGTTATTTCACCTCTGTGTTGAAGCTCAAGGTCAATTTTTATTTGATCAGGATTTACAAAAAATATATTTTTATCCCCACTAAAATGGTTGCCTTGAGTTGTTTTACCAACTCCATTTGGACCACCTAAAATGTATACTATTTTACTCAAGAATCAACTTGTACTCGAAAGGAGCTGAAACTTTAAAATTATTCATTTCATCGGCAGTAGTTGAAAAACCAAAGCCATAATAAATTGAACTTACATTCATATTTGCAATCAATTTATTAGTCCTAATAGTTTTAACAGCCCTTACACTTGACGCATAAAATTCTTGTTCGCTAAATCCTATGGATTGCTTTCTTTGTGAATTAATTTGTCTTATTTTCTTTTTACTGCACATCTGTAAAATTATAACGCATTGTGTTAACCAAAAGTTTTCAAATTTACAAAATAATAAGACAATTAAAAAATGTCAAAGTAGATGTTAGGTTTCTACAACAATAAGTTCATTTAAACCATAACTAATTAACATTCAACTCATATTACTTATTGTTTTGATTTCACTCAGAGTCATCCGCAAAATTGCGTAAACTCTAAGTGTTGATGTTTTTAGACTTTCACTTTTGGAAATAGTACTTCTTAGATTATCTACAGAGCCTCCTACCATGGCGCTATATTTTATAGAGAGTTTCGAGCTAAAAGCTCGCACCAGATGGTGAAATCACTTCAGACGACCTTCTAGTTAATATATTTAGTAAATTTTGTATTTAAAAATAAGACTTTTAAATGTTTACATATTAATATATACTGTTGCATTTTTTGAATGACCCTCTGAATAGGTCTATGGTAATATTTACTTTAGTTTTTGTATTAGTAAATAGTACTTTACATTGTATATATTGTATTATTAAATGTTCAAGTCATTTAAATGACCCGATGAAGAAGTCTATGGCAATATTTACTTTAGTTTTTGTATTGGTAAATGACTTCGACTCCACTCAATCTGCCAGCACAATTTTTGTCAGGCTCTCGAAGCCTTTATAAGATAGTGTTCTTTCTTAGCTTTAACGCCTTCTAGAACAAGTCGAAGAACAAAAGGCGCAGAACGAGGTTATTCATTAGCCTATAATTGATTTCAAATAATTAATAAATGCACTACATGATACAAGTATGAATTTTGCATCTTCAAATGTTACCTCAATATCATCATCGGTCAAGCTATGTCTTATTCCTCCTGATGCACTTGTATATCCATACAATGAAGAAAAAGCTTTCTTTAAAGCGCCATGCAACTTGTACTTTTTTTCAATTTGACTCAATGCATCGCCTAAAGTAGCTTTTTTGTTACCTGTTATAATTATGCACAAAGCTTCAATCGCAGATATTGATTCTTTAATAGAATTTCGATAATCTGGATTTTTTCTATTAGAAAATTTTTCAATTGCTTCTTGAAGATGAGTATATACAGGATTCCACTTTTTACTTGTTATTAAAGCTTCTTCCATTTCAACTATTTCTTCTTCAGAAGTAATTTGCACTACTTTATCTTCTAATATTCGATAACCTGCCATTTCTTGTTTCAAGGCAAAATTACATGTATTAGACCAGTCAAAATGGAATAAAACTCTATCTAGTTTGCAAATAAATTCTATAAAATCGTATTTGTAATACCATTCCTTTTCAAAAAATGGAATTTTAACACTTTCCAATACAGAGTCTGTATAAACCTGATCCCAACCACCTGGAATTTCATCAATTCTTCTACCAAGGAAATCACTCCATAAGATTTCACATACTTGTTCTCTTGGAGATTTATGTGACCTAGTTTCTCTTGTTTTGCTTATTTTAAGGAAAAAATAAGTCAAAAAAGTATTCCAAATTCTATTCTCCAAATTGGAATCCATTGCTTCTATTTGCAAAACATCACGAATAGCTGTTTTACCATTTCTTTGAGAAAATGTCAACCCCATATTTATTAATTAATCTTAGAATGGCAATATACGTAAATCTCAACTAAACCTTCGTTTTGCCATGTCCAATTGTTAATTTAACACATGAGCAACCGAGGTACAACAATTCATCTAAAGACAAAGAAGTTAAAGTCAGGTAAACTATCCTATTATCTTCATATCTATCATCCACTTACTAGAAAGAGGCATAAGGAATACCTAGGTCTTTATCTCATTCCAAAACCGAAGAACCAATTCGATAGAAACCATAATCAGGAAACCAAGAAATTGGCAGAATCAATTCACGCAAAACGTCTTTTGGAAATTCAAAATGGTAATCATGGTTTTAAACCCAAAGAGAAAAGGATTGTAACTCTACTCTCCTATTATGCGGATTTGGCAGAAAAAAAGAAAGACTCTAGTCAGACTAGTTATTCCAACTGGATATCTTCATTGAAACATCTTAGAAGATTCACTACAATTGATATAAAATTGACTGAGATTGATTTTAATTTCCTAAATGGATATAAAGAATTTCTACTGAATGAAAATCTTACCAAGAGCAACACCAAATTATCTCAAAACTCCGCATCTACCTACTTCAACAAATTGGTAGCAACCATGAATGAGGCATTCAATAATGGACTGATAGAACATAACCCTATCCAAAGAGTTAAGAAGATTAGACCTGCAGAAGTTGTAAGAGAATTTCTAACAGAGGAGGAAATACAAAAACTCTTCAACACTCCATGCAAGGCAATTCGAATTAAAAATTCATTCCTATTTGGAGTTTTGACAGGATTAAGGTTTTCAGATATTGAACACTTGCTATGGAAGGATGTACAGTTTACCGAAGATCAAGGTTGGTTTATCCGATTTAGGCAACAAAAGACCAAAGGCATTGAAACCTTGCACATCAATGAGCAAGCCAAAGAACTATTAGGAGATAAAACCGAAGATCATAGAAGAGTATTTGAAGGATTAAAGTATTCGGCACACAATAATAACCTTCTATTGAACTGGACTATGGAGGCAGGCATAACCAAACACATTACCTTCCATACCTCTAGGCACACTCATGCATGTCTACTGCTTGCCAAAGGAGTTGACATCTATACCGTATCCAAGATACTCGGGCATAGAGAGGTAAAGACAACTCAAATCTATGCAAAGGTTATTGACCAGAATAAGATCAAGGCAATTGGAATGATACCTAGTTTTTGAAATTCCAAATGATTGATTTCCTCTATATATAGAACTAATAGACAATCTCTGTCATAATCCATTTTTCCATCTTAATGCCTCGATTAATGGACACCATAAGGAAAACCTAATGCCTTAAGGAAAACCCAAACCCTTATGGATTATCTAACACCTTAAAGATAACCTAAACCATACTCATAACTTTTACTCTTAACATTTAACGTTAGAGGAAACCCAACACCATAACCTTATCTTCATTTATTTACTCCTCTCTTATCTATCTAATCTTATTCTATATTATCGGTTTGTTCTATGTTCTTTTCTTTATTGATTCTTTTGTGTTTTGAGTTCATCCAATTTGGAATATCCAAAATATGGCAACCTTGAAAATCTTCAACCTCTAACCTAAACCCTTTGCCTATTTACATTGATTGACAATAAGTGTATATTAGTTCTATATATAAACGTTTTCAATTATGGATTTAGAAGAGATTAATGCCCAACTCGAATCACTAGAAGAACAATGCGTTTCAAATGTAGAGTACCATTTTAACCAGTACATTGCAATGGATTACAGCGAAGCAGGATTTGATGCTGATAACCCTATTATAATCACAGATGTAGATTACTACCTTTATTGGTTAACCATTGCAAATAGAGTCAATGATTTGCTATCAAGTTTGCTTTATACGCAACCCTATAACGAAGAAACTACTCATAATGTCATTTCACTAAAGAAAATTGTAGATTCTAAATTGCTTAAATATGGAGAAGATGAAGAAAGAATTTTCAAGGATTTAACGTTCCAAAATCAGGCTAAATCTACCGAAACCGATAGTTTTATAATTGAAAATAACCCAATTAGAATAAATGGAGAAGGATTTGAAAAAGAAGAGTTAATAGAAAATTTCTACAAACTTATAAAGAAGAACGGACTAATAGATACACCTTTCAACTTATCATTTAAGGAACACTTTGAAGACAAAACACCTACGACTAAATTGATATGGGAACTCAGTATGAAGGACCTGACAATATTCTTTAGATACTTGTCTCACCGAAGATTCATTTTCAATAATGAACAATCTTTAACCAACCTATTAATATACCATTTTGAAGTTAGAGACCTACCTGAACTTATATTTGATAGTGTTAGAAGAACATTAAATAAAACCAATTTTAGGGATATTGAAGAACTTCCTAAGAAAACACCCTATCTCAAAGACATTGAAAAATACTTCATTAAAAAGTAGTTCCAAATGATCCTTTGACTGATAGGAACTAGAAGGAATCTCGCCCCAAATACCTTCGCTGACATAACTAAAAAACAAACGTTATGGAAGTACAATTTACACACTACATTAAATTAGAAAGAACTTCTTCTAGGAAGAAAATCTTTAAAGTACATGAACAGAAAAACATACTAGAGGCAATACTACTTTTAGATGGAGAAGTTTCAACCCGATTCAAACTCAAAAGAAACTTCTACCCTAAAAAGGACTTGCCGATCAAATCTAGAGAAAGATCAGACCTCACAGGTAAATTGACTATCGACAAAAAAACTAAACCTTCTTTTAGTATTAAGAACTATACTCTTATAAAGAAAGTTGGAAACAAAACACTCCATATTGGCAAAATTTACATTACCAATAAACAAATTGTAAAAAGATTTAATACAGAAGGTAAGAAAGGTATTTTAATAGGACATAAATACAAGATAAGTAAGAGAAGTGAATTTATTACTGGGTACGGTTTTTTGAATTCAGGTGGAAAACTGATCTTAACTACAAATAAGGGTTTCAAATTTGTGAACATATACCTCTCCAATACAATAGTGAACCATACTTTACTCATTGACATGTATGAACTAGGAGAACTAGATAATTCAATTCAAAAGATTTCAAAATTCAACTCTAAAACTCCATAATCATGATTGACGGAATAATTGCATCAGGTAAAATAACTAAAACGTCTGGATTGAAAATTTTAAATTTAGTACCCCCAGACTATGAGACATTGAGTTCGAGACCTAGACCTAAGAAATACAGATTGAACAACCTACATGTTGATGTTGATTACAATAACAAAGGTCCAGTTAGTATTTCAATAATGGGCAGTCCAAACAAATTCAATTATGGTAATAATGCTAACAACTATACAATTTTTGAATTTAAGGAATCATTAATTGAACTCTCACATAAGACTGGTATTGATTGCATGAAACTTAATTTACATAAAGTCGAAGTAGGGTCAAATTTCATAATGAAAAACACTCCTCCGCTTTATACATCTTCTTTATTCGGACACCCTGAATCAAGAATGAAAAAATCTCAACTTAAAAACTTTCAAACTGTATATTTTGAAAACAGTACTAGAAAAAAAATGATCTTCTATGACAAAGGTGCGGAGTCTGTTAAAAGTATTCCTGATGAACTAATTAGGTATAATCTATTACGATATGAATACATACTTAAAAGGAAGATAAATGAATCATTAGGAAGCTATTTAACAGTAGGAGACCTACTAAACAAAGAAATATACAACCAATTATTGAAACTATGGAGAGACCACTACTTCAAATTGATTAGAAAAGATGTATCAACTTTTAAGGGTAAACCAAAGGTGTCAGACCTAACTCCATTTTTTTCCAAAATTGGAATATCGAGTTTCGGGTACACAGAAAGTTCATTAATCATCGAGAATGGTATTAATGACTTCAAACTCAAAGGAAACGAAGCAACTAGACCAAGATCGTGGTTAAAGAATCAAATGACAGAAGATAAGTTTAGTAAACCACTAGACTTGTTCATTGAACTTGATGAAAAAGTACAAAGAGTATACGAATCAAACTTAATATTATAGACATGAAAACTAATTTGAAATTATCCGAAAGAAGAATTCTATTAGCAAATCACCTCAATAAAATAATTCAAAATGAATTAACTAACCACAAACATTATGATGTAGGAATTGAAACCGTCATTGAATATGAATCAGTTGGAGCACTATTCTCTTCGAACAAAAGTCTTAGAAGTTTTTTAAGAGTTTTGAAAAATGCAGGAAGACTCAATTTAATACCTCAAGTGTCTTATACAAAAGGTAAAACAATTCGATGGGTATTTAAACCAAAATAATTAGAAGAGTCATTATCGGGCGCCCATGACCCAAGGAACAATTACCTACTTGGGAACATCGGGCGCTTTGATACCTCCTATACGATACAGTTTTAGTTTAGGTTAGTGTTTAGGTAGTGTTTAAGTTGATTAGACAATTACTCCGCTTTTGAATGTTTTTTGTGCCTTTCTTGCTCGTTGTAGGATAAAAAAGTACATTAGGACAAAATAAAGAAAGAAAAGTACATTTCGTATCAGAATGTACTGGAGATTTTGTTTAGGGTTATTACTTGGAAACCTTACTATTATGAATTGTGATCATTTTCCTCAATTATTGCCTAATTTATGCATGAAATATGTCGAACGATAATAATAAAGATGATTTAAGAAGTATTGATTTATTCAATACCAATGATCTTGATCCTCAAGGATTCATTGATAAGAGAAAATTAAATGTAGGTTTGAAAAGTCTTGATGAAGTCAAGGAAATTGTTTGTGAAATGCAAGACATTGAAGACAGAACAAATATTCCATTAGAATTCTCAAACAATATCATGCAATGGAATAATATTATACTACAAATAATTAAAAACATTGGAGAAGTTCACAATGAAACTTCTGACGTGGTTGCAAGGAAAAAGGATGGAGTGCTCCAAAAAATAAGCACCCTTAGAAATTCAACATTTAATTTTAATGATCCAAACAGGAACTTCATTATTGAACAATATTCAGTAATGAAATCAATGGATAAGAAAGATTTATCCGAAGTATATTCAAAAAAATTGGATGCCTTATTGGATTCAATGAACCAATCAAAAGAAGACACGATTAAATTCAGTCAGGAATCTGAAAATATTTTAAATGAATTAAAGAAAAAAGTATCAACTGAAACAGTATCAGATTATGCACAAGTATTTAAAACAGAATCTAACTCCTATAATTTAACTTCTTACATTTGGTTAGGCGTAGGAATATTTTCAACTATAGTTTTCATTTTAATTTTGTCCTTTAATGGTTTCAACCAATTACTGCCTGTTGAAATTTTAGAGGCTGAAACTGATAAACTTTTAAGGTATAGTTATTCCAATCTTGCTACCAAACTCATCATTTACGCATTGTTTATTTTTGTAATAAGTTTTTCATTTAAGCAATTCAGCATAAATAGACATCTTTTCACATTGAACAAACATCGTCAAAATGCTCTAAATTCTTACAAATTATTTACTGAATCAATAGTAGGAGAAGACAATAACTCTAGAAATGCCTTAATGGTTCAAGTCGCTAAATCAATTTATGAACATGCTCAATCGACAGGGTATTTGAATGAGAAAAATCAAACTATGAATTCAGGGGTATTAGAATTGACTAAAATAATAGGAGAGAATAAAACCAGTTAACATCATATTAATTCTGTCCTCTACTCAATTTTTCAACTTCTCATTCTTCTTCTATGCTAAGTGCCTTTAAAAATGGGAGCAAATTCTGCTTCTAAGAAGTTAAGTCAGTAATCGAATAGTTCCTTTAATGATAGATCAAAAGAATCCGCTAGAACGGAGATATTGGACAATGACAGATTCCTCTCTCCTCTTTCAACTCTTCCAATATAAGTAGGATGTAAATCGGTTAATTCTGCAAGGTATTCTTGTGTCCATCCTCTTTCCTTTCGAAGTGTCCTTATTCTCATACCGAATGCCTTTATTACCGATTCTTCCACAAGGGTAAAGAAAGAACCTAAGTATTGAGCATTCCACAGCCTATTAGTCAGATTTTCTATTATCTTTGAACATAGCCTAATAGTCAGATTATGGAAAATCAAAAATCAATATCATTATCAACTGTTGAGATTATAACATTAACATCCTCATTACTTCTAATATTCGGATATTTTATGCCTTGGCTTGGTTTCATTAGTGGCTATCAATTATCAAGCATTCCTAAAACTGGTCTTTTCAATGAGCCAATCGCAAATGAGATGGAGTTATGGTATAGTGCTATACATCTAATTCCTGTTATATCCATTTTACTTTCAATCAATGTTTTCATTAAAAAACCAACATTGAATTATAGTTCTATAATTTCCATTATAATCTTACTTGTCATAACAAGTAAAGTAATAGTAAATGAATTTGAATTTGAAGAACTAAGTGCTGGCTACATCCTTTCAATGATTGGAATTGTTGGATATATCTTCCTTTTTCTCAATACAATTAATGGAATTAAAATATCCAATGAATCAAAAGAAGTGACTGAAGAAGTAAGTTCAGGTCTGTATCAAATTGTTAGTTACTTTCTTATGGGTGCTTTGCTCATCTGTATTCTTCTTGCAATATATGACAAATTGATTCTGTAGAATACATCCTCCACTCAATTTTTAGATTTACTCTCCTTCTTCCTTACTAAGTGCCTTTAAAAATGCGTTAGGAATCCGTCTATTCAATTAAGTCAGTTTTGAAATGGAATATTAAGGATTGATTAAACGATTCCACTAGAAAGAAAATTATAATTCAAATTACTCGTTGCTTGCTCCTCTCTTTTTAAAACTACTCATAACGTTCGAATAAATCCTTAACCAACATCCGCCATTATGAAAACCTACTCCAGACTCGTAATGCATTGAAAGATGTACTTACTGGGCTGGGCAACAACGTTACGGGTGACTTCCTTGCCATGGACATCCACCAAGCTTTGCACTACTTAGGTGAAATCACTGGAGAGATCACAACAGATGACCTGCTGGATAATATTTTTAGCAAGTTTTGTATTGGGAAGTAGAAGTAAATTTTAGATTTCTGAATGATTTAAAAGTTCATTAGATTCATGACAAAAATCATTGTCATTGCTAGCTTATGGCATAATGTTATACTGTGTCATCAGTTAAATTTACTTCTAATGAAACCTAGCTGGTTAATACTAATCATGTATATTACAAATCTTAGTGCGTTTGGACAGAACATACATAACGAAGTATCGAACAAGCCTAAGTATCCTAATACTGCCTCCCTATTTGTTGGTAGCACCATAATTCACCCATCAGGGTTCAATCTCCCAACTATTGGTTTAGAGTTTATCCATGAAGTTAATCACTACGTTGGCTTTGGCATAATGGGCGAGGTCGAAGTTGGGTCACATATCATTCAAGTCAATAGATACAATGGAATTAAAACTGAAGTTGAGAGACACAGTGCTGCACTATTGATTCCATCGGTATTTTTAAACGTTTATAAAGAATTAATAATTAGTGTAGGTTATGGTGTTGAATTCGAGAAAACTAAAAATCTAGGCTTGTTCAAGACAAGTATTGAATATAAGTTATATCTCCAAAATGATAGATTCATTATATTACCAACACTGAGCTGGGATTACACAACACACTTTCAGGGATGGGTCTATGGTGTCAATTTCGGCTATAATTTTTGAGTTAACTACACAAGTTAGCACTTATCCAAGTTAGAATAAATTTTAGCAAATTCCGTATTGGGAAATGACTTCTGGTTTGCTCAACTATACGCAACGTTATCCTGAACAAAGTCGAAGAATATTGATTATAAGTTTCACCTTCTATTACAAGTCTTGAAACAGAAGGTGAAAAACGAAAAAACAGTTGATTATTTTACCGAAATTATTTTGTTACGAGACATTTTTGATATTTCATTCCAATCTTCTTTATGTAAGAAACCTGTAGAGGCTACAACACTAAAACCTTTCATCCCTATGGCATAATACTTATTGGGTTCAAAATTCATATAATTAAATTTTATATATGGAAATTCCAAATAATGGAATTTTTGTTTAGTGTCAATATGTACAGTGAAATACTCACCATTTTTCAATTTAGTTTCCGCTCTGTCAGAAACTACAACTTGCCATTTTACAGCAGCTCCAGCTATCGCCTTCATTCTATACACATAAATTACAGCATCATCTTCATTGGAAAATTCGTCCAAGTTACTTTTATTGCTTTCAATAAATTTGCTGTCATAAGTATCTGATTCATTAACGATACTAGTCGAATCAACGTCACGAAAAGTAATTTGACCAATACTATAATTCGTACTCAAAAAACATACTACTAAAAATAAAACACTACGCATATAAGTTATATTTAAATTGTAAATAAATAATCATAAACAAAATAATATTTATTTTGTTTAAATCTCAATACCTTATTTAGGGTATTTTTTAAACATTAAATCTATAATAACACCTTAATAACAGCTTTATAAGGATATAGTTCTATGGACTAGTAGACTTCTAGTCAGTTATTTACCATAAAAGATACAATATTGCCAACTAAAATAACGTTTACTCAAAAAATTTCTTCAAATAAGATTTTATATCAATAACAGTTTAACCCGCATTTAACGAATTAACTAAAATTCATTAAACATTCGTTTTGCCACGCTTTACTCATAATTTAACCCATGAGCAACAGAGGCACAACCATTCATTTAAAGGTAAAGAAGCTAAAGTCAGGTAACTATTCTATTAGCTTCATATTTATCATCCATTAACTGGAAAAAGGCAGAAACTATGAATTGAAAATAAAAATTAAGTAGTAATTACATATATATTAAACTATTTTTGATTAATTATTGTAATATATAATAAATTATGTTCGAGTATGATCCTGTTAAAAGTGAATACAACAAAAATAAACATGGAATAGATTTCAATAAGGCTACTCAACTTTGGAATGACCCTAATAGAATCATTATTCAGGCAAGAACTACAGGCGAACCAAGGTT
>Ga0224506_10002892_pt1 | contig 11557 bp, 14 predicted proteins | sample SF_Jan12_sed_USG_2_FD_169108 | JGI IMG/M metagenome (GOLD analysis project Ga0224506, IMG submission 169108) | Sediment microbial communities from San Francisco Bay, California, United States - SF_Jan12_sed_USGS_8_1 | ecosystem: Environmental > Aquatic > Marine > Sediment | place: USA...
GCGATAAAATTGCCGATGTTGGTACCGTGATGGAGGAAATTAAAGTAGCCATGCTTGAGGAGATGGCGCGTCGGGAGCGGTTGGCCGAGGCCTGAAATTGCCCGCCAATCGGTTTTTGTTAAATGACTTTGACGCCGAGATGGAGATTTAAATCAAAGCTGACACAGAGTTTTGAACGGCCTCAATCTAATGTAAACTAAGGCTCATTTAACTCCTTCATTCTTCTCAATCTCAGAAATAGTGAATGTATCGACGTACATAAAGCTCTGCGGAGCTACTTTTATATCAACCAAATCACTTAGTTCCAATGGCTTATCTAAAACTCTTACATTAGTTAACTCAATCGCTACGCCATACTCCTTATTTCTGTAATAGTCCGCATATTCAGAATATTCTATTCCGCCTACATGTCTATATTTTTTCCACAAAGTAAGCGGGCGCTCCCTATTAATTGTTTTTACGTCACATATAGCTACTACCCGCTTAACAGGACTGGAGGAATAAATAATAATCCTTTCAATATTTTGCTTAAATACTATTTTTCTAAATTCAACAGTCTTCTCTCCAGACAGGATTTTTTCTACAAACTTAGGTTTAATAGGCAATAACGCTGCCGTTTCCGCCTTGTAGTTAACTATATCAAGCATAAAATTCTCTATATGTATATTTTATAAATCAGCACAGTAATTATAGATTTGAACAAACGTTTGACCGCAAATCTTTAAAGGAGACTGAAAGTTATTGCTGCTTATTCCGTTATTCTTAAGAATTTTATTTGCTTCATGAAAACCCACCGGAGTATCTAGCATCTCAGTACTATGAAATTGTAATGCCATAATTTCTTTTTCGACGTTACCATTAATCATAGAATAGATATTGGGCCACTTGTATACACCAAACGACCTATATTTTTTAAAAATAATTTTCGCCTTTCCTATCTCATAACTGTCTAGAAGCGATACTGCTCTGATAGCTCCTGACCCTGGGTATTTCCTCCCATCCTTTACATACCACAATATTCTCGATCCGTTTTCCATTCCAGATAGAGTTCCAGACCTATAATAGGCATTTCTATGATTAAATATAAGACTTGGGTCAGAACCAAATAGATCCATGGAAGAGTATTCTTCATCAAATAGCTCCTTCGCCCAGTACGGTTCTATTGCAATAATATAATTCCTAATCTCATTTGAAATAATTTTTAAAGGCCAATAAGCTTTTTCTATTTCAAATATATTTTTACCTTCGTACTTACTATATATAGCAGCAGACTCCTTTCTTATTTCGTGAGGGCTACGCTCAATAGAGTTGGCTATAGAATTGGTGATACCTTTTATATGCATCTTCATAAATCCACTACTAGAATGTACGAATCCCAACCCATCTAAAACTACCTTGATATTATTTGTGTAATTAGAGTCTTTAATAATGGTTAGCTGTACTTTTAGGCTAACTGCATCTCTAATCAGAAGAGAAAGTATTTTTTCTGCTACTTTTAACGAAATACTATCTCGAATACACCTAAAGAAATGAACCTGTTGAATACCCTCATCATTCGGAGTGAAGGCATAAAACACGCAAGGTTTCCCATTAACTTCAACTAAGCGAAACTTATTTTTGGTAATTTCACTAGCTAGGTAGCCTAGCCTAGAAATAAACTCTCCTTTTCTCTCGTTATTCTCAATACACCTAAAATACTCATATAACGTATTGAAATCATTTTCGTTAACTCGTCTTGTACTGATTGTTGAACTAAATAGCATACTTGGTCGATACGCTGCCTCGTCAAGTGCAGTGTCCAATTTTATAATTAGCTGAGCAGGCCTAATAATCTCGAGACCATATAATTCGAATATTTCTTTCGAATGTCTTAATAGCTGTTTATCTCGGGTAATAAAATAGTCCGCATTTCCACTTATAGCCCATGCAATTTGCTCCTTATCAGATGAGAAATTCACATTGTGTGATTGACCAAGTAAGGCATCTAGCTGATAACGAATTTCTTTTTTATCCTCCTCCTTCGCAGGAATCGTGATGAAAGTGTGTGCATACTGCCTTGATGACTCTCTTACTTCTTTATTTTCATTTCGTCTTATCTCATTAAATAATTCTTTTGTTACATACAGTTCGATATCCTGAACCCAGTCAGATAACAAAGCCTGTGTTTCTTTCGATTCTTCTTTATTAGATGATAAGTCAAAAAATGAATTAGCATCCAATACTACTGGCACCCCCGTCTCGACAGCACTCCATAAATCCTTCTGCCGAGTATAATTTTCATCTTTATAAACCCACATTTCCAATACCGAACCAGCTTGAGACCTACCTTTTCGCTCAGCCAGCACCGTAAAACCATTTTTTTCCCACAATCGAACAATTTCATAATCTTTCCGACACCACAGGAATATACCGTTCGAGCCTTTAGCAACCGATTTTATTTCGTCAATTAAGTTTTCGGCTACCCCGCAACCCCTATATTCAGCTTCCACACAAAGATGCACTATAGCGAATTGCCCGTTTCTTTTGACCTCTCGATAAAGCAAATAACCTGCGAGCGCATCGTTCTTAATTGCTATATAAATTAATCCTTTTGCGGCGCACTCATCAAAAGCGCCAGCGGGTAAAAATCCAAGTGTCTTACTATTTTTATCCCCTAGTGCTTTAACAGCCTCAATATACTGCGGAAGCGCACAAATATTATCTATTTGAAATCCTGTGTTCATGGCCCTTAGTCATTTAATCCTAATTGCTACCCCTTGATACTTATGTACTATACCACTATTAAATAGTCAGCAAGCTTCGAAGAAACAGTGCCAAATGTATATTAGTTAGCCTTCAGCTTGGAAATAAAAGCAAGTTCAGAAAAGAGATAGCAATCATCAGTATCGGTTCAATTTCCAATACTTAAGAATACTCCTTCTCATCAACTACTAATCCCCCATTCTCAAACAATGATCCCATGATCACAATACGCCCCAAAGACAGCAAACTCACTCTTAGCTGTTAACAGCTAAGACGAACTGCTGGACCCACACAATCCTCCGCTCCCCAGCCGGAAACAAACTTGGTACCGCCAAACACTCCCTTTTCCTACTTATCGCCACCATCAACAATTTTAAGTTATACTTCCATTTTAGCCGTTGAAACTTCCCCGGAACTCACCGCAGGTTTTAATCATTGATCGTATCCGTTTCCACAGCCCCTGTTATTCCCTCTCAATCAGTATTTAATAATACGGCTCACAACGCAGCGCCTGTTTCCAGTCAAAGCAGTCTTGGAGCATCTGCCGACACGTCGCGCCCGGTCACAGGAGCTCCATCCGGTAAAGAAGCCCAAAATAAAAATTCTGATCATACCGATAAGGAGCAAGCGGCGAAAATCGCTGAGCTAAGTAAACGAGATCGCGAAGTTCGTGCCCATGAACAGGCTCATGCATCCGTTGGTGGTAGATATGCCGGTGCTCCCACAATGAGTTACCAACGCGGGCCCGATGGCAGGCTCTATGCGGTGTCAGGCGAAGTTGCAATCGACACCTCTCCGGTACCTAATGACCCTCAGGCCACACTCGAGAAAGCATTAACGGTACAACGTGCAGCTCTGGCACCCAGCGACCCCTCAGCCACAGACCAGCGCATTGCGGCTAAAGCAGCCGCTATGGCAGGCCAGGCACGGGCAGAACTTCTTGCTGATAATCCGGATAAAGGCGAGTCCTCGGCGACATCATTTGAGAAAGAAGATGATAATCAAGGTTCGGTTAATCTGGAGAAACAATTGATTTCCAGTGGCGCTGTAGATAGTAGTTTTCCACAGGGTAGCTTTCTGGATTTACAGGCTTAAAGAAATAAGATCCTAATTGCTGATCGCATAACCCAACAATTTAAATCTACGTGATATTGTGTTTCCCTTAATTTGGCTCAACGCTTTAACTACTAACTAATTTTGTTTCTTCGCCAATGGGATATTCATTGCCTGATCCTTGTCGTGGGCCTTATGGTATTTACCAAAGGGGATGGCTTGTAACGCTAACGTATTTACGTTTCTGGCAACAGGCACATAGTCCTGAACCGCTGTCGATATTGCCGTGGCAATTAGCGCAGCAAGCAAACCACCGCTATCATCTCCGCTGGTATCTATTACCATTTGATCCTTATAGGCCCATAAAGTCTTCCCGGATTTTGCCGACTGCATACGAAAATCGACGGCAACCGTAACATTCCCCCCAATTACATAATAATTTGTATCCCACTTTTCTATCGTCACATATAAAACTGCATCGGCACCAAATGGCTCAGCAAATTTTTGTGCCGGTATATCCAATAGCATCTCACCTTCGCTCAAGCCTTCGTTACGCAAAAAATGATCAGTCACTTCTATTGGCAATACATAAAACCCCGCATTCGATAGAGGTTCATTTATGGTCGATGAATAAAGAATAGGCGCATCGGCTGCGGTACTATGATTTATCGAAGGGACTACCAGGATTGCCACCGGTTTTTCAACATACATTTCCGGATAGGCCTCAGCCTTGCTAATAGTCGGTATCGCACAACCAGTCGACAACAAAGAGAGCACCAGTAAAATCGAAAGTATTAGCTTATTCATTATTGACTCTATAATTTATTATCCGCTTCGGCTTCTAGGATGCGCTCCATTAAAACGCTACCTTCAGGGTAGGTAGCCTGTTCCATTCGGAAAAAATTAATCGCAGCAGCACTATCCGCTCTATCCATAGCAAAAAGCCCTAGCTCTGCATAAACACCAGGCGGCACATTGAGGTTTCGCTTTTTAGATTGCTCGACAATAGACAGAAGCTCCTTTTCATGCTCGCTATTTGATGCCTCGCCCGGATTCTTTTTCACCTGGTAAAGCGTCTGTGAGTAATTTCCCCAATATAAATTTGATTGACTTAGGGGCGTAACGCAGCCACTGAGCGCAGTGATAGCAATAAATCCGAGAAGATATTTCATCACAACTGCAGCTCAAACGAATTTCCATTAGTGACATAAAAAGACCGGTGGACGGTTACTTCTCCATTTTTAATAATTTTAACGCTATGTTTACCAATCGGTATCTCAATCTTGGTAGCTTTCTTCCCATTGAGATTAAATGACGTTGTCTCAGATCCGAGATTTATAGGCTTGCCATTATCGATTGAGAGAACACTGCCGTAAGGGTTACCAATAAGAAGCAAATAAGCTCTATCGTCTACTTGAACTGCCTGACTATAGGTTCCGCAACCAGATAGTATTAACAGCGATATTGAGAAAACTATGGTTTGAAAAATTTTCATATCAGCCTCACAATTCACGGACTATCAGATCTGATAGTTTATCCTGTGTCAGATCGCCAGAAACGACGCTACATATCGAAACTTCATTGTTACCCGTTCCAGCAAAAGCAACCACTTCTAGCCGAGCCACTTCCTTGCCCGGCAATTCGATCATCATGCCGGTTTGTTGATTTTTGACCTGGCGTCCACGCTTTATTACTAATAGCTTATCTCCAGTCTTAATACCTTGAGACTCACCCCCCGAGACAATCACCTGTCCATCGGAATTATCTAAAATATAAGCCACCCAGGGTGTATCCAGCAAATTTTCGATAAGATTGCTGACCAGTTTTGATATAGCCGCAGACAAAGCCCGGTCATCTAATTGGGAATTATATCCGGCACTTTCACCGACACCGAATACTCGATTTGCCTCGGATAGAGCTTCGCCGCTACCCTCCTGCGAAAAAACTATCTGACCATTGGTCACATCAATGAGTCGAACATTAACAGTGGCATTAGCCTTTTGCTTTTTATTACGACTAAATAATCCCACTTCACTCTCGGTCGTCCGACCAAATTCGGAAACTGAGCCCAAAATTAAATAATCGGCCCCAACCATCTGGGTATTAATTTCCGCAATATCCTGCTCTGCTTTAATCTTGCCGATATCGGCTCGCTCGAACATTAAAAACTTTCCTGTGTCGGTAAGCCTGGCCGAGAGTATATCCATCGCCTGCTTGCCAATCCGATCATTATCCTTGTCCAGCAAAAATGAATTTCCATGTTTTGTTTCATTAGAAAATCTAGCGATAGCCACCTTGCGCTTTAATCCTTTCACCACCTCCGCAGCAATGGTTTTACTTACCTGTGGCTGGATTTCAGGTTTATTGATTACTTCTCTGGTGGACGTTGAACAGGCCGTAGCTAGAAATAAGAGGGTTAGTACAACAACAGTCTTAAACATTATTTTCATTCCTTTTTATGGCAACATGCCATGGATTACTATTGAAACTAACAGTTAATACTACTCCAGAACAATGACCATGGCTACAACACAACTGACAGGTAAATTTAGGCTGTCTGACGGAGTATGAGGGGTAAAATATATCGGCTATACTGCAAACCGATAGACCTCAATACTTACTTTTTATCTGACTGGCCCAACAGAAACTTTTGTGCCGATCTATATCATTGAGAATAAAAGCATGAAAAGCATCAAACTCCTGCTCGTCATCGTCACTTCGCTGGTGATATCTGCTTGTGCCACCTTAAGCAAATCGGAATGTAAAAATGCTGACTGGCAAATTATCGGACTCGAAGACGGCTCCAGCGGTCGGCTTATTTCTTATATAAAAAATCACCGCAAAGCCTGTGCAGAATACGGCGTAACTCCAAATATCGATCGTTACCAGGATGGCCACGCTGAGGGGCTAACCCAGTTCTGCACGGCAGAATCTGGATTCGTCCAGGGAAAGCAAGGGCGCCACTATAACGGCGTCTGTCCGATAGAGTTGCGCGGTAATTTTCTCTATGGCTACGAAAGAGGTCGTGAACTGTACCTGTTGCAAAGCGAGATCAATCAAAACAGCAGCCAAATCAAAAAAAATAATGCTTTGTTGGAAGATATACGAGTCTCAATTGATGAACTCGAGTTGAAACTGGTTTCGAAAACAGGTTCCACAGAAGAACGACTTGCCATGCTACAGGAATTAAAAAAGCAGCAGACCAGTTATACCTTGATAGAAAGTGAGATCCATAATCTGGAATTGGAATCAGCCAGAATGCAGGGTGAGTATGAAGCGCTCGATTCCCATCACGGGTTCTAAGACAAAAATATAGACCGGGTATAGTCAATAATGTTTATCCGTTTTTAAGCCCAATATCGCGCTGATTCATAGCCTCATGTGTTCCCCGTATACCCTTTTCAAGCTGGCTTTTCGTTACGTCGCTTTTATCCTGGTCTTCATATTTTCCTACTTCATCTGCGCCTAGATATAATCAATTTTTTGCAGGGCCTGCGCATGGGCCTGACGGCCTCACGAACCGACTCCGATTTATCAATCACCACCACGTTACGATTACAATATTCTCCAGCTGTCATAGCTAACTCCATACTTCCAAAATGTTAGATCCCGTAGCAATTTACCGTTATTGCCACGGAGCATTTTTATCAAGCACGCTGTTCCTGTGGAAATAAAATTCACTACCGACCGGAGTTTCAAGCAGGAAAATGAATCAGTAGAAACTCAGTCGATACTCGCTGTAAGTTTCGTGCCGCTGGTCACGGGTTAAACTTTAGGCATAGCATTAACCGGGGCTGACCAGCCAGATAATAACGCCGGTAGCCAGGGCGATGAGCAGGGTGCTCAAACCGGATAATAACCAGAAGCGACCACTAACCCGGCCGAGAAATACACCCAGCAGGAATATCACTACCAGCGCTACCAGAATAGATATTTCCAGGGGCTGTAGGGGTATCGAGGCGAAAAGGGGGCTGAACCATAGCGGGGCAATAATCAACAGGGCCAGCACAAAGGGTGACAGTCCGTTGACGAGGGCGATGGCAATAGGGATTAAACGCGCTGCCCGACCGTGGGCGGACTCAGCCAGATCAGTAATCATCGCCTCTTCCAGCTCCCTCAACGCTTTGCTGCGTTCGGCGGCCTCACTGATGTAGGCACTGCTAATGCCACTGATACCGAGAGCAATGGCAGCCCCCAGGCAGGCGCTGACGATGACCGGCACAGTGCTATCGCCAGCATGGTAAAAACCGACAATGATGCCCAGAGTAGTCAGTGCACCATCAAAACCATTAACGACAAAATAGCGGCGGGCGATTTCGTGTGAACGGGTAATCTTAAGCAGTAAAGCGAATTGACCCGTAGCGTTCACAATAGTTGCTAGGCGTCGTTAACCACTTCAACCTGGTCGATACTGTGCAGCGAGCCACCCAAACTGCTGAGAGCTTGAGTAATCGCATCAAAGTCGACATCTTCACCTTCTATCACAATTTCCACGGTTTCGGTATTTTCATCTACCTCTATCACCGTAAAATTAACCCGATAACCGGCACCCTGTTCTGCTAGAGTCCTGGCGAAATCCAGGCTGTTAGGGACATGAGGCTTGAGAACATCCAGTATCAGGCGTTTGACGGAAACCATATGCGAAAGCTCTTTCCACGATTCCTGCGAAATTAACGGACCACCAAAACAGAACATCTGGCATGGCGCACCACTTTGGCAGCTGTCGAACCGATTAAGTAATCCTGTAACCCCGGTTTATGCGAGGCAATTATAATCAGGTCGGCTTCTACCTCCTCGGCTTTATGCAGAATAGCCTTATAAGGGTGGCCTGAACGAACCTCAACATCGGCCTTTACGGACGCCGCGGTAGCGATTGCCTGCAAATCCTGAAAAACCGATTGCCTCGAATTTTCCAGGATTCCGGAGGGTATTTCGGCTGCAATCCAGCCTGGAATATCATCCATCACGTGTAGCAAAATAATACGCGCATCGCCACCACCCTGTTCCTTAGCGACCTCAATCATCGACTTGCCTATTTCTATATGAGACATCTCGACCGGAACTAAAATTGTCTTATACATAACACATGCCTTTTTTACTTAAAATAGAGCTTACAACAGCCGGTTTTACGGGTAATGACCTAAATCAAATAATTAATCGATTAAATTCATGGGTGGGCGGAAAAGGACTAAAAGAAGCGCTATGCTTTCAATTACAATAACATCCCGAAATTTTAATCAAAATACTGCCAATGACCATCGCAACCGACTACCTACAGTTAATGCAAAGCATCGGCGCGAAGCTCGAGATTCCACCGGTCAGCCAAATCCACATCGCCGCCTACGAGAAGGATCCGATAAAAAACAGTAAGTTCGGCGCCCTGGTATTAGCTGACGGCACGGTTGGCCTGACTTATACCGGCCTGGGTGACGACCTGTTGGTGTTGCAGGATCGCAATCTATACAAGTCTTATCTCGGTGAGTCACCGGTTCAAATGGCGAGCCTGTATACCCGGAGAGAGGGCTGGTGCAGGGCGCTCGGTATGGCCGCGATTAATGCCATCAGTCAGTACCTGTTCACCCGGGCCGGTTACTCGTTACCGAAAGGCGAAAAAACCGTGGCACATCTACAGCTTGAACAGAACGACCATGTCGGCATGGTGGGTTATTTCCCACCCCTGGTCGAACAGCTGCGCGAAATGGATCTGCCTTTAACCGTCATCGAACTCGATGAGCAGTGGCTACAGAACGACGACCAGTTTGAAGTCACATTGAAGCCCGAAAAACTCAGCGACTGTAACAAAATAATCTGTACTGGCACCGTTCTGGTCAATCAAACCATCGACGACTTGCTGCCCCACTTCGGCAACGCCGAACAGGTATTCATCGTTGGGCCGACAGTCGGCTGTCTGCCCGACCCGTTGTTCGACCGGGGGATTACCCAGCTCGGCGGTAGCAGAGTAGCGGACCAGGAGTTATTCCTGCGATTATGGAAAGCCCAGGAAAGGTGGCGCGACTCAACCCGGCGCTATGTGTTGAGCCGGGGTTCGGATTATCCGGGTTACGGACACATCTTAAAGAGCGCAGCAGAGATCATCGTAGGACCCCGGGCTAATACCTGCCGGGGATGAAGGTTAAAGTTCCTGTGCCACTTGTGTTACAGACTTTTTAACGATATCTGCGATTTCATCCATATCCTGCCTTGTGGTTATGAGAGGCGGCGCAAACCCGAGGATATCACCATGCGGCATTGCCCTCGCGATTAAGCCATTTTTCAAACAGGCGGCAGACATGCGAGCACCGACTTTTAATCCCGGATCAAATCTCTGTCTGGTTGCCGGATCTGCCACAAACTCGATTGCTGCAAGCATGCCAACCCCGCGCACCTCGCCGATGATAGCCTCATCTTTCACCGCATTGGCCAGAGATTCTTTTAAATAAGAACCATGGGCCGCGACATGCTGTGCAATATTCTCCCGCTCCAGAATATCCAGGTTGGCGTTGGCGGCAGCAACTGAAATTGGATGGCCTGAATAGGTATAGCCATGAGAAAACACGCCCACTTCGTCAGAATGAGCTGACAATGCAGCCGCGACTCGCTCACCGATAATCACCGCCGATAGAGGGGCATATGCCGAGGTTAACCCTTTAGCAACGGTAATCAGATCAGGCTTCATGCCGTAGACTTCCGAACCAAAATTAGCGCCTATTCGGCCAAATGCCGTAATCACTTCGTCGGCAATTAACAATACGTCATATTTGTTCAACACTTGCTGAATAGCATCCCAATAACCTGTTGGCGGAGGGATGATTCCTCCGGTGCCCAGCACCGGCTCACCGATGAGGGCAGCGACCGTATCCGGACCTTCATTTATAATCAATGCCTCTAGTTCCTCGGCACGACGTTTCGAAAAATCCAGCTCAGATTCCCCGGCTTCCTGGCCCCAGTAATGATGTGGTACACCGGTATGTAAGATATTTCCGACAGGTAAATCCATGTGGTCATGATAAAAACTCATACCAGTCATCGACCCGGATACAACCGAGCAACCATGGTAGCCCCGTTGTCGGGCAATTATTTTTTTCTTTTGCGGTTTACCGATCAGGTTATGGTAATGCCATACCAGTTTTGCCTGTGTTTCATTAGCATCCGAGCCAGACAACCCATAGAACACCTTCGACATGTTACCCGGGGCCATGGCGATAAGGCGATTTGATAACCGTGCAAGCGCCTCGGTAGTATGACCGGCATAGGAATGATAGTAGGCCAGTTTCCGTGCCTGCTCCGCTATTGCCTCAGCAACCTCCTGCCGACCATAACCAATGTTGACGCAATAGAGACCTGCGAATCCATCGATCGACGTGACACCCTTGGCATCGGTAATGCGTATCCCGCTGCCGGTCTGGATTATTCGTGGATCACCCATCTCGTTGGCCTCATAGGCCCTGACCGGGGTAAAGGGATGGAGGGTTGCCGCTCTATCCATATCAGACAAGGTGGCAATATCAACTGTCGCGCTAATTTTACCAGTTGCCGAAGGAGTCGCGTTATTGGTCGTACTCATACTTGTTTATCCTGAAAAATAGTTTAGTTAAGGTTTAGGCATATCCAGGCCATAAACTAATAACGAAATTATAATCGTTGATAACGCATTAATCCGGCTTTACACTTAATCTCAACGCCAAATTACTGCAATATTATGAATACTAACGACGAAAATAGTATCGACCACATAGACAAACTTTTGTTGTCATTGCTGCAA
>Ga0224506_10002893_pt1 | contig 11556 bp, 11 predicted proteins | sample SF_Jan12_sed_USG_2_FD_169108 | JGI IMG/M metagenome (GOLD analysis project Ga0224506, IMG submission 169108) | Sediment microbial communities from San Francisco Bay, California, United States - SF_Jan12_sed_USGS_8_1 | ecosystem: Environmental > Aquatic > Marine > Sediment | place: USA...
TATATAAAATGAGGCCTATACCAGTACATAGTATCAAAATAACGATGAAATAAAGTCTAAGCCTGGTTTGCATTATTTACTATTGGGGTCAATTTTTGGGGTAGTATATTCTTTACTCACATCAACAACAGCTAAATCTCGTAAGAGGTTTCTTCCGATGAGTACTTGCTGTTTGAATTTACTGCGGTCAACTAGTGTAAAGTTAATACGCTCGTCAATATTCGCTAATTTGATGCGTATCCTAACAATGGGTCTTCGTTGTGCCTCCCCTTTATGTTCTTTAATAAGAGCATGGCCTCTTATGCGCCGTGTTAATTCTAATTTCTTGCCAGTATCAGGGTTAATAACATTGAATTTGATATAGGGTTCGCCATCGCGCTCAAACTCAACCATATCCAATGCATTTAATGAAGAAGTTTGTGCGCCAGTATCGACCCGTGCGCTAAAGCTTATTCCCGGTGGGTCAAGATAGGCGTATTCAATGCCACCCAGTACAGTTAGATTATTCTTGGGTGTTGTGGTGGTCTGGCTTGTTTGCTTTGGGGTGTGGCGTTTAGCATTTGCTAATGCTCTGGATGCAGCTGCCTTCTTATCAATATCCCGTTGGGCCTGCTCGTTTTCTAAAATTTGTTTTTGGTTCAATACTTCAGCAAATAACCTGATAAGTTCTGTTTCTCTGGCAGAGACCGCTTCTTCTCTGTTGGAGATGGTTGTTTCAAGAGTATTGAGCTCTTCTTCGAGTTGGGCTAATGCGACAAGCTTTTCTTGAAAGTCTTTCTTCTGTGCAAAATAGATTTTATCTTGTGATGAATTATCCATTGTTGTGCAACTAGAAAGAGTAAATAAGCTAATAACGAGTACCGAACAATTACGAATCATTATGGTAAATAACAAGTGGTTTTTTTCCATTAGAAAAAACATTTATATGGTTCTAATAATTAAGCTTATTACAATAGAAATAATCGTTAATATTTCTTAAAATGACATTTATTTAAATGAGTTGAGTAATTGGGTTTCTACTTCGCATAGTTCCCTCTACTTTAAATTGATTTCTACAGTTTGATTTTTATAGGTACAGATAGATCGATGGATTTCCTGGCAATGTGATGTGATGGTGGTTTGATAGATGCCAGGTGTTAAATTTTTAGTATCAAACTCAAACTCGAAGTGACCTTGCTGGTCAGTCTGCTGTGATTGATCAATAATAACTGTTCCATCAGGTAAGGAAACTTTAAGATTGAGTAAAACATCGGCAGTTGGTTGTGCGTTATATTCTGCCCAGCCATTCAGAACAATTTTTTCACCGAGTAAATATTCAGTTTTGAATTTAATGAGAACAGGTTCTGATATATGTGTGGCATATGAATTTTTCGCTGTACCATATAAAAATAAAGCCAGTAAGAACAAGAATGCATAATTTCTTTTTGATACCATGACAAAGTCCGTTTCAAGCGTATTTACAAGCAAAATATTAAACTGCAGCGCAGCCTCAGATTACTCCTATTAAGAAGAGAAATATAACAGGTGTCGTGTGACAAAGCCAGGGAACTGCTGATTTATCTATGATTTGATAGCCCGGTTTGAAAAATGCAACACATTGTGTTGCAAATAAATTTTATTTTTTTGGCATATAGAGATCTGTAATCGTACCTTCAGCAATTTCTGCGGCAAATAAGACGGTCTCAGAAAGTGTTGGATGAGGATGAATAGTTAAGCTGATATCTTCTAAATCAGCACCCATTTCTAGCGCTAGAACTGTTTCAGCGATTAATTCGCCAGCGTTAATACCCACTATACCGGCACCTAGTACACGTCGAGTATTTTTGTCCAATAGTAGCTGTGTCATGCCTTCTTCACGTGCCATTGAAATAGCGCGTCCACTGGCTGCCCAGGGGAATCTTGCTTTTTCATAATCGATACTCTGATTTTTCGCCTCGTTCTCTGTTAGGCCCATCCAGGCAATCTCAGGGTCGGTATAGGCTACTGAGGGAATAGTGCGGGCGTCAAAAACAGCTTTATGCCCGGCAATAATTTCTGCTGCCAGTTTGCCTTCATAAGTGGCTTTATGTGCGAGCATAGGTTCACTGGCAATATCGCCAATTGCAAAAATATGTGGCAGGTTAGTGCGTAATTGTTGGTTGACTGGAATAAAACCACGTTCATTGATATGAATGCCGATATTCTCTGCACCAATATTATGTCCATTCGGACGACGCCCAACAGCTATTAAAATACGGTCATATGTTTGCGGTTCTGGTGCATTATCGCCTTCAAAGGTAACTTTGAGGCCAGCTTTCATGGTCTCAATATTGACTACCTTAGTTTTAAGATAAATTGCTTCGTAACGTTTACTAATTCGTCTGTATAGTGGTTTGACTAGGTCGGCATCAGCACCGGGGATTAATTGATCCATCAATTCCACTACGCTAATTTTGCAACCCAGTGCAGCATAGACTGTTGCCATCTCTAACCCAATAATACCGCCACCGATAACAAGCATATGTTTGGGAATATTTTCTAACTCAAGTGCCCCTGTTGAGTCGATCAGGCGTGGGTCATCATAGGGAAAACCGGGAATGCGGGCAACACTAGAACCAGCAGCAATAATACAATTATCGAAAGAGACAGATTTTTGGCCTTGGTTTGTTTCAACTTGAATCATATGCGGCGAACTAAATTTTCCAGTACCATGGATGATCTCGACCTTGCGTTGTTTTGCGAGCGCTTTTAGCCCCTTGGTTAGTTTATTGATTACCGAGTTTTTCCAGGTGCGTAGTTTTTCGAGGTTTATTTTAGGTTTGTCAAAAACAATACCATGTGATCCGGCATCCTCAGATTCAGTGATGATTTTGGCTGTATGTAATAATGCTTTGGATGGAATACAGCCGACATTCAAGCATACGCCGCCAAGCGTGTCATAACGCTCGATTAAAATAACTTTTTTACCTAAATCAGCGGCACGAAATGCGGCCGTATATCCACCTGGCCCGGCACCTAGCACAACAATATCTGCATGTATATCTCCATGTGGAATAGATTGTGTGGCTGTGGCGCCAAGGTTTGGGTCATCAAGTGTATGGGTTACAGATTCGTCAGCCTTCGGTGTGCCTAAGTTGGCAATGCTACCTTGTTGATCCGTGACGGCTAAAGTTAGAATTAGTGTGTCTTGCGATACTTTATCACCCGTCTTGACGTTGAGTCCTTTTACAATACCAGCATATGGTGAAGGTATTTCCATCGTCGCTTTGTCGGTTTCCAGTGTAATGAGCGAGGTTTCTTTTTCTACAGTATCACCGGGTGCAACAAGTATTTCTATGACGGGGACATCCTGGAAATCACCAATATCAGGTATTCTTACTTCAACAATTTCATTGGCTTGAGTCATAACTGCCTTTTTTGGATGAGTTATTCTGTGTTATTGTCTTATGTGCCCATCTCCGAGCACAATATATTTCTGACTGGTCAAGCCTTCCAGCCCAACTGGCCCACGTGCATGTATTTTGTCCGTCGAAATACCAATTTCAGCGCCTAAACCATACTCAAATCCATCTGCAAAACGGGTTGAAGTATTAATCATAACCGAACTGGAATCGACCTCACGTAGGAAGCGGCGGGAACGCGTGTAGTTTTCAGTAACAATGGTATCTGTATGTTGTGAACCGTAGCGAGTAATGTGATCAATCGCTTGATCGAGTCCATCAACAACGCGGACACTTAAAATAGGTGCCAGATATTCTTCAAACCAATCTGCTTCAGTAGCGGGTTTCATTTGAGAGACGATTGCACATGCTGCAGCATCTCCACGCAATTCAACGCCTTTATCCAGATAGATGTTACATAGCACGGGTAATATTTTATTTGCGATATTTGTATGTACTAATAATGTTTCCATCGTATTACAAGTACCATAACGCTGGGTTTTAGCATTGTCTGCAATTCTGATTGCCTTGTCGAAATCAGCCTGGACATCAATGTAGACATGGCAAACACCATCCAGATGTTTGATCACTGGAACACGGGCTTCATTGGAAATGCGTTCTATCAATCCTTTGCCGCCACGGGGCACAATCACATCGACAAAGTCCTGCATGGTAATGAGTTCCCCTACTGCTGCACGATCAGTCGTTTCAATGACTTGCACGGTCGTCTCAGGTAACCCGGCATGAATTAATCCCTCTCTGACACATGCAGCAATGGCCTGATTGCTATTCATGGCTTCTGAACCACCACGTAAAATAGCGGCGTTACCAGCTTTGAGGCATAGGCCAGCAGCATCTGCAGTTACATTGGGGCGTGCCTCATAAATAATGCCGATAACACCCAGTGGCACACGCATCTTGCCAACTTGTATGCCAGAAGGTCGGTAATTGAGTCCGCTGATTTCCCCTACTGGGTCTGCTAATGCAGCAATTTGCAATAAACCTTCCGCCATATTGGCAACACCTTTTGCAGAAAGTGTCAGGCGGTCAATCAAAGCATCTTCTAGACCCTTTTCCTGAGCATTTTCTAGATCCTTTGCATTGGCAGCCAATAGTTTTTGTTCATCACGTTTAAGTGCATTCGCCATTGCTATGAGTGCTTGATTTTTAGTCGCGGTGTTAGCCTTAGCAACTAGGCGTGATGCAGCTCGTGCTTCTAGCCCAACGGATTGCATGTAACTTTTAATCTCAGTGTTGTTCATAAATATGCTATTTGAAATAGAGTAATCTTCGGATAAGGCAGAATTATAGTACAAGATGCGACATTTGCAGTGGCGGTAAAAGCCTGATGCATGTGAACTTGTTCGTTATTTTATCTCAGTACCCATTAGAATGCTAAATTGGCTGGTCGTTTCGAGTTATTTTTGCGTTGAAACGGATGACATTCATTCCCCCAGTGTAATTTTAAAAAACAGTTTATAACGTTTAACGAGTGTTCTTAATGAGAATCATTTTTGTGGTTGGGTCAATACTCAGTCTATTAGTAATTTTTATTATTAGTTGGTTTGAGCCAGAAATAGGGTGGTTTTTGCTTCTGATTGTGCCCTTAATAGCGATTGGCTTGTATGACATGTTTCAAACAAAACATTCGCTTAGACGTAATTTCCCACTAATCGGTCGTGGGCGTTGGTTTATGGAGTTTGTGCGTCCGTTTGTCCGACAATATTTTATTGAATCGGATATTGATGGCGCGCCGGTTAACCGTATGTTCCGATCAATCATTTACCAGCGAGCGAAATGTAGCCTGGACACAAACCCCTATGGCACAAAGGTTGACACCTATCGCCAGGGATATGAATGGTTTGCACACTCTCTAGTGGCTTTGCAATTAAAAGATGAGATGTTTGACCCCAGAGTGCTCATTGGGGGAACAGCATGCAAAAAACCTTATAGTGCTAGTGTGTTGAATATTTCTGCGATGAGTTTTGGTGCGTTGAGTAGTAATGCAATACGTGCGCTGAACAAGGGTGCCAAAATAGGTGGATTTGCACATAATACGGGTGAAGGCAGTGTCAGCCCATTTCACCTGGAAAATAACGGGGATTTGATATGGCAAATTGGAACCGGCTATTTTGGTTGTAGAACTGAGATGGGACTATTTTGTAAACAAGCTTATGAAGAAACCGTAGCGCATGAAAGCATTAAGATGGTGGAAATCAAGTTATCTCAGGGCGCTAAACCAGGCCATGGCGGCATTTTACCGGCGGCGAAGAATTCACCGACGATAGCTAAGATTCGAGGTGTTAAGCCCTACACTATAGTTGATTCGCCACCGGCACATAATGCTTTTTCAACACCTATTGAAATGATGGGTTTTATACAAACATTGCGTGATTTGTCTGGCGGGAAACCCATTGGTATTAAGCTTTGTGTGGGAAGGCCGAGTGAATTTATCGCATTGTGTAAAGCGATGGTAAAGACAGGCATTAGACCTGATTTTATAACTGTAGATGGTGCAGAAGGGGGAACGGGTGCTGCGCCATTAGAATTTAGTAACTCTGTTGGTATGCCGCTACGAGATGGCTTGCGACTGGTTTGTGATGTGTTAACAGGATTTGATCTGAAAAAAGACATAAAAGTTATTGCCGTTGGGAAAGTTTTTTCCGGTTTTCATATTGCCAGGTTGTTGGGTATTGGGGCAGATCTTTGTTACAGCGCGCGCGGTATGATGATGGCACTTGGATGTGTGCAATCCTTGATTTGTAATACCAATGAATGTCCTACAGGTGTGGCGACACAGAAAGAAAATCTGATCAAGGGGCTCGTTGTCGCTGATAAATCGCAGAGAGTGGCGAATTTTCATCTGGAAACGGTAAAAGCTTTTATGCAGATTATCGCAGCTGCCGGCTTGGTTGAAACGACACAAGTCAATAGAGGCCATATATTCAGGCGAGTCGATCAAACTTGTATTAAACGATATGATGAGTTATATCCTAATCTTACACCTGGGTGTTTGTTACGTGGACTTTATCCAGAATATTTAGCGCGGGACATTAAAGAAGCTTCGGCTGAGAGTTTTTTACCGGCATACTATAGTGGAAGTAATAATAAGGGGTTAACCGATACCCAAAAACAATAGTGTGTCTGTCAAGTCACGTAAGATTATGAAAGTATAGGTATTAATGACATAAGTATTAGCTTATTTTTATGAGAAGTATAAGAAGATATAGTCATAATATTTCTCAGATTTATGGGCGAGGTGCGCAAGGTTTTTCTGATTTTTTCAAGAGCGCACATGATTTTTTGGATTCAGATAGAAGAAAATTCATCAAATCCATGCCAAATAAAGCAGAAATTTTGGATTGTGGGTGTGGCCCTGGTCAGGAATCACAAGTTTTTGCAAAGCTCGGATTTAATGTGACTGGAATCGATATTACGGCGGAATTTGTTGATATGGCAGCCATGCGCGTTCCAGAAGCAAGATTTTTGCAAATGGATATGATGGCACTAAGCTTGCCACCTAATACTTTTGATGGCATTTGGGCCTGTTTTAGCTTGATTCATATTCATAAAAATGATGTTCCAAAGGTGTTAACTGGTTTTAAAAGAGTCATGAGAGCCCATGGTAAAATTATGATTGCAGTTCACCGAGGTCCAAAAACTGATTGGGTAATGGCAAATATTTCAGGTATGAATCTTAATTGCAGTGTTCAAGAATGGGTTCAATCCGATTTCGAGCGAGTGATACAAGAAAACGGGTTTGAGATTGAATATTCACGTCCATTTGAGCGACCTGGGGGTCGATTTCCTTTGCTATGTGTAATGGCAAAATTAGCGCATTAAATGTATCAGAAGGGTTGTTTTCTGTGAAATGCCACGGTATAAATTGTTAGACCAATACCCATGAAAGCTTATTCTGAGGCCGCTGAACGTAATAAACAGCCAATTGTTGAGATATTGCAAAAAGTCTTTGCAAATTGCAGTAAGGTGCTTGAAATTGGTAGTGGTACGGGTCAGCATGCTGTATTTTTTGCATCGGTTCTTAACCACCTTGAGTGGCAACCTACAGAGCGATTGGCTAACCTTCGTGATCTACGTGAAAGATGCGACACCTGTTTGGCAGTAAATTTAAGTGAGCCTTTAGCGTTAGATATTGATGATGAGCTTTGGCCAATTTCAACAGTGGATGCTGTTTTTACTGCCAATACCTTGCATATTATTAGTTGGTCACAAGTGTGTCGTTTATTTGCCAAGGTTGGTAGCGTGCTGCCTAATGGCGGTGTGTTTTGTGCCTATGGACCTTTTAATATAGACGGTAATTTTACCAGTGACAGCAATGCTCATTTCGATGCCTACTTACGCGCACGTGATGCAGAAAGTGGTATACGTGATCTTGAAGCATTGACTAAACAGGCCGAAACTCACCATCTTTTCCTGCAATCGAATCATGTTTTACCCGCTTATAATCGTATATTGGTTTGGCATAAGATAGTGCCCTAATAAAGCATGGTATTGTGCTGATTTGCTTAGGTGTCTCATTTCATCCAATATTTAGGTTTGCTCTTTAACTATATTGTTTAAATGAGACAAAATGACTTTCAATAAAACCAGAATATTTTTTTTGGGTTAAAGTATAAAAAAAAATCAATTAGCTTTGAACAGCACTTGCGCATTATCGTATTAAAGCGTAAATTTAAACAAAATTAATAATAAGAATTAAAGTTGGTTAAATTAAGGCAAGTGGACGAGTGGCAGAGTTCCAGCTTCGGCTGGTTTAGAGAAGGCACGGAAATTGTTAATAGCCTTTGTATCATTTTATCTACATTAACCAACATTCAAAGAGAATAGGGTTATGTTTGTTTTGAAACACGCAAAGAGGGAAGTGTTTTTTCTTTTATCCGTGCTGTTGTTACTCTCCTGGGTAGGTCAGGCACAGGCAAATCCACGCTATGCTTCTATTGTGATTGATGCGGATACAGGGCATATTCTTCATGAATCACGTGCCAAAGCTAGCCGCTATCCGGCATCTCTCACTAAGATGATGACGCTCTACATGTTGTTTGAGGCAATGGAGCAAGGCAAAATAAGACCGAATACTCAGATGCGGGTGTCCAGGCATGCTGCATCTATGCCGCAGACCAATATTGGCTTAAGACCGGGTGATACTATTGCAGTGCATGAAGCAATTCCTGCGCTGATCGCACGTTCTGCCAACGATGTGGCGGTGGTTGTTGCCGAGGCATTAGGTGGCACTGAGACTAAATTTGGCCGTATGATGACAGCAAAAGCCCGCGATATGGGTATGCATACGACCACTTTTCGAAACGCTTCCGGTTTGCCTAATGGTAGGCAAAAGACCACAGCTAGGGACATGGTTGTCTTGTCTGCACGCCTGATGAAGGATTTTCCTCAACACTATCATCATTTCTCAGTTCAGTCGTTTCGTTATAAAGGTGTCACTTATAACAGCCACAATCGTATAGTACGAAATGTTAGGGGCGTGGATGGTTTGAAAACAGGCTTTATCCGAGCCTCTGGTTACAATGTGGCGACTTCAGCAAAACGCGGTGACCGTCGCGTTATAGCGGTGGTGATGGGTGGGAAAACCGCTGTTTCTCGTGACCGTCATATTGGAAAATTGTTGGACCGTACCTTTAACCGAGCAATTGCTAGTAACAGTAATAATGTGCTGCCGGGTGTGATTTTGAGTAGCGCTATGGTGCCCTTGCCGAAATTTAAACCGGGGTTCAGTCCTAAACCCGTACTTAAACCTATCTTCACTCAAGAGAAAGAAACGGGTTCAGGCATCAAACAAGCGTCCACTCAACTAAAGACTCCTGAATTGCAAAGAGTTGCCATGGTAGATAACGACAGTTGGGCGGTGCAGATAGGCACTTATCAGGAGCGTGACCGTGCCCAAGCTCAAGTCCAAGCGGCTAATAATTGGGTCGTCGGTGAGATGGTGATAACTGAAGTAGAAATCAGTAACCGAAAATTGTACCGCGCACGGCTAGAAGGCTTAAAGGAAAATCAGGCGCGTATCGCTTGTCAAAGCTTGGTTCAGCACGGAATGGAATGCCTGGTAGTACGGTAAATGATAGTTATGTTGCTGCAGTCAATTAAAGAATAATATCTTTTTAAAATTCTTTTGGTGATAGATCACCAATGCCAATGAGTGCTTCATAAGCTTATCCAGGCTCCAAACGATTACGCATATAATTACAACCAAAGACTGTCCCCAGATTTCCACTGAAATTGTTCGCAAGCTGCTCCCAATTTGCTCAGATAAAACTGACAATCTTCTTCCCCAGCAAATATAACGCTCCGATTATTGCCACGTTGTATCACATGTTGCGGCTGTCCTGGAATATCAAAACGTGGAAGTCGAGCCATATTTTCATCCTACAAATTTACTTGGTCATGATAGCAGTGTAATTTCACAGAACAATCGAGTCTGATCCCATTGATTCTCATTGGTTCCATTGGTTTAAAACGTGACAGCTTTTTGTATCCGCTAGAGCTGCTTGTTAGATTTTTCATTGAAGTGATCCAAATGTTTTTTGTATAACTGGCCGGTAATACTTCCGTAATCTGGGTAATCTCTATCGTCAATTTGAGCTGGTATATCATGAGCTTGATTGCTCATTATTTCCCAGTTTTCTTCATAGTCCATCTTAGAGTCGTGAACGATATTTAGTAAAAACACAAAACTATACCAGCCATATTTGATATTTTCATGCACGAATGGAAATCGTAGCTCATCTACGTTAGTTAAGCCTTTTCTATTATGAGCATGTACAGTTGGATTTCTAATTTTTTTATATATATTGTTGAAGTAATTATCAAAATACCCTAGCTCTTTACTGCTTGCACCGTTACTTTTTAGAAACTTTGTCCATTTGCTATTGAATGAGCCGCTTGCGTTAGAGCCAAGAACATTATTGATGTCCGCCTCCATCATCGCTTGAAAGTATATAGCTGTATCAATACAGTGCTCCGCCTCTTTTCTTCGAAGTGAACTGAGGTGCCCTGCAAAGTGGAAAGCATTAATTGGATCCACGCTACCAACATCAATGCCACAGACAGTATTCTTTAGTGATTCTCTCTCAATATTGTGATCTTCTTTAAAATCATAATTAAATCCGCTTATTCCATTTTCAGAGAGCGCAACAGATATTGGAACTTTGTAAATACGATATGCTCTGAATAAGTTACTCAATGCTTTGTGCCCTAAATAATGAGCTATATCGTAATTTGATAAATCCATAACCCTCCCCTGATAAAGCTATCAGTATGTTTATGAGGAACGAATCCTCATAAGCATTATTATAATGTTCCCGTTCGTTTTCTGTACTATCTTATAAATTAAATACTAACATAAAGTTATCTCCATCTAATTGGGTAGGAAACCCAGGTATTACGGGGACACAATATCTAATTAATGCTAAAATCCACCAATGGCAAGACTAGCAAGGGTCATTTTACCCGAATACCCACATCATATTATTCAACGCGGCAACCGACGCCAAGATGTCTTTTTTTGTGAAGACGATTACATTTTTTATCTCGGCTTACTAAAAGAATGGTGTGATGCAGAGGACATTGAAGTCTGGGCATATTGCTTGATGACGAACCATGTGCATTTGATTTTAAAGCCTGCACAACATTCTGATTTATCAAAGGCCGTTGCAGAAACACATCGACGCTATACAGTTATGATTAATTTCCGGGAAAATTGGCGGGGATACTTATGGCAAGGCAGGTTCTCATCCTATCCTATGGAACAAGCTTATTTACTTCAAGCCGCTGCTTATGTAGAGCTCAATCCTGTGAAAATGGAGCTGGTAAAATCAGCATGGGACTATCGTTGGAGCAGTGTGCATGCGCATATAACAGGCAAAGACCCACAGGGCATTGTAGACGCGCAGAAATTACTTGATATATGTGGAGATTGGAAAACTTATTTAATGCAATCTCAGCCGATATTAGACAGCACATTTGAGAGCCACTTAAATACGGGTAGGCCACTTGGAAGCACTGAATTTATTAAAAATGCAGAACAATTGCTTGGACGAGATTTACTAAAAAAGAAACCAGGCCCAAAACCTAAAGATAATTAAGTATTGTGTCCATAGAA
>Ga0224506_10002894_pt1 | contig 11555 bp, 17 predicted proteins | sample SF_Jan12_sed_USG_2_FD_169108 | JGI IMG/M metagenome (GOLD analysis project Ga0224506, IMG submission 169108) | Sediment microbial communities from San Francisco Bay, California, United States - SF_Jan12_sed_USGS_8_1 | ecosystem: Environmental > Aquatic > Marine > Sediment | place: USA...
ACAGAAGTTCCTATGGCAGATGCAAACGCTCAGGAGTTCAGTAACAAGGTCTACTCTTGGAAACTGGGGTACAACTACACAGCTCAAGAATTGAGACGAGCTGCCAAGGCCGGCGTTCCTCTTCCAAGGGAAAAAGTAACCGCTGTCGAATTTGGTTATCAAAGACGACTTCAAGATACTATGTTCACTGGTAATTCACAGTTGAATCTTGAGGGGATCATTAACCACACAGGTGTTACTAATACGCAAGCAGCGCTTCCTGCTACCGGAACTGATAGGACGTGGCCCGGTGGTGAAAAAACTAATGATGAGATCGCCCAAGAAGTAATGAATACGACCTCAAGAATTAGGACCAGGACTTTCTCAATGTACGGCGTGTCAAACATGGTTGTCGCTTTAAACGAGGCCCGATATAACTTTCTGGCTACGACCAGAATGGCAAGTGGGACCGATACAACAATCATGCAGTACATCCTACAAAACTCAGCCTCTAACGGAATCGAGAAGTTTGTTATTATTCACGATCTGACTGGGCAGGGTACTGGGTCCAGCGAAATGATGCTGGTTTATCCGATGAGTAATGACGTTCTGGAGGCTAACGTCGCAGAACAAATCTTGTGGATGCCGATGGAAACAAGAGGACTTTCATTCATCTTCAACAGTGAAATGGAATTTGGCGGCGTAACCGTGCGCTACGAGATTGCCATGGAGCAAGTTTATGGAATCTAGGAGGCCACAATGCAACTAATTTATGCAGATAAAAAGAAGCTGAGAGGCCCCCAAGTCATGAATGGAAAGTCGGGTGACCTGAGATTTGAGGTCTTCTTCGTTCCTGGTGAGACCGCAGAGGTTCACGATCATGAATACAAAGAGCTTGTGAAAGACGAGAGCTTTAGTTTTTTGGTCGATGAGGGGGTTCTTCACGTAAAAAGCGGAGACGGCACAAAGTCAAAACTCGATAAAGCTTTTGAAGATGTTGAGAAGGCTAAGGTAGCCCTTGATAACTCAAAAGACGACAAAGAGAAAAAAGCGGCTTCCGCTTCTCTGAAAAAAGCTGAAACAGCTCTTGCAAAAGAGCAAAAAGCGAGTAAAAAATAATGGCTCAGGAAATTACTTGGGAAGACGTCAAGAACACTGCGGTTGATATAAGGGAAGATCTGGACGGATTCACCCAACCAGAGCAGGACCTCATTATCAATCTGGTGAATACGCAACTGACGACAGCCAAGTATGACTCTAAGACATTTGATTGCAGGAGATTCTTGGCGGCGCATTTAGCCGCGCTTGCCTTGACTCCTCCAGCCGGTGAGGGGACAAGGGCCGGTGAAAGTATCGGCTCTGTCTCAACATCTGTTACACTTGCGGTAAACAATCCGACTGCCAAAGAGGGTCTTTTAGAGACCCAGTACGGTAGACAATTTTGGACCTGGATGCAATCCAGATACACAGCGTTTTATTGATGGGAATTGAAATAGAAGAACAAGACTTCGGTTTTGACGATATCTTAAAAGACATTGATGCAGCAGCAGGAAGAAGCGCTTTAGCCGGGTATCATAACAGAGGCGCTTCTATTGACGAGGTTGATATCGCTGCACTTGCGACCTTTCAGGAATTTGGAACCAAAAATATACCGGCTAGGCCATCTGTGCGATTATCGTTTGATAATAATATTGATGATTTAGCGGGAGACGGTTCGAAGTTATTTAAAAGCTACCTTGAGGGCAAAGTCGATATCGAAACTGCGTTAGAGGTTTGGGGCGACAACTACCTTAATCTTTTAAGAAACGGGATCACATCGAAAGAGCTTGGTTTAATAGCAAATGCTGACTCGACAATCAGACAAAAAGGAAGTGACACGCCTTTGGTCGATAGGGGAAGAATGATAAACGGCAGCACGGTTGAAATAGAATGAGCAGGTCTATACAAGGAGTTATTAAGAGAAGGACGGCTACTTATCCGATTGTAAGATTTGATCGCGCTGGAGGATATATAGACGATAACACGGGGTTATGGGTCGACGCACCTGACGCAGAATCTACAATAAAAATACATATCCAGCCTGTAAACGATGAGATTACAGACGGGGTAGAGGGGCAACGTCAGTTGATAGAGTGGCACGGGTGGGCTGTTGACTCTGTCGGGAATGAGATATCAAATAAGGATAAAGTGACAATAGGCAGCGGTATATTTACAGTTGCCAATATTAAATATTGGCCCGGTGTTTATAGGGAGTTTGACTTGATAAGAAGCGGAGAGGCGGAGAACTTAAGTGATACCTGATGCAGTTGTACAGGGCTTTTGCAGGGCAACATTGCCCGATTTTCAATTTGCAAAGCACGACCAGGAGGGAAGATCATATAAATTGCCTTATGCGACATGGCAAGAAATAAGCAACCCGGCAAATGGATGGCCCCAAAGATCTTACTCAACTGTTGGCAGCGACTATGTGGAAAACGTCGATACAAACAAAACCGAAGCCGTCCAGATAGACTTTTACACAAAAACAGCACAGCAAGGGCAAAACATCCAGAATTATAAATCAGCTTACGATTATGCCGAGGAATTCATACAAAGACTATTTACTTATAACTCACAGAAATACCAAAGAGATAATAATATCGCAGTTATGTCATGGGCTGACCTGACACTACTGACAAGATTTCTCGGGGACATAAACGAGTTGAGGGCAACCATTGAGATTTTTATCAACAATAATCAAAATTACCAAGAAATTTCTGCAAGCGTGGACGTAGATTCACTTAATATCAATCTAACGACTGAGGATATATAATGGCTTCAATCTTATTCGATGCTGTAACTGTAGACGTCAATCTGCAAGACAAGATCGCGTCCGCGCCTTCTTTGGATATCGCCCTTGTTTTAGACCCAGACTTGACCGGGACCATCACAAACAGAACGCAGGCATTTACATCCCTAGAAGATTTGGCGGCGACATTCGCGAATACGACAAAGATATACAAATGCGCCGACCAGCACTACAAACAACCAGGGCATAATCAGACTTTCAAAGTCGGAAGGGTTGATTCAGGCGACGCCAATTTGACAGCTTCGCTTGATGCTCTTTGGGCAGAGGATAAAAACTTTTTCTGTCTATTGACCACATCAAAAGACGAGACAGAAATAGAAACAATTTCTGACTGGGCTCTGGGTAAAAACATTATATTTGGCACGTCGGTAGAAATTGACTCGACAATGATTGACTCAGCTGATGAAACAGATCTTGCTAGTGTTTTATCTGCATCCGGCAACAATAACACGTATGTCCACGCGCATCACCAAGCCGGTGTCGATGTGGCTAGTGTTACTATAGCGGTTGCTTCAGGTGTCGCTACGGTGACAGATGCAGCACATACATTAAGGGTTGGGGACTCAGTTACTGTTTCAGGGGCTACCCCGTCAGAATTAAATGGAAATGTGACAGTGGCAACGGTTCCGGGGGCAAGCTCTTGGACCTATACGACAACAGCAGCGGACGGGGCCGCAAGCGGAACAATTTCGTATTTCGCCCGCTACCTATTCCCGGAAGCTGGCCTTCAGGGTTTTCAGCTCGGGAAAACAATAGGCGCGAGTTCATGGGCTTACAAAGAAATCGCAGGACAAACAGCAATACCGACAACGCTATACAACAGCTCACAGGTTCAAGTTTTAAGAGACAAGAAATACATCACTTACACTGAACCACAAAACAACATCTCCGTAACGTCTGACGGGTTCATGGTCACAGGTCGCCAGATTGTTGATGAAACTGTTCGAGTGTGGATAGAGCTGAACATGATGACGGATATCTTCAATGTCCAGCTGCAAAACGAAAAAATACCATACACCAATCCGGGGTTTGAGCTGATAAGGCGGGCAATATCGACGTCTTTAGGGGTTCAGCTTGAAAGGGGAGGGCTGAACCCATTCAGCGATACAGAGCAGTATAGAATTGATATGCCGGACGCCCTGTCAGCATTGCCAGCTAATAGGCAAGCCGGTATTATGGACACGATTGAAGTAACGGCAAGAATAGGGTCTGCTGTGCTTAAGATCGATGTTGATGTAACGTTAATCGTCTAGGAGGATAAATGGCTTTAAGCACAATTAACCCTGCTGAGTTCCCTTTTGTTTATGGTGATCATTTGGTCGAAGGATACACAAGAGGGACGCAGATATCAATCGTTTATAACCAGGATTCATTCAACTCGTTCAAAGGAAATGACGGTGAAGGTGCCAGGGTCATGACCAACGACAGATCGGTCCTGATTACTCTAACTCTTCAGCAGAATTCCAAATCAAACAAAGTTCTCTCAGACCTGCATACCGAAGACCTGAGCACTGGAAATGGGACTAAGGATTGCTCGTTCAGAGACCTAAGGGGGACAACCGTGGGCAATGGAACGGGGGCATATATAAAAAAATACGCTGATCAAACTGTGGCTGATACAGTAACAGATAGGGTATGGACGATTTGGGTCGATGACTATGTCGGGACAGTTGGGGGAGCGGAGCGGGTTTAAATGAGAAAGACTAAACAATACACAATAGACGGCCATACGTACACATTGATCGAGATATTAGCAACAAGGCGTTCAGAGATAGTGCTTGAATGCAAAAACATTATTTCCGGCGCGACTGATGGAGTCGGTGACATAAAAGATGGGCTTGACACAAAACTGGATTATACAAAAATAATATCTGGTATACTAAACAGGGTAGAACCCAAAAAGGGAGCCCGTTTGCTACAAGAGATAATATCTTATGGGTTGCAGTTTCCGGTCATGATCCAAAACGGTGTTTTGAATACTGATTTTTATGACGAGCATTTCGGAGAGTACTATCATCACCAAGTCGAGTTGGTTGCCGAAATCTTTAAAATGAACTTCGGACCTACGATTCAAGAGCTTAAAAAAAAATTACCTCTACTCGGGCTATTTGCTCTGACCTCTTCGGAGGGGAAGGAGTCGAAACAGGATTAGCAGAAGAAGAAAGTCTTATTTGGCATGCCTCTATGTCTGGTTATGATACAAAGACAAATATAGAACAAAATTGGTCATACCGTGAACTCCTTGAAATGATAATGATAGAAGATGCCAAAGCAATTGCCCAATACAAACACGACAAAAAGATTGAACATCAACGAGAGCTTGAGGACATGCTAAGAAATGGCGGCTGAAACAGTAAGAAGTCTTATAGTAAAACTTGGTTACGATGTTGACACAACAGGCGCGGACAGGTTTAAGTCAAGTTTTAAACAGCTCAGTGATTCAATTGACAGGCTGGCCTCCAATGTCAGCCGGAGCCTTTCACCTAAGAAAATGGTTCCGATTGGGCCCCTTGAGAGAAGAGTTAGGCTTATGGGCAGGAGGTTTAGGCGTTCATTGAGAAGGGCGCTTAAATTAAATCCTAGTCAATTTAAAGCCTTGGAAAAAGACTTGCAATTTATTGGCAGGAATGTCAAAAAAGCTTTTGATAAAGCGAAGACAGCAGCACTTATAGGGGTCGCTGCGCTAACCGCCACGATAACAAAATCATTCAAAGGATTTGCTAACGTAGAACAAGCCAGACTTTCTTTAGAGTTTAGAGTTGGAGACGATTTTGACGAAGTGCTGAAGAGAATAAACAAAGTAAGGGAAAGTACTGGGAATGTCGTATCTGAGCTTGAAGCCCTTAATGCCTTGAATCTCGGTGTAGATATAGCCGGTGATTTAGACGGCTTGATTGATAATTTTGATGATGTTATTAAGCTGGCAAAGATATTAGGAAAAGATGTTGGCGAGGTGCAACAAACCTTTGCAACGTTTATTGCTACAGGCTCAAATCTGCAAGATTTGGTCAAGTTCGGTTTTTTCAGTCCTGAACAGATAGAGGCTCTGAGCAAAGCGGGAACTGATTTAGGAGCAGAGGGTATATCGACAAGACGCGCACGGTTGCAATCAAAACTGCAAGAGAGGCAACCGGAAATACAGGAAAAATTCAATCGATTTTTGTCTTTATCCAATGCTACACTCGATAGGCTCGGAACATCTGCCGAAGATGCTTCAAAGGCAATAGGAGAAAGACTTAACCCTGCCATAAACGAAGCTGCGAAAACACTAACAGGGGCGTTTGATGATATCAGAAAGAGACTTGAAAGAGGGGAGAGCTTTTTTGAAGCGCTTACCACGCCGGGGGCAAGAAGCACCAACGGGAGTGAAAAGCAAAGCCAGACGATAAACAATGAAACAACGATAAAAATAGAAGTCAACGGAGCGGCAGACCCCGAGCGCACAGCCGCCGAAGTAGAAAGAATGCTTGCTAGAAAAGTTATACAAAACACACAGAGAAGAACTGTTCCACAGTCTCTTAATACCACAATTCAACCGGCGCAATGAGTTTTAATAGAACACCAGGAAAGAGATCGATTATAATTGGGCCAGGGGTGCCGATTGTTATTGACAGTGTGCTGTCAGAGAATCATACTTCAGTTGTGACTTACACGAGATATCCGGTTGAATCTGGTAGGCTTGGTTCTGATCATGCACAGGTCAAGCCGGAAGAGCTGGAATTGACTATACTTGTAACCGATACCCCAATGCAAGATGGCGTCACACCGTTTGAAGGAAGGCACAGAGCGATATATTCCCAGTTAAAACTGTGGCAGACTTTAAAGTCTCCCTTGATTGTTGTTGTCGGGTTAAGGTCTTACATAAACATGCATATTGAAACACTAAACCCGGTTAAATCTCCCAACGACGGAAAGGGGATCAGGATCAATATAAAATTCGTAGAGGTTCCTGTAGTTGAGCTTGGCTTGGCTTCCTTGGCCGCAAGTTTACTTGTTGATAATTCGATTGTGCACACAGCAACAGAAATTGTTCCGATTGGTATTGTTTGATGGCCGACATTATTTTTAATCTGCCTAATTTTGCAGCTGAGAATAAATTTTACAGATCTTTCCAAAAACAACTTGACGGTGTTACTTACTCATTTATAATTCAGTTCTCGGCAAGGATGGACAGGTATATTATGTCGATAGGTGATCAAGTTTTTGGCATCGCCATATCAGCCGGTATTGATATTTTAAAACAATTGCATCGTTTGGAAGTGCCGCCAGGAGAGCTAAGAACATTTGATTATGATGGTCTTGACCGCGATCCAACCAGGGAATTATTTGGGGATAGAATAACACTTGTATACACTGAAGCAACATGACGAGGCATTTAGAAGTAACATTCACCCCAAAAAATACACCTGAATTCAAGATTAACCCTTTTGAATTCGCAACCATAAGGCCACAAATTTTTATTAAGTTCCAAGTTGAGAAGCAAGTATCAAGCGAACCGAACAGGGCCTTTTTGGAGCTTTACAACTTAAGCGAAGAGCACTCAGGAGCAATAGATTTCAGATTCGACCCGTTTGCAAATAACTTCGGGGCCCAGGTCACAATCAAGGGCGGATATTTAGACACTGGAATCAGACAAATGTATTCCGGTGTAATCACTCAAGCACTGACTACTTTTGAAGCACCTGATTATATAACCAGGGTTGAATGTAGAAATATCTACTATGAACTAATGAGACGCCCGGTTAGTTATCAGGTGGCGTCCGGCGCAGCAAAAGCAGATGTAATATTATCAATCATCCAGCAGGCCGGTGGATTTATTGAGTCTGGACAAGAAACATCGATAAGAAGAAATTTAAACGGGGCGCTATACGAAGAGGATGAATTAATCGAGGGTACATTAGACGAGGTCTTGACAATGTTTAGCGCCGGGCTACCAAGAAGAATTATAGTTTTTTGGGATGACGCCGGTGTTTCGTTTGATCCGCTTGGGCTTCCGTCATCTGGAAGAGAAACAAAAGTTGTGTCAGAAACAAATGGGATGATAGGATCTCCGCAGGCGAACGCAACTGGTGTTGATTATCAAACAAGACTTGATCCAACGTACAGAATTAATGACCCTGTGAAAATAATCTCCTTTGCGACTGATAGATTGGCGTTGGCAGCCGGTGGTGCCTCAGGTGTGCAAAGGGCTGAAGTATTGGCGGTTAGCAAGATAATTCACTCAGGTGACAATAGAGAAGGGGAATTTAAAACGTCGGTTTCTGCCAAATTTATTGATTTGATTAAGCAGGTAGTAGGATAATGTCAGAGGAATCGGAATCGATGGAGGACGCAATTGAATCAGTTGTCAGAAGGGTTCTTTATAATGAGGTCTCTACATTTTTCCCTGGTATAATCAAGGCTGTAAAAACGTCTCCGCATAATCCAAACACGAAAATAGTTGACGTTACTTCGGCTTTTTTAAGAGTAGACCCGGAAACGAACACAACAAAGCCCAGGCAAATACAAAGCGTTCCGTTGGTTTTGCCAGCGAGGACAAACACATTTATGATTAGGCCGCCGCTTGACGAGAAATCATTGGTGGGGGCTTATGTCGGACTTATTGTCTCGAACAGTTATTTGGCAAATTGGAAAAAAACAGGCGGCTCAGTTTTGCCGACCGATGGAAGAAAATATCATTTTGCAGACGCGGTTGCATTGATGGGGTACTACCCAGACCTTGAATCATGGACAACGGCACCGAAAGAAAACACGGCACAGATAAAAGTCAAGCCTGGAACTTTCCTTGAAATAGGTAATAGTAAGACTGATATTCCCAGACTCATAGCCGATGTAATGGATATATTTTCGACTGCTCAATCCCCTTCTGGAACAACTGGCGGGCTCCTCGTGCTATCTCCTTCATCAATTAGCGGGAAGACACTGGCTCAGTTGGTCGCAGAGTTTTCCAATTTATTTAACCCTGATGCAACGCCATGACAACCTACATAGATTACAAACTAACTATAGACGGAGACAGAGAAGTCGAGAACGGAGACTTTGTCATGGTCTATGACGAGGATGTCATCAAGCAGCAAGTCGAGACAAATATCAAGAAGTCAAAGCGAGATTGGTTTTTGAACCTAGACGAAGGGATTAGGTATTTTAACAGTGAAACGCTGGAAGATGGAATTTTTGGGGCCAAGATTATAACGCCTGAGCAGGAAGGGCAGATTCAGGCAGCGGTTGAGAATACTTTGGGAATTATCGCCCTGAACCGCTTCGAGCTAAATTTGACAACAGACACGCTTTTTGTTGAAATAGAAGCATTAACAGAGTTTGGAGAAGTTGCGCAAACCGTAACGATTGAAATATGACAATTGTATTTGACGAAAACGGGATAAAAATACAGAGTCTTGCCGAGATCAAGGAGGAGCTTCGGCAGGACTACAGGGACGAGTTTGGTGATGGGTGGAATGTGTCGGACGGGTCATTATCTGGCAAGGAAATAGGCATCTACGCCGAACGCGAAGCATTGTTGCAGGAAGCAATACAGGGGATATATTCGGCTAATTACCGAAGCACATCCAACGGAGTCAACCTTGATTACAACCTGGAATTATCAGGGCTTGCTAGGCAGGGGGCGACAAGATCAACAGTTATTGCTTATGTCAGAGGAACCCCAGGACAGCCGATAGCTGCCGAGTCTTTAAAAATAACGGTAACCGACACCGGTGAGATATTTCAAAACCCATCGGCAGCGACAAACGGAAGCCTCCCCAGTAAATCAGTAACGTCGATTACCCAGACGATAGGACTGGCAACAGTTACAATATCAGGTGGACACTCATTTACAAATGGCTCGTTCGTCTTTATAAGAGGTGCAGATCAGGAAGAATACAACCTGCTCACAGAGATATCCGGCGCGACTGGAACTACTTTCGAATACACTGTAGATCCAGGTGCAGTAAGTCCGGCAACAGGAACGATTACGGCTTATCAAGCAACAGCTGTTCCAATGGAGGCCCAAAATACAGGCCCGGTTGTCGCTTTGGCTGGAACGCTTGTAAATATATCTGGAACGGTCCCAGGAATCGTAGAAGCAGAAAACGCGGATGATGCAACCGAAGGTGTTAACGCGGAAACGGACGCCGAAGCAAGAGCGAGAGCGGATGCTAGTATTAGCATAGCAGGGGGCGGTTTTAGAGAGGCGATTATAACAAAGCTTTTAAATACACCGGGTGTTACAGCGGCGACCGTATTCTCGAATGTTAGTAACGTTACAGATTCAAACGGAAGACCACCGGGATCAGTGGAATGTTTTGTGACTGGCGGAACTGACGCTGATGTCGCGGACTCTGTTTACAATTCGGTTTCTGATGGGGTGCAAACATTTGGAACCACAACGGAGATAGTAACAGATTCGCAAGGGCAGAATGTAACGATTAAGTTTTCAAGACTTGCATCTGTGAGAATTTACGTAGATGTCGAGCTGACAAAGAACACAAACCCAGCCAATGGCGACGTTTACCCTGTTGGTGGTGACACACAAGTGGCTGCTGCATTAGCGTTGATAGAATTCGAACCTGGGCAAGATGTCTGGGAGACAACACTAAGAACTGCTATAAATTCAGCGGTTCAAGGGATCATAAGCATCGATGTTCTTGAGTTCGATACAGTAACTCCGCCCGTGAACACATCGACCATAGCAATACCAGACACACAATTCGCGAATATAGATTCATCAGATGTTAACGTGACGAGCACATGATAGACCAGATAACAGACCACACAGATCAAGCTCAAGCAAGAATGGTCAAGCGTTTCAAGAGCAAGGAGCGTATTGACAAGATAATAAAAATCAGGGCTGACAGAATTCAGCTACTTGAGAATATCTTGATAAGATTGCGAGACGAAAGATCCCTTTCCCTGGCAGTCGGCTCACAGCTTGACGGAATCGGTGAAATGTATGGTGAACAGGGTTTAAGAAATAACAGGTCGGATGATGAGTACAGAGCCTTTTTAAAAGTGCTGCCAGCAAAGTTAAAAGACGCAGGGCAGCACGAAATTTTGATACAGGCATACGCCAACTTGACCGGTGCGATCAGAATAAAACATGAGTATTTTTACCCGAGGGCAATGGCGTTGTATGCCGTGCTTGATGACGTCGATTCACTGACGAACGAATCAGACATAAACAGCCAAATGCAGGCAATCAGAGCGCAAGGGGTGAGGTTGGATCTAGGAACGATACAGGAAACAGAAAACTTTTTATTTTCATCATCTCCAAACGGTGACGTCCCTATGAATTCGGGTTTCTCGTCTTTGGCTGATGGCAGTGACGGCGGTAAATTCTACAAATTGATAACAGATGGCTATTCGTAAGAAATTTTTTGGAATAAACCCATATGAAAGAGACGACGCTTTAGCGGGGTTAAGGGGTACAGGCGTCGAGGGTGGCAAGGGGATATTCGACGAGTATTTCAACCAAATACTCTTTGAGTGTCAGACTGACCATATAATAGACACTGAGGCTAATGTAAAGCTGGCAACAAACCCAACCGGGACTTGCTACTACAACTCCGCATCTACCGAATTCCAGGATAGAAACGATGCGACTGTCACTTTTTTGGATGGTGATAGAATAGTCTGGAAAGGACTTGACGCAATAACGGCAAATATCGACATTAGCACAATAGACGATCTTGAGCATATTATGTTTCAGGGGGTTACTATTGACCTGTTGACT
>Ga0224506_10002895_pt1 | contig 11552 bp, 8 predicted proteins | sample SF_Jan12_sed_USG_2_FD_169108 | JGI IMG/M metagenome (GOLD analysis project Ga0224506, IMG submission 169108) | Sediment microbial communities from San Francisco Bay, California, United States - SF_Jan12_sed_USGS_8_1 | ecosystem: Environmental > Aquatic > Marine > Sediment | place: USA...
TCGGCCGATAAAAAAGATACTGCGTTTGTCACACAAACCATTCACAAACAAGCATCAGCTCAATTTCACCCGTATCAACATCAGGATACGTTATTCTTTGCACATGTGTCTTGTCGTGCACCGTGTCAGCCGATTATTCAAGAAGTGTGGCAGCACAATCGTATTACTGGATTATCGAAACAACTCACGTTGCTTAATGCGACAAGCTATTTACATAGCGTAAGTGCCGATGGCCATTCTGCATATATTAGTTCAAATCAACCGGGCTATTATAATATCGCACGACTAGATTTGAATTCAAACAAGCTAAGGTGGCTCACCCGAGGCCAGTTTACCGATAGTTTTCCCAGTGTTGCCACTGACGATCATGTCTATTTTATTCGTCGCACAACAGATGGAACACATTTAATGCGCCTCGATGATCGAGACAAAAACACTGCTACGTCAACACCGCAAGAAATTGAATTACCTAAAGGTGTGAAGAAGATTCGATATTTGGAGATAAGTCAGTAATGCAATTCGCAAATACAAAGCAAATTATCAAATGTTTATTGCAACTATGCATGTTGTTTTTTGCGGCTTCGCAATTTACTAGCGCTAGCGAAAAAGCTTCGAAAACCACTGGCGAGCCAGCTTATTTAACTGTAAAAAGCTTTGCAAAGACCAGTTTCTCGCCAGCGAGAAAAGAAACATTCGTCATTCCAATAAGTGTGCAAGCGAATAAATCAATTCGCAAAATCGATGTTGAAATACGTAGCAATGATGATGATCTGATTCGGGCGATCTCATTTAAAGATTTTAAGAAAAAACAAACAGACTATGAAATTGTTTGGGATGGTAAAGATAGTGAAGGCAAGTTAGTTCCAAATGAGGCCTATTTTCCAGTATTTATCGTGACCAGCGCTTCAGGGGATATACAACGCATCGACAAACGAAAAGCCAGTGGTGGGGAAGAGTTGTATGATTTTGAAAAACGCATTCGCAATGGTGTGATTGAATATACCTTGCCTCATCAAAGTCGCGTATTGGTACGTACAGGTATCAAAAACGGACCCATGTTGAGAACCATTATTGACTGGGAACCAAGAAGTGCGGGTTTTCATGCGGAACGCTGGAATGGTTATGATCTTGATAATGTGATCGCAATAGAACGTAATCCAAAAGTTGGACATTTGATCATTGCTTACCGGCTTTCCGAATATAGCATCATCACCTATGGCAATGACAAACAAAGTTATCGCGCCTATCGAGAGGCAAAAAAATGGCCACTGCGTCAGTCCAGTTATCAAGATCGAATTCTAGAGCGAAATGGAAAACTTATTCGTCCTGAATATTATATGCCGGTTTTACAACAAAAAAGTCCTCGCATAAGCGTCGCTATGTTGGATGTGAAACGTAAACCGTTGGCTGTATTAAAAGGTTTGGATGAACTCATCACTGAAGTGAAAATTCATCCACTGGATGAAATATATTTGGATCAAGAACGATATGAAATCAGTTTTTTCATCGACAATGAGTTTATTGCCGAAGAAGAGCAGGGTTTTGTGCCTTTCACATGGCGTTGGTCACCAGGGCGTTTTGGTATCAAACCTGGCGATCATGTTTTGACTATTAATGTATCGGGATATAGCGGACAAGTCGGTGTAAAAAATATTGCTTTCACTTTGCAAGACAGTAGTGCGAATTAATGAAGTAGATATGATGATTTAAAAGCAATTACGGTTACCAAATAAAGAAAGGGAGAATAATTCATGTTTGGTTTAGGGAGAAAGACCTTATTTGTAAAAAACAAAGTGATCCTAATTGGGCTTACATTTTGTTTGGCAATAATCCTTAGCTTCAATGCCTATGCGTTAAATTTGGCACCCGATTGCTCGCAAGCGAGTGCTACCCCAGAATTGATCATCGGTGATGACAACCTAATGTTACCGATTCAAATCGGTGGCATTATCGATCCGGAAGCGCAAGCAATCGTCATTGAAACTCAGTGTATTCTACAAAACGAACCCATCGAATATTGGCGCTGGCCAAATACTGATATTTATGGCCAAAACTATAGCGGCGATGATGACGATAATGCGCATGAGAATGAGCATGAGCATGAGTACAATCAATTAGGTCCGTATGACGGTGACGGTTTAAGCACAGCGACTCCCACTGTGCGTAATCGAGTGCGCGAAGAATATTATTCCTTAACTCAACTAAAAGAAATCGAAACAGAAATTCGTATTTATGACATTGTATTTAAAGCAACCGACTTGGAAGGCGCCATGTGTGCAGGTAAGGTGAGTTTAAAAGTTGTCGAAGAACTTGAAGACCTGACAGAAGAACCATTTGTTGATCATTTAGAGCGTTTTCCATCATTACCCGGTGGCGTCAACTGTGCGGCTATACCGATTAATAATCCTCCCATTATTTATTCAGAAGCAGTGAGCGAAGGCAAGCAAGACGAGTTATATCAATACACAGTTTTGGGTCACGACCCTGATAGCGAGCCATTAGTTTATAGCGTAGTTAATCAGATTCCAGGATTGAGCATTAACGCCGAGACAGGATTAATCGACTGGATTCCATCGGCAGATCAAGTGGGTGTGCATGCCATAAGTGTTGCTGCGACGGATGCTGGTGGATTGCAAGCGATACAAAGCTTTGAAGTAACCATAGCACCTGCCGCAGATATATTGACAGCTGAAATTATCGCGAATCCGACCTCAGGCACCTCGCCTTTAACGGTAAGATTCACTTCAGTGGTACAGAATCACAACATCGTTATTAATAGTTATGCATGGGATTTTACCAGTGATGGAACCACCGACGTGTCGGATACTTTTGGTTCACCTAGAACTTACACCTATAGCGGTGTGCCTGGCCAAAGTTTTGTAGCCACCTTAACCGTTACACCAGCAAGTGGTGATCCATTGGTCGCAACCAAGACCATCACAATTGATAATCAAGCTCCAACAGTCAGTGTCGCTTCAAGCACAACCAATGGCCATGCACCATTAGCTGTTACATTCACGGTAAGCGCACAAGATCCACAAGGCATCACTGAGCTGAGTTTAGATTATGATAATGACGGCGTATTTGATGAAATCCAAGCCGGAAATAATCTGACGTCCGGCACGTGGACTTTTCAAACCAGTTATGCCAATGAAGGTAGTTTTGTTGCTAGCGTAAAAGTGACTGACGCTTATGGTGCAGCGACAATGTTGTCAAATAACGCAATCACAGTGGATGTGAATAGTCCGCTTGATCCAATTATTAATTTGTCGACAAATGTGAGTTCCGGCAACACACCATTAACCACGACGCTAAGCGCAAGTGCTACGATTTTTGATGCAAGCAACATCACTCAATGGCGCTGGGATTTGGATGGCAATGGTGATTTTGAAACAATTGGAGGGATTGCATTAAATGATAGTGTTTCTCAAACCTATACCGCTGTCGATAATTATTATCCGGTTGTAGAAGTGTTGACTGACAGCGGACGCACTGCACGAGCATCGCTACGTATTCAAACCACCTCCACTGCAAAACCCACATTGAATATTCCAAATAGTAGTGACACGATTAATCGTGATGCGGCACAGCAAGCAAACTTCAGTGTTTCTTTACCCTATGACACAGTGTTAGAAGTTTGGATGGAAAATTCCTCTGGTGAGCGAATTAAAACCGTTTACCCAGCGCAAGCCAGTATCGCTGGCATTCACGATTTTGTGTGGGATGCGAGCAATGATTTAAATAATTCAGTCGCTGAAGCGGATTATTATGTCGTTATCGGGTATGAGCAATACGGCACGCAAAAAATTATAGACTTACGCGATACCACCGGTGGGCAGCTAAGTTATTACCGACGCACCACCAGCAATCCACGCCGGTTTAATCGCTTAAAACAACCATTGCGTATTGACTACGCCGTGGATGATCCGGCAGAAGTCAGTTTCTTTTGGCAGGTGTCTTTCGGTGCTAGGTTAATGACGTTGATGGAACGCGAGCGTTTAGGACGTGGTCCCTATACCTTATATTGGAACGGCGAATATCCATCAGGCGCAAAAGTGGCGACCAATCTAAATCTGATGCCAGGTATTGTGCGTTACAGCTTGCCGGATAATGTTATTTTCGTAAAAGAAAACCCTCGTATTGAAAATTACACTTTAAAATCCACCATCATTGTTGATCCACGACGTGAGCCTATTGAACTAAATTTAGTGCTAAGCAAAGCAAGCACCATTGAGATGGTGGTGTCTGACATGGGCAAAGGCGTGGATGTGGCTACTCGGGCATTTGCAAATGTAAACCCCGGTGCGCAAACCTTAGTGTGGGATGGCAAGAATAATTTTGATCAATATCTTGCACCTGGCGATTACCGAATTGGTATTCGCTCGGTCGATAATGTAGGAAAACGTAGTTTATTTTGGTATCGCACTCAACGGATTGATTATTAGGAGCAAAACAACATGAAACATATAATTCTATTTTTCTTACTCGTTGCTGCCTCCATCTTACATGCTAATGCGGCCGATGATGTGGCGATCAAACGATTTGTTGATGCGAAGACAAGTTTATTACAAACCCAGGTTAATCAACTCAGTTTGGCGATCAACCTGTTAAAAACAGAAACGTTATCCGATCAAGATAAATTTGAACGTATTGGTGAGCCCTCATTTTCAGCCGTCGATGCGGTGTTAGCAAATGCGGGTTATAGCGTTAGAACGTTTTACCAGTTTGCCGCTGAGAATGAAGAGGCTATTTCAATTTGGTTGGGTTTCAATATGCTTGCAGCAGATCACATGGCTGCGCTAGAAATAGAGCGCGAAGGTCTTATTAGTGAATATGACCTACTAATTAATTCACCTGCAAATGGAAATTGAGGAGAGTGCTAGACATGAATAAAAATAATTTAGGACCAATGATTAAATCGAGTATTCATTCGCTCTCACTGATTTTCATTTTGTTTGTCATTGTGAATCTAGGTATGCCGGTATTTGCTTACGATCAACCCTGGAATGGTTTTCGTGAAGACATCACCAGTCCAGACCCCGATCCAGATCCACCGTGTCCCAGTGGGAATTGTAAATGTCCACCGAATGGCACTCGTTCTCCTGTATATGTTGCGGATGGAAGCTTGGTCTGGAGTGAAACTGATATTCAATTTCCTACAAATGCACAGATTACTTTAACACGAACCTATAATTCATTTGATGAACGCTCTGGCTTGTTTGGTCGGGGATGGGTTACTGCTCAAGAATCAAATATTGCTCGAACCTATAGAGCACTTGATGAAGGTAATGCGGACGGGTCTCCAAGTACCGCAACTAATTTTGGATCGGTGCCTATTTGGTTAGCGTCTTATGGTCGTCGTTATGTACTGCAAGAAACAGCCACTCATTGCACACCACCGAGTGTTTTATATTTTACATTTGAAAAGTTAGCCGACGGTAAATTCAAACAGGTTTTTGATGACAATCAAAGCTATAGTATCTTCAACGAGAATGGCGTGTTGTTGCAAACCTATAGTGACAGTGATGGCAGTAGTATCTATTACGTTTATGATCAACAAAACCGATTAACGCAACAGTTTGATAGTTTTGGTTTTACACTCAATTTTATTTACAACGATCAGGGGTTCGTTTCTGAAGTTAATGATCAACTTGGTCGAACCTGGTCATATTCTTATGATGAGTTTGGACGTCTTGTTGAGGTTCTTGATCCAGACGGAAATACTCGAAGTTATACTTACAACTTAGTCGATAATATTGGATACAAGCAGCATTTTCTCACTAGTATCAACGACAATACTGATGACATGGTATTAACGGTAAACTGGGCACAATTAGCGATTGGTTTAAATAGTCAAATGCGTGTCTCAAATTACATGGAAAGCGATGGCCATCGACATGACTATACATATACAGCAACGACCTATGCCGGGGTTCCTGCGATACGTGTCAATAAAAATACCAAGCAGGTCAATAGTTCTGCCACGATAGAAACACAAACTTTTTACGCAGACGCATCAAATTATCAGGTTTTATATGAAACCAATTCTACCGATAGCACAAGCAAGACAAGCAAATTTGATAGTCGGGGTAACATCATTGAAGAAATTGATGAACGCGGTAACGTAACCCAGTTCCAATATAACACTCAAGGTCGAATTACAACTGAAATAGAACTGGCGGGTACTCCACAAGCTCGAACCATTAGCATCACCTATTGGAATAATACTGATCGAGTTGCAAGCTACAATGAATATGGTCTAAAAGAAACACGTTACACCTACGATGCAAATCTTCGTGTACTCACGGAAACAGAAGTGGACTTGGTGAGCAACGATCAACGAATCACTGCTTATACCTATCATGCAAATTCAACCGATGCTCAAGGCAATCTGATTTTGGGCAAAGTTGCAACTATTGATGGTCCTCTGCCTGGTACCGGCGATATTCAAACCTATGCATATAGTCAGCAAGGCCTACTCACACAACTGAGTAATCCGTTAAACCAAAATGTTTCCTATAGCTATAATGCCATTGGTCAGCTGAGTTCAGAAACAGACGTAAATGGGGTTGTTACTAATTACACTTATGACAGTCGCAATCGAGTGATTCAAACTGAGAGAAATAATCGAATTTTTAAAATTACATACGATACTCAGGGCTTGATTAAACAAATGATTGATGAATTGGGAAGAACCACATTAATTGCCTATGACACATTTAACCAAGTAAATAGGCTTGATCTGGCTTCTGGTGACTACAAGACCTATAGCTATACCTATGGATCAAATTACACTGAGATCACAGAACGCTATTATCAAGCAAATAATACGCTTGTTAGCAGCCGAGTGTCTCGCCAAGATCCAATTAGCAAACTTCCATTGCAGGTATTCTTGGCTAATATGAGCCAGCAAGTGCAAAACTCCACATACAATGCTTATGATGATGTGGTACAGAAAACGCTTTATGGCCAGTTTGATTCAGGTACCACATCGACCACCACTTATAGCTACGACAATGAAGGTCGTTTATCTCGAGTGGTTGATCACCTAAGCAATGTCACTGATCTTGCGTATGATGATTTTCATCGAACAACTCAAGTAACGGATGCGAATAACGCTACAACCCAGTATGCTTATAATGCTTGGGGCGATTTGTTACAACTTAATAGTCAGGATACCGGGCTAACAAACTTTCAAGTTGATAGTGCTGGCAATATCATTTCTCAAACCAATGCCAATAATCAAACAACCAATTTCACTTTCGACCACTCAATCGTTTAACGACTATTGATTATCAAGGAACAGAATTTGATTCTCAATTTACTTATGACGAAGGTGTCAATGGAAAAGGATTGTTAACGTCTGTAATCGATGGCTCGGGTAGCACACAATTCCAATTCAATGACCGTGGACTGGTAACGGCAACAAACACGACCATCCAAGGCCTATCATTCAATTTGGCTTATGCTTTTAACGATGCCGATGAAATTACCGAAACGACTTATCCTAGCGGTATTAAAGTGTTAACCAATTACGATACTGCAGGACGTCTAGCTTCGATCCAGCTCAATGACACGGTTACTACTCGTGACATCATGAGTACTGTCGTTTGGAGCGGGCCAAATTTGGCGAGTTACTCCAATGGAAATGGAATTCTAACTGAACATATTTATGATAATGCCGGTAGACTTGTTGAAAAACGTTTTGGTGCTAATAATCGCCTGCAAAATAATATCGATAATCAAAATCAGATCACGAGACAAACATGGATTCGTGACGGTGTACAGGACATTAATAATTATCAACACGATGCGACGGGACGATTGACTCGTGACGGCAGTCCCAGTGATGGTCTAGATTTAATTTTCAATTATGACGGTGTTGGCAATCGACTCAGTCAAGCGAGATCAGACTCAAGTGTAGTGGCCAACTACAGCTATCAAGCGAACAGCAATATAATGAATCTGCTGAATGGCGCTGCTATCCAATATGATGCTATTGGTAATGTTCTGAATGATGGCAATCGTCAATATCAGTACAATGCTATGAACCGTCTGCAACAATTAACAAATGCGCTAGACAATATTCAAGCGACTTATTCTTATAATTACCAAGGTCAACGAGTGAGAAAACAACTTACTGGAAACCTTGTGGATGATATTCGTTATGTATATGGATTCAACGGCGAGTTAATTGGCGAATATGATCTAAGCGGAAACCGAATCAGGGAGTACATTTATCACCGAGAAACGTCGCTGAATGTAACCGGATCAGATGCCTCCGAAGAAGATGCCCAAGATAATGTCGTTAGTACATTGTTGGCAATTGTCGATGCCAGCGGTTCCATATTTTATGTACATACAGACCATTTAGAAACGCCTCGTTTAGTCAGCAATCAAACTCAAGCGGTCGTATGGCGTTGGGATAGCGATGGATTTGGAGTTGGGGCTGCCAATGAAGATCCAGATGGCGATAGCATTTTGTTTACATTGCACCATCGTTTTCCTGGCCAATATTTTGATTTAGAAAGTGGTTTGCACTATAACTTTTTCCGCTATTATGATCCTATTACTGGACGTTTTATAACAAGTGATCCGATTGGACTTGGAGGTGGTTTAAATACCTACACCTATTCTTCATCGAATCCGTTAAATGACTTTGACCAGCATGGTTTAGTCTGCGGTACAGGTCTCTGTGTTGCTATTGTAGTCACTGTAGGACGTGTTGCGATTGTTGGATGGAAAGCTTATAAAAATTATAAAAAGTGGAAAAAAGCTCAAATTCGATTATGTAGACGTGTATACTCTGCTTACAAAAAAGCCTGTGGCGGGACATGCAAAGGATTAACAAGCTGTGGAGCTGCAAAATATGCTTATGCGCGTGCACAAACTTGTGCCACAGGTAGAAATACCTATGTTTCGCTTGGTTGCGATGCGGTAATTAAGACAACAAAAAACCATCCTGGCGCGGCTGCAGCGGCGACAAGGAATCTTCAGAAATGTCAAAAGGTTAAAGATAAACTTTGTGGATGCGAAAAGAAATAGATCATAAATTTGAAAAATATTTTTTTTCCGAATTGGCATCGCGAATGGATCGCGATGCCTTTTCTGCGGAAATATTGGGTGGTTTAGCGGGATTTTCTCCACCTAATAATTTTCCTTTAGATCAATTTAAATCTCCACTAAACCTTAGAACATTCCCCCAAAGCGATTTTTATGAGTACTGCTGGGCAATCGTTGAAAGCTTCGATCAGTGGACACTCGAACAAGACTACGATCCTTATTTTCTTCTATATGTAACCGCACTGTTTATTTATTGTAGTCTGCAAGAAAAGTTTGGTATGGAATTCACCGCGCTATATATCGAACAATGTATTACCAAGTTTTGGAAAATGTCGGACGCGACCGGCTTGGCTTTAATGGATGAATTTATTGACACGATCGATAAAAGCAATGACTTCTGTGTCGAGTATTTTTGTCTACTTGGAAAATTATTCATAGCTAGAATATTAAAAACCGAAATCGACTATCAAAGCATACAAGCACGTTTACTTTTATTGCAAGAAAGTCACTTGCTTGAAGCGTTTGACGACGTCAGTTATGATGAAGAACATCAGGCCGGATGGATAGAATTAAATAAAAACATCCCACATAACGAATGGTCAAAACCTATTGATTTCAACAAATTGTTATTTTTACATTCATAAGAAAAAATATTCTAGCAAGCATTTTATGAAATTATTCGTTTGACTACAGATGCTAATAAACACATAAAGCAAACAGCTTTAAACCGTACGAATAGTCGAGACAGTATACAATCACTAACCCAATACAGCAAAGCACGATATTGAAAAAAGTTTAGTCCTAGGCAATGCTGACTTACAGCAGTAAGCGCTATAAAACCCCATCCTGACTCACATTGCTCGTTTTAAACAAATCGCATGCGCGTTTCTCAATACTATCGAATAATTTTGTTCGTTAAACAAGGCCTTATAGAAAATACAAACCGAATATGGGGGCCATACATAAATGTGTATAATGACAAAAACCCCTTATGTAATTAAAGCCAAATTGAATATTGCTGTTTTTTTTCAGAAAAACACAGAGTTATTAAAGGGGTCGGTTAAAGGACTCGCCACAAAGCGAGCGTACTTGTTATACGAATGTTAGCTGTAGGCGAAAATGAACAAACTCTTTCAAAGTACTTTGGTGACAGATTTAGGGGAAGTTGCTTGCTCTCTATTTTCAGAATCAAACAGGTGTGAAATTGAAGAAAACCAGGCTTCTATAATAGTTAAAACGTCTGGCCATATTTGCGAGCTTATTGAATTAGAAATAGACAATAAGTGGATTCCGAAAGATATGAGCATTGAGCAATCTAAAGGTTGGTTATGGAAAATTAGAAAAAGCAAACCAAAGCCCGAAAAATTAGGAATTGAGTGTAAAATGAATCCTGGTTGTAAAGTTACTTCGGAGAGGGCTGCAGGGGAATATCTTGACTGTATCGCAATTGAAAGTAAAGAAAAGGAGGTTTTGATTGGAACAGAAGATCCAGAAGCTTTACTTCATAGGTCGGAAAGGTCGGATTACATGCCTAGCCGGTTTTCAAAAGTTCCAGACAATTTTAATGGCATCGTTTTTGTAAATTATATTCAATTTGGGTTTGAAGCTTTATTGCCTGTGTTATACGAAGAGGAAGAACTATACATCCATTTTTTATGCGCTGCCAATTCAATAAAAAAGTCAATTAGTTACCCTGATGAGCAGGATGTACAAACTTGGTATGCTGTTGGTCACACAAAAAATGAAATTTTAAAATGGTCAGGTGTTAAGTTCAACAGCTAACACTTGCTTTCAGTTTACCGCCAAACTGCGGCGGCAACTGAAGCTTGTCGTTATGCCCACGATGAGATTTACTTTACGGAGTAAAGTTTATGTTTATAAAAATTGTTATAAGTTTAGTATTCGTTATGTTATCAATGGCTTTGTATGGAGGTGAAAATTGTCGTACACCTCTAGCTACAAAAGATGAACTATTCGACGCCTGCAAAAACGCGTCATATGCATATCTTTTTTCAGTTGATCCAAGGACGCCTAGCGAATGGAGTGTATTAAATTATCCAGAAAAAGACGAGGCTTGGGTGACAGGTGGACAATGGGGCAAAGATACGGATGTTATTGCAATTAAGTGTACGCTTTCTAAAAGCAGGAAAACAGCCCATGTTCGCATGGACTTCACTTATACAAAAAAAGATCGTGTGAATAGAACAACAGAGCTTTTATGTCTCGATAACTATGCTCAATTTTCAATAAATTCGAAAAAAACTGCTAAACATAAATCTGATTGTGGTGATTTGCAAAGAAATGAAAAGTATATAAAGAACTTGTTGAGGTCAGGCTATAAGGCAAACGAAGGTGAATACTATAACAAGTCTCTCAAAAGTTTAAGAAATCTTATAAGTGAATTATGTGAATGAGTAAAACGGGACCGAATAAAACGCTTGAGTCCGACAATATTCTGCGGCATTATTTTGAATTCGCTTTGCACATTT
>Ga0224506_10002897_pt1 | contig 11544 bp, 12 predicted proteins | sample SF_Jan12_sed_USG_2_FD_169108 | JGI IMG/M metagenome (GOLD analysis project Ga0224506, IMG submission 169108) | Sediment microbial communities from San Francisco Bay, California, United States - SF_Jan12_sed_USGS_8_1 | ecosystem: Environmental > Aquatic > Marine > Sediment | place: USA...
GATTGTACGCGGCGAAGCTGGCCGAAGGATCGCTGGTGCGGAAGCTTTATGGAGAGGAGCTCATCTACGAGCGACACCGGCATCGGTACGAGGTCAACAACCGTTATCGGAAGGACCTGGAGGAGGCCGGCCTGAGCCTCACGGGTGTTTCACCAGATGATCAGTTGGTTGAGGTCATCGAACTCAAGGGACATCCGTTCTTCCTCGCATCGCAGTTCCACCCGGAGTTCAAATCCCGACCCGACCAACCCCATCCGATGTTCCGTGGCTTTATCGGTGCCGCCATCGCGTATCGCAACCGCCGTATTACGCCCGATGTAGCGGTCGCGGCGACGGTTGTGGCCGATCGCTCCTGAAATGGAGCTGATTCCTTCCGCCCCGATACGGAGCCGTGTCGTGGCGGAGGTGGCGTTCCTTTCGGTCAATCTGGATACGTTCCGAGCCGGCGACGGCGAGGAGTTCGAGCGGGTCGTCATCAGGCATCCCGGCGCGGTGGCGATAGTTCCGATCCTGGACGATCAGGTCGTGCTGGTCAGACAATTCAGAGCACCGATAGGAACGACGCTGCTCGAGATACCGGCCGGCAAACTGGACGTGGAAGGCGAACCTCCTGAACTGGCCGCGGCTCGGGAGTGTGAGGAGGAAACCGGATACCGGCCAGGTCGACTCGAATACCTGCGGACAATTCACACCGCGCCGGGATTCACCGATGAGCAAATCCATCTCTACCTCGCGCTGGACTTGGTCCACGTTGGGTCGTCCCCGGTTGGCGTTGAAGAGCGGCACGCCGAGGTGCTGGCGATGTCCTTCGATGAAGTCCAAAAGGGCATCGCGGTCGGATCAATTTCGGACGCCAAGACATTGATCGGATTGCACGACGCCCTGGCGCGGCACTTTCGAGTCTGATGGGACTCGATGAAGGGATCGCCGAGTATCTAGCGTCGCTGGCCGTCGAGAGGGGCCTCGCCGCCGCCACGATTGTCGCCTACCGCCGCGACCTCACCGACTATTCCGTGTTCCTGGATGGGAGGCAACCAGACAGCCTCCTCGTCGATGAGTTCATCGCCCACCTATCTGAACGTCTTCTCGCTTCTACAACCATCTCACGAAAGATCGCCGCGGTACGGGGACTCCATCGGTTTCTCGTGGTCGAGGGTTCTGCAGCAGACGACCCGACCACGATTGTGGAGGCACCCCGTCCGGGAATCCGACTACCGAAAGCACTCGACGTCGACCAAGTGGAACGACTTCTCGAAGCGCCCGACGTCACCACCGCCCTCGGTCGACGTGACTGCGCCCTGCTCGAGTTCATGTATGCGTCCGGTGCGCGGGTCGCCGAGGCGGTTGCTCTCGACCTCGCCGATCTCGACCTCGAAGACCGGACGGCGATGGTCACCGGGAAAGGCTCGCGCCAGCGGCTCATCCCGGTTGGAACTCACGCAGTCTCCGCCATCGAGCGTTACCTGCCGGATCGGAGGTCGGTCCTGGCCGGGCGCCCCGATCCGGGCGCGGTCTTTCTCAACGCCAGGGCCGGTCGGCTGAGCCGGCAGGGCGTGTGGGGAATCGTCCGCAAAGCGGCCAGGAAGGCGGGTCTGAGGGAGGGTGATGTGTCGCCGCACGTGCTGAGGCACTCGGCTGCCACACACATGGTCGAAGGTGGTGCCGATCTGCGGACCGTACAGGAGATGCTCGGTCACGCTAGTATCTCTACCACTCAGGTGTACACGAGAGTGTCACCTCAGCACCTCATTGAGGTATACGTCGAGTCTCACCCAAGAAGCCGATGACTATCAACTACGACGCCGCCAGGATCGCTCTCAACGATGAGCGGGCGAAACTGGTCCATCAACTCGAAGAACTTGGTGCCACCGAGTCCGGTGACCTGCGTTCGGACGTGGAATTTGGCGATAGCTTCGCGGATGCCGGCGCGGCAACGGCGGAGCGCACTGAGGTGATCGGCCTCATAGAGAGCCTCAAACGGCAACTCGATTCCGTGGATGGAGCACTGGTCAAACTCGACGACGGTCAATACGGACTCTGCGTCACATGTGGCAAACCGATTGGTGCTGCCAGGATGGAAGCCCGACCCACCTCGGTGCGTTGCATGGACTGCAAGTCCCGCAAGCTCTGAGGACCCGATGACCGCGCTACGTGGCCGTCAGGTCGGTTCTTGGTGGCATCTCGCCAGAAGGTTCGTTGAAGTAGCAACTGCTCGGCGCCTCACCGAACTCGAATGCGCCACGGTGACCTCCTGGATGAGATCTGATGCTGAGGCCGTTCTTTTCCGCTCGCAACCGGTTGCGGACCAGCGGCACTCCCTCAGAGCCGCAAGCCGCATCCAGCATCTCGCCCCGGAGAGAACCGACTTGATCAGGGCCGCATTGTTTCACGATGTTGGGAAACAATGGGCGGGCTTCGGAATCTTCCGGCGATCCGTGGCCGGAGCGCTCACGAAGTTGGGCCGACCGTTGCACGGGCGATACAAGACGTATGTCGAGCATGGACCCATCGCCGCCGTCGAGTTGGAACGTCTCGGTTGTGAGTCGGTGGTTATCGAGTTCGCCCGGTTTCATCATGACGGCCGGCCCGCCTCGATCGACGCCAATGATTGGTCGCTTCTCGAACAAGCCGACGAACCTGGAAAGCCACCCGGCAACCGATCGCCGGCAATACGATGAGTGGCGATCATGAGCTTTGAAGTCAGAACTGCCGTATTCGAAGGACCTCTTGATCTGCTGCTCCAACTGGTGACCCGGCATCAAGTCGACATAGCCGGTTTGAGCTTGATCGATCTGGTCACGGAGTACGTTTCCTACATCGACGAAATGCGACGTCTCGATCTCGATGTAACCAGCGAGTTTCTGTTGATCGCCGCCACGCTCATCCAGTTGAAGGCTCGCCACCTTCTTCCGGACGACATTGACATCGACATCGACGAGGAACTCGCCTTGATGGAGGAGAGGGATCGATTGATCTCTCGCTTGCTTCAATGTGTGACGTTCAAAGACGTGGCGGCGATTCTCGCTCACCGATTTCAGGCCAACAATCGATATGTCGAGCGGCGCGTCGGGATGGAATCCACTGTTGTCCAAACGCCGCCGGACGTACGTATCCCATTGGACCTCGAGGGCTTCGCCGCTCTGGCCGCGCGGGTATTCGTTGAGCAATCCTCTGACATCGATCTCGACCATCTCGATCTTGATATGCCGTCCGTTGCTAACGCCATCGATGAACTCAGAGTCAGGATTGCCTCACTGGCGGAAACCACCTTCGATGATGTCGTGGCCCATTGCACTCGCAAGGTTGAAGTCGTTGCCTACTTCCTGGCGCTTCTCGAGTTGGCGCGCTGGGGGATGGTTGATGTTGCCCAGGAGGATTGGCTATCGGAAATCGAAATCCGTCATACCGGCGATGGCGACGTGCGTCTCAGTGAATGGAGTCAATGATGGATGTTCCGTCGATTCTCGAAGCGATATTGTTCGTCGCCGAAGCGCCGGTCCCAATCGAGGAGCTAGCGGAGGTGCTCGAAATTCCGGTAGTCGACGTACGGACTGAACTCGACGTTCTGGCCGATCGACTCGCCGGGCGGGGCCTCGAGTTGCGTTCTGTCGGCGGTGGTTGGCGACTGTATACCGGTCCGGATGCCTATCCGTTCCTCGATCGATTCGCTTCGACGGCGACCGCTACGCGACTCTCGCAAGCGGCTCTCGAGACGCTGGCCATCGTTGCGTACCGTCAACCGGTGTCGCGTTCGCAGGTGGCCGAGGTGCGTGGGGTGGACGCGGATTCAGCATTGCGGACCCTGGAACGGCGAGGTCTCATTGCTGAGACCGGCCGTCTATCCCTACCCGGCAACCCGGCTGTGTACGGAACGACTGATCTGTTCCTCGAAAAGATGGGACTCCAATCGCTGGGAGGGTTGCCGCCATTGGCCGATCATATTCCAGCCGCCACGGTGGTCGAGTCGCTCGAGGAAACGTTCAAACCTTGAATGAGAGACTTCAGAAAGTAGTGGCTCGCTCCGGCCTGTGTTCCCGGCGGGCTGCTGAAGAACTCATTCGAGCCGGGCGGATCACTGTCGACGGATCGATAGCCCACCTCGGGCAGAAGATCGATCCCAGCGTCGAAAAGGTTGAAGTTGACCGCATACCGTTGCCGGTGGCGCCGGGTCTCGTCTACTACCTCCTCAACAAACCGACTGATGTGGTTAGCACGGCTGATGACACGCACGGGCGCCGGACGGTGGTTGATTTGGTGCCGTCCGAGCCGAGGGTGTTCCCGGTTGGGCGACTCGATCAGGACTCGCAAGGCCTGATGGTGCTGACGAATGATGGCGATCTGGCACAACACCTCACGCATCCCAGCCACGGGGTGACGAAGACCTACATGGTGCTGGTGAAGGGGAGGATGCAGCCACGCGAGGTGGGTCTTTTGAAGCAGGGAGTCGAACTCGAGGACGGATTGGCGCGGGCGAAGTCGGCTCGCGTGGTCGACACGACGAACGACACTACGTTGCTCGAGCTCATCATGACGGAGGGCCGCAAACGAGAGATCCGCCGAATGTGCGAAGCCGTTGGCGCGCAGGTCGTCACGCTGTTTCGATCGGCGATCGGGCCGCTCAAGGATGGGAGTCTGCGTGAGGGAGAGTGGCGCCCGCTGAGCATCGAGGAAGTGCGCTCGCTCTTTGGAGAGTCGGGCGAATGAAGAAGCACCGGATCAGGACGGGGAGGATCGGCGGCGAGTTGACTGTGCCCGGCTCGCGCAGCATCACGAATCGCGCTCTCATCGCCGCGGCGCTGGCGAGTGGGACGTCGACGTTGCGTCGATCACTCGAGGCGGACGATACCGTAGCGATGCGCCAGGCCCTTCGCGCCCTCGGGGTCTCGATCGCCGACCACGACCCAACGGTGTGGGTGATTGGCGGCTCGGGTGGCGAGTTGAGCGCCCCACCCGGGGTGATCGACGTTGGCGCGTCCGGTACCAGCGCCCGGTTCATCACCGCGGTTGCCTCCCTCGTTCACGATCCGGTGGAGATTGACGGCACCGCCCGGATGCGCCTCAGGCCGATTGCCGATCTCGTGGATGCGCTGCGAACTCTTGGGTCGGACGTCACGATGCTTGGTGATGGTCCCGGCCCTCCTTTGCGAGTCGCGGGCCCTCGCCCGGCCGGCCGGAGGCTCCGCATGGACGCGAGTCGGTCGAGCCAATATGTTTCGGCGATAGCCTTGATTGCGCCGCTCCTTGAAGGTGACACGATCATCGATTTCAAGGACGGTCTTCTCGTTTCGCAACCATACGTCGAGATGACCATCGATGTCATCAATGCCTTCGGGGGAGCGGCCGAGCTGAAACCAGGCCCGTCGCTGTTCGTACAGGGTTCTACTGGCTACCGGGCCACCGACTTCGTTGTGGAGTCGGATATGTCTTCAGCGGTATATCCGGCCGCCGCCGCCGCCCTCTCTGGAGGGACGATCGAGATCCACGGAGTGGCCGAGCGATCACGCCAGGCCGATCGGGTGTTCTTCGACATCCTCGAGGACATGGGTTGCTCGGTCGTCTGGACCGAGACCGGCGTGATCGTCGGGGGCCCAGGTCGCCTGTCGGCGGTGGAGCGCGATATGAACGCCGCCCCAGATGCGGCTCTGATGCTGGCGGTCATGGGCGGATTCGCCGACGGAGTATCGACTGTCAGCAACGTTGGCAACCTCCGCATCAAAGAATCGGACCGGTTGACGGCACTCAACCAGGCACTCGCCGGCATCGGCATCGCTTCCTCTATCACTTCCGACTCGATCACCGTTACGGGTGGGGCCCCGCGTTCGGGGACTATTGAAACGTACTCCGACCATAGGATTGCCATGTCATTCGGAGTTGCCGGAGTTGTGGTCCCCGGCATCGATATTCTTGATCCGGATTGCGTGTCCAAGACCTGGCCGGAGTTCTTTGCTGCGCTTGATGAGATCACCATTAGCCCGGCTAACGTGCCGGTTCATATGCACCTGATCATTGCGCTCGATGGGCCGGGTGGCTCGGGTAAGACCACCGTCAGCAGAGCGGTGGGGGAGCAGCTCGGTTTGCCCCACCTCGACACCGGTGCCTTTTACCGCGCGGCCACTCTCGTGACGGTCGAAGCCGGAATCGATCCATATGATGCTCCCGCAGTGATCGCAGAGGTCGCCAGACATGAATATGGCTACGTCGATGGGGCCATGCTCGTCGACGGACGCGACGTCAGCGTCGCCATCCGTGCCGATACCGTCACCCGGGCGGCCAGCCCGGTGTCGGCCATTCCCAAAGTCCGCACCCTCATGGTCGATCTTCAGCGTGACTGGGTCGCTACCCATGGCGGGAGTGCAGTGGTGGAGGGCCGTGACATTGGCACGGTGGTATTCCCGGGCGCCGAGCTCAAGGTGTTTCTCACAGCCAGTCAGGAGATAAGGGCGGCCAGGCGAGCTTCCGAGCAGGGGAACGACGATATCTCCCGCGTAGCCGGCGAACTCGAACGTCGAGACTCACTCGATTCAACTCGCAAGGATTCGCCGTTGCTGGCGGCCGACGACGCTCTCGTCCTCGACACTTCGGACCTCACGATCACAGAGGTGGTCGACCGCATCGTCACGACGGCTCGGGAACGCCGGGCGGGACGCACGACCAGCGCTAGCGACTGATCGCCGCCAGAGCTTCGGTGGCGTCCCAGTCCGGATCCTGATCCAGCGGCCCGGGATCGGAGGCCGGGCGGGCCCCGAAACCGGCTTCAACGGTTCGCTGCAGGGCTTTGAGGAGTCCGCGCAACTGGGGTGGCAGCGGGAAGTACTCGCCTTCCTCCGTCACCTGGAGCAGTCGCACACCTTCCGCTGGATCAACTCTATCGATGACTTCCTGCACCAAATGATCAGGCGCCGATGCCCCGGCAGTGACCCCAACGACCTTCGCCTGGTCCAGCCAGGCATCTTCAATCGAGGCCGCGTCATCGATCCGATGGGCAGCAATGCCGGCTTCGCGCGCCACCCGGACCAGCGCCCGGGTGTTGGAAGACGACTCCGACCCGACCACCAGAATCAAGTCGGCTTCCTTGGTCAGAGAGCGGACGGCTTCCTGCCGGTTGGTGGTCGCGTAGCAAAGGTCGCTCTTCCTGGCCGTCGAGATCTGTGGCAAAGACTGCCGTGCCTCGTCGAGCACAGATTGCCACTCATGTACTCCGAGGGTGGTTTGGGCGAGCAGCGCGACCTTGGCTGGATCCACCGGTGAGAAGTCCCCCAAGCCGATTTCCGGTTCGACGAGCGTTATCGCTCCCGGTGCCTCGGCGATAGTGCCGACCGCCTCGTCGTGTCCTTGGTGACCGACATAGATGATCTCAAAACCTTGGTCGGCCATCCGGCGCACCTCATGGTGAACCTTGGTGACGAGTGGGCAAACCGCATCCACCACGATGCCGGCATGAGCCTCGGCCTCCGCAACGACTTCCGGTGCCGAGCCATGGGCGGAGAGCATGATCGGCGACCCGGCCGGGGCCTCTGCGATGTCATTGATGAAGATCACCCCAACATCCTCAAACGCTTTGACAACCCACCGGTTGTGAACGATTTCGTGGAAGCAGTAGATCGGAGGCTCGAATACCCGAACCATCCACGTAAGGGCTTTGATCGCCATCTCGACACCTGCGCAGAAACCGCGCGGCTCTGCGAGAAGAACGGTGGTCGGCGGCATACATGCAGCGTAGCTGGCCCTTGCCGATAGTCGCCTGGCCGGATGGTCCTCCCAGCGAGTACTGTGGGAGTCCCCGTCGGATGATCGACGCCTGAGAACTGAGAACCTTCCGTGCCCCGCCTTCCCATCGTCGCCGTCGTTGGCCGTCCCAACGTCGGAAAATCGACCCTCATCAACCGAATCATCGGGCGCCGTTCGGCCGTCGTAGAGGAACGGCCCGGTGTCACCCGCGATCGTCGTGAGTTCGTCGCGGACTGGAATGGTCGCAACTTCCTCCTGATCGATACCGGCGGATGGCAAGTGACCGGCGATGAACTTGCCACCGACATATCAGGGCAGGCTGAGGCTGCTCTGGCTACTGCCGATGTGGTTCTGTTTGTCATCGACGCCTCAACTTCTCTCGCGGATGACGATCTCGGCGTCGCGATGCTGCTGCGCTCCACGCCTGAGCGGGTGATCGTCGTTGCCAACAAGGTGGACGATGCTCTCCGTGAGCACGACGTACCCGAACTGTGGAGTCTGGGTCTCGGCGAACCCATCGGCATTTCGGCGCTGCACGGGCGTGGTACCGGAGACCTTCTCGATCGAATTGTGGCGAGCCTTCCAGCTCGTGATGAGTTGGAAGAGATCGCACCGCTGCCCAGACTGGCCATCGTCGGCCGCCCCAACGTTGGCAAGTCGACCTTGCTCAATCAGCTTTTGAATGATGACCGAGTTCTGGTGTCTCCGATTCCAGGGACCACCCGAGATCCGATCGATGCGGTCGTCGAATTGGGTGGCGTTCAGTACACGGTGGTCGATACTGCCGGCATTAGGCGAGCTCCCAAGATCAAGGAGACCACCGAGTACTACTCGGTGGTGCGCGCCCGGGAGGTTCTGGCCGCTGCCGACGTCGCACTCCTGCTAATCGATGCGGTCGAGGGTGTCACACAGCAAGACCAACGAATCGCCGAAGAGGCCGCCGATGGGGGAGCGGGCGTCATCGTCATGCTGAACAAGTGGGACATCGCCGACCTGGAGCAGCGGGAGGCTACCGAGATCGCAGTGGCACGACGATTGGGTTTCATTTCATGGGCACCGGTGCTTCGCATTTCGGCCAAGACCGGTGCGAGGCTGCACAGGCTCTCGAAGACCCTCGATACCGTGATCGAGAATCGGAGACAGCGTCTGTCCACCGGCAAACTCAACCGTCTCATCCGGGAGTGGTATTCGGCTCATCCACCGCCAGTCCGCAAGGGCCGCCGCCCGCACATCCTGTATGCGGTACAGGCCGGCGTCGAGCCCCCAACCATCGTCGTATTCGTTGGCGGCGGGATTTTGGGGGAGGACTACCTGCGATTCATCGAAGGCCGGATTCGCGGTGTGGCGGACTTCACCGGCACTCCGGTGAAGGTGGTGGCCAGGCGCCGCATCAGCAACAGCGACCGTGCGTTCTGATCCGGAACGTAGCCGGGCACCGCTTGGCTACATTCTCATTGTCTCGGTTGTCGGTCTCTACCTGCTGATCCGTGTTGTCGAAGGTGCCATCTGCATGGGAGATTGGCTGATGGACTGGGGGCAGTGTCCGTGGTGAAGGCGCCGAGGGCGATCCGCGATGGGTGCCCCGAAGGGATTTCGTAGTCGAGTAACATGACCGCTCCACGGGCTGTGGCGCAGCTTGGCAGCGCGCTTGACTGGGGGTCAAGAGGTCGCGGGTTCAAATCCCGCCAGCCCGACCACCGGAAGCTTCTGTATTTACAGGGCTTCTGCGTTTTCACGAGCGAGTTCGTGCCGGAGCCAAAACGTCGTGTGGGTACCGACACTTGACAGACTTGTGGCTACGAGCCGCGGTCTGATCGACCAGGAACCCAGCGCGCTCGGTATCGAGGGCGAATATCAGGGAGTGGTATTCGCACCGGATGTGGAGCGGGGCGTTGTGACCTTCGACCCTTGTGTGTGTGAGCTTTGGTCTGTTGGGTGGGATCGGAGGTGCGTCTCGTGGACTCTGATGTGAATCAGGAAGCGGCGGCAGAGGATTCCTTGGGTGTCGGATCGGTTGGTGGGGACCGATCAAGTGGGTGGAAGTTTCGTTGGATCATTGTTCTGGCAGCTTTGGTTCTGGGAGCGGCGCCGTTGATGCCAGCTTGGCTTTCAGGTGAGGGATCGGACCTGGCAGAGTTCTCGGCTGGCAGGACGCTGAACCATGTAGAGGTCATTGCCCAAGAACCTCACCCAATGGGTGGCGCTGAGATTGTTCAGGTTCGTGACTATTTGATTGAAACGTTGACCGACCTCGGGCTTTCGCCCGTTGTCCAGACAGTGCCGACCGAGGACTACTACGAGGTACCGGGCCGGCAGGTGGACGCAGTCAATGTGATGGCCAGGATCGAGGGTGTGAATTCCACCGGTGCTGTCGCTCTAGTCGCCCATTACGACACGGTTCCCGCAACACCAGGAGCGAATGACTGCTCGGGATGCGTGGCCACGTTGTTGGAGATCGCCAGGATTCTGGTTGCTAGCCCTCCAATGGCCAACGATGTGATCCTCTTGTTTACCGATGGGGAAGAACCTGCCCCTCGACCGGGGTCTACAACCTTCGTTGCCGACCATCCTTGGTTTGGGGATGTGGCGTTTGTCGTGAATATCGAGGCCACCGGATCCGGTGGGCCCTCGTTGTTGATCGAAACCAGTGGTTCAGAAGAGCAGATGATCGGTTTATACACCGATGCGCCACACCCGGCAGCGTTCTCGTTTGTCTCTGAACTAGCCGACTTGGTTGGAGGGTTTGGGACCGATTTTGATCCATTCAAAGACAATGGTGTCGATGGGATGAGTTTCGCCTATGCCCACGGGGCGTCGATCTATCACACCCAGCGGGACTCAGTGGAGAGCGTGAGTTTGACCAGCCTCCAGCAACAGGGTGCAAACACTCTCTATCTGGCACGTCGTGCGGGCAATGCCGACCTCGAACAGATGGCGGACTCGAACGGTGCGGTGTTCTTCACCATCGTCGGTTCCACGATCGTTCAGTATTCGGATGCAGTCGCATTGGCCTTGTCCCTGATCGCTGCCGTGATCTTGGGAGTTGCCATCGTGCGCCATCAACGCAATCAGGGGGGAGTCGTCGGACGGGCCTTCAAGAGCGCCGGGTTGGTATTCGGTCTATTCGTGGCATCGATCGCAGTAGGTGGACTGGCGTGGACTGTTGTTGCAGGTTGGCGTCCGACTCAGGGCGTCGTCGAGGGGTACCTGTATTTGCTGCTGATGCTCGCCGCCGGTATCGGACTCTGGATGGCGGTATCCAAATATGCGAGCCGCAGAAACCGTGCGATACCCATCCTCGGCGGCGTTGTTCTCGTTTGGGTCGCGCTGGCTGTCGTGACGAGTCTCCTCGCGCCAGGTACCAGCTACCTCTTCGTGTGGCCTGCATTGGCTGGAGCCACCTATCTGCTCGCCAACCCATGCACGAAAGCGTTGGACCTCGTAGCGTTCGCCGCCGTCACAACCACGTTGCTCATTGTGAACACCCCAGCAATCGACATCTTCTACCAGATGGCACAGCCACGACCAGGCAACCCTGATTCGCAACTCATGCCAGTTGCCGGCGTCGCGCTCGGAATGTGGGTCCTGATTGTCGCCATGATCCAAACAACCCATGCGACAGCTTCCGAACGCGAGGTGGGTAACGGTGTGATCACCGAGCACACCAACCGAGCCACCTCGTGGACGGGTACCTCATAGAACGACTCGAGTTCGCAATTACGTTGTCCACGATGAGGTCCGGGAGAAACAACTCGTCGGTTCTGGCACCTCTGAGGGCTATCGTTGCTCCAGGGTTGGGAGGCGGTGGAGAGAGAT
>Ga0224506_10002898_pt1 | contig 11542 bp, 12 predicted proteins | sample SF_Jan12_sed_USG_2_FD_169108 | JGI IMG/M metagenome (GOLD analysis project Ga0224506, IMG submission 169108) | Sediment microbial communities from San Francisco Bay, California, United States - SF_Jan12_sed_USGS_8_1 | ecosystem: Environmental > Aquatic > Marine > Sediment | place: USA...
TTGATAGATCTTCATAATAAAGCTTCAATGTTTCTGCCATTACCGGAAAAGCCATTTCATTCCATGGTATCTCTGGTTCACTTAATAATGCTACCTCCTCGCTTTCTTCCCCAGCACTGGCCTTGCCCTGATGCAATGTACCTCGGTATATCGTATAAAGCTGGTTAATATGTGGAATACTGTACACACAGAACAGGCTCATCGCCTGCAATTCTGCATTGGCCTCTTCCATGGCTTCCCGTGCGGCACCCTCCATGTTTGATTCATTGTTTTCCATAAATCCCGCAGGAATCGTCCACAGTCCGCTCCTGGGCTCAATAGAGCGTCGACATAACAATATTTTATCTTCCCACTCAGGGATGCAACCCGTTACCACTTTGGGGTTCTGGTAATGAATCGTTTTACAGCCAACACATACGTGTCGCTGTCGATTATCGCCCTCAGGTACCAATAAACTAACTTTTTCACCGCAGGCGCTACAAAACTTCATCATTAAATTCAATTTGGATGGACTACTTATTACTTCTGATTTATCGCCAAATCAGGCAAGGATGTCCGGGATCAGTTTGTTTTCAAGACGGGCGAGGAGGTCCTTGAGTTGCAGCCTTCTCTTTTTCAGGCGCTTAATCTTAAGTTCTTCAAAGGCCTTATCATGAACAAGGTGGTCGATAACCTGATCAAGATCGCTATGCTCAAGCCTTAGCTCTGCCACACGACTCCTGATGGCCTCGAGTTCTTCTTCTGACATGCTCTCAGACATCCACCCACTCCACACAATATAAGATCTATCATGGTAGATCATTAGCTCAATTATACTGAAAATAATTTGCAACTTTCGCCAGAAATCACTATAATTCGAAACATGTCGAACTATAGAACTATAGACCTTGAACGTCATGCTGCCATGTTCAAGGCGCTCGCCAACCCGCATCGCCTGCAGATATACACGATTCTGTCCGGTTGTTGTGAACCGGGCACATTGTGTTCAACCGATGAAATGATGTCATGTTGCGTGGGTGACCTTAACGACCAGCTGGACATCGCCTCATCAACGCTTTCACACCACTTAAAGGAGCTCAATCGCGCAGACCTGGTTCACATGCAGCGCAACGGCAAACATATATATTGCTCGCTAAACATATCATCGATAGCTGAAATAACAAACCTGTTCACGGCTAAAGATGTAAGCGAAGCATTCGATCATCATACTAAAGAGGCCTCCCATGGATCAGAAACAAGCTGACGACATACGTCAAAACGTTCGCGCAAGCTACTCGCAGGTTGCCGAAGCCAGCAATGCAGGGAATAGTTGTGGTACCGAATCAAGCTGTTGCGGCGTTTCCTCGGATGAAGCCATCAATACCATTGTGTCTACACGGCTTGGTTACAGCGAACAGGATCTCAAGGCCGTGCCCGCAGGTGCCGACATGGGCCTCGGCTGCGGTAACCCCCGTGCCATTGCCAGTATACAATCGGGCGAAACTGTACTGGATCTTGGCAGCGGAGGCGGTTTCGACTGTTTTCTTGCCGCCGCTGAAGCCGGTGAAGCAGGCCGTGTTATCGGCGTGGACATGACGCCAACCATGATCAGCAAGTCACGCGAGAATGCGGTCAGGGGAAAGTTTCCTCAGGTTGAATTCCGTCTTGGGGAAATTGAAAATCTTCCTGTTGCAGATGCGAGTGTTGATGTCATTATTTCTAACTGTGTTATCAATCTCTCACCGGATAAACCACGCGTCTTCAGCGAGGCCTTCCGCGTACTCAAGGCGGGCGGGCGTCTTGCTATTTCTGACGTAGTTGCCAGTACTGAACTTCCCGATCATATACGTAGCGACCTGCAACTTTATTCAGGCTGCATGGCTGGTGCCTCTGTTATTTCAGACCTTGAAAAAATACTTATTGATTGTGGCTTCACTGAAATAAAAATTGCACCAAAGGATGAATCAACTGAATTTATCAAAGACTGGGCGCCTGGTCATGGCGTAGAAGACTATGTTTTATCTGCAACAATCGAAGCTATTAAACCTGGTAGTGGCTGTTGTGGTGCTGGCTGTTGTTAATTTATCAACGGCTGAATTGTCCATCTGTGGACAACCTAGTTTTCCTCAAAATCCAGCGACGCCGAGTTAATACAGTAACGCAAGCCTGTTGGTTGCGGCCCATCTTCAAACACGTGACCGAGATGTGCCTCGCAGACGGGGCAACGGACCTCCACCCGAACCATACCATGCGCGGTATCTTTCAGCTCTTCAGGTTCATGTCCTGCTATAGGTTGCCAGAAACTTGGCCAACCCGATCCTGAGTCGTATTTTTCATCAGAACTGAATAATGGCTCACCGCAACATATGCAGCGATAAACGCCTTTTTCTTTGCTGCTATAATATTTTCCACTAAAAGCCGGTTCAGTACCTGCCTGACGCGTAACACGATACTGCTCATCCGTTAATGCAGCCTTCCATTGCTCACTAGTTTTTTTAATTTTATTATTCGCCATTTAAATATCAACAACAATCATATTGTTGGTTTTTACTGAAAGCTATAACCTGATATTCATTTTCTAACATTGCTGCCAGGGAAGATTGTGATGCCTCCAGCCACCAACGGTACTGCGATGATGGTTTTCATCAAGCTCACCCTCAAATCCTTCATCAATGTTATAAACATTATGAAAATCGTTAGCCAGCAACAACTCACCAGCTTCTTTGGAGCGCTTGCCGCTTCTACAAATAAGAATGATCGGCACGCTTGAATCACTACCGCCCATAACGCCGCCCAATATCAACTTGCGTATATCGGTTACAAAATTTGGATTGACTGTCCACTCGGGCTCATCAATCCACGGTATATGAATCGAACCCACGGGGTGGCCAACAAATAAATGTTCCATGCTGGAGCGTATATCAATTAATAGCGCACGAGAATTCTCCTGGCACATCTGCCAGGCTTCTTTTGGTGTTAAATTCTTTAACTGTTCCTGCATTCAAGCAGCCTAATCAAACGTATCGTCATTGGGCTTATCTTCATCCTCAAGGTCTTCCACGTACGCCAGAAACGGCGCTAGTCGCTTCATCAACAACTCCATATGATCTCGCTCAATTTTAAAATAATTTTCTTCAAGAATTAGCTCAAATGCTCGTTTCAAATCATCTTCCGTAGCTGCAGGCTGAAGCTCGATAACCTCATTAGTCTCTTCTACATAACTGGCTATTTTATCACCGGCTTTCGCCAGGGCGCGCTTGAGCGCAATATCTGCCTGCACCATCATATCAGCATATTTAACCTCGCCCCCTAATTCCGGACAGGTCATACCCGCCGCAAGTACAATACGCAGCTTTTCTTTGCCCGTATCAAAAACAAGTTTGTTGATCGACTCTCTTATACGATCAACAACAATTTTTGCATGAGTACTATTAGTAAGTGGAAGTAAAACAGCAAACTTGGCCACGCCCATACGCGCAGCTACATCCTCGGTACGTAACACTCCTGCCAGACGTTTTGCAACAGCAACAATAATTTGTTGTGCCACGGCTTTACCCTGTTCCAGGAACAGGTTTTGAAATCCATCAATCTCAAGATAGACAGTAGAAATATTAAGCCTGTGCCTGAGGGCAAAAGAGAGCGCCTTTTCACCCTGCTCTTCCAGGCTATTGGCGTTAAATAACCCGGTAAGTTTATCGTGGCCGGTTTGCTGCTCGAGCTCGGCCACCTTGCGATTAAGCTGTGCATAGGCCCTTGCCCTGCTCAGCAGGTCTATTGAACCGAAAGGCTTTGCAATAAAATCCGTTGCGCCACGATCGAATACTTCCTGCTTGGTCTCTTCCGAATCCCCCTGCCCGGTAATCATGATGACCGGAAGATTGGCTATGTGCTCATCTTCAGATTCGCGAATATTGGCCAATAACTCCAAACCACTCATTTCAGGCATCTGCATATCAGTGAAAACAACTGAAATGGCTGTATTGCCCTGTAATACCTCCCATCCAGCCATTCCATCCGAGGCCTGATGAACAATGTATTCATCGCCCAGCATTTTCACGGCGGCGCTACGGATTACCTTGGAATCATCAATAACCAGAATTTCCGGCTTGTCGTTTGGTTGTGAGCTCATCAGCCTCTCATTGTCCTGACTATACAAGTTGCAAAACACATTAATAGTGTGTGTTTTTAGTGTGTATTCGTAGCTTAAAGGGTATCACACGCCAGCTCTGGGCGAAGCGGAATATGTAGTGCAAATGATAGCCTCTACGCACCCATATGCAACATATGCCCCCTGATAATAATTTTCCACTAACTGTTTGCCGACAATGGCCGCTTCAGCCACATAAGCTGCTATCTATGGCTATAATTTGACTGTTAGAGCTTTAGCTCTATGGGTTTCTATGCAAATATTACGCTTAAGCCAAATGAGCCAACCGGATGACACGACCTTCAAAAAATACTGCATCAGGCCCTGATTATGAAGGCCTGATAGCGGGAATCAAGCGCCTGCTAACGGATAGGCTCCAGGAGCTGATGACGGACATGGGCGACAATACCAATGACCGGCTTTTTGAACTTACTGGCAGCACCACGGATAACGCACAGAGGAACCGTTATTATGAGCTGATGCGCAAATTCAGGGATTACAAGCCCCTGCTTTTTGATGATTTTTTCAGCCATATAGAGCTACTGCTTCGTCCCTACGCTGAATCAGAAAACGAAAAAAATAAGCATAAAAAAGACGCCGAGGTCGAACTTAGCCTGGTCGATCAGGATATTATGGAGGATATCGTCATGGTGAAGAGCCTTGGCGAACGCACAGCAGGCGCTTTTTACCAAACACTCTCAGATCTCGAAACCAGGCTTGCTTATCTCGCGGGAAAAACCGGCGATATTTTTGCGAAAGACGCAATAGCACCTGTCAATATCTACCAGGCCTTTAATGATGCTTTGGGCAAGGATTTCAACATCCTGGATAAAAAGCCCTTATTTCAAATTTTTAATGATCTTGTAACCAGCCAGTTGGGCGACACCTACGAGAACATCAATAAACTACTCATCAATGCCGATATTCTTCCAGACATAAAACCACAGGCTCCAAAACATGCAAGCAGTAGTGGCAGCTCGGCAAGCAGTCACACAAGTGCGCCACAACACAACCTCGACAGTGATATCGAGCAACCTGTAAATTCAGGTGGTTATGCAATGACTGCGACACCCGGTCACGGTTATACCAATCCAGCAGGCAGTGCCGGATCAAACAGCACAGGACAGGGCGGTTCATCCGGCCAGAACTATGGATATCCGTCAGAGTCGGGCGGGGAGGGCCCGAATAACGCGGCTCCGGGTAGTGCGAGCCACGGCCATACAACCCAGGGCAATACTCCCGCCACCCACGGAAACACACAACAGCAACACGGCAGCAACTCGCCTGCACAACAAATGATTGAGGCCATCGGCAACTACATTGGTGCACCAATCGGTGCGGGCCCATCAGGTGCAGAACCTTCTGGCGAAGCTGGTGAGAACGCATGGTTTCCGGGCTCCTCGGCCCAGACCTACGGTCACCAGGAGATCCTTACTGCGTTATCGGGCATTCAGAATAGTCCTGAGTTTAGCCAGGCCGGTGAATTACAAAATAATGCTGAAGCCATCAAGCAGGCTGTGCTTTCACAAATTGCCAGCGCTTCCGGCGGCGTTGTTACTAAACGCATCAATCAAATTGCAGAAAAGACCATCAACTTTATCGAACTGATATTCGATGCCATTATTGAAGACGAAAACATATCTGACACCATAAAAACACTATTACTGCGACTGCAGATACCTGTTATCAAAGCCGCCATGGTCGATCATGAATTCTTTCTGTCTGACACACATCCGGCACGTGTGCTTCTGGATAAAATTGCCGAAGTGGGTATCGGCGTCACCGATCACACTGACAGCATATATATTGAAATAGAGGCTTTGATAACACGACTGGTCAATGAATTTGAGCTGAATACCGAAACATTTCAAAAGACACTTGATGAATTAAATGCCATCGAAGATGAGAGAAACAAAGAGGCATGCAAAAAAGAAGAAGAGGCGCAAAAACAGGTGCTGCGAGAGCATGCACGAAGTACCGTGCTAAAGGCTTTACGTAAAATTACAGCTGGCAAAACTCTGCCCGAGTCTGTTCACCCCCTGGTCCTTAAACGCTGGCCAACCTTAATGTATAACCATTATCTAAGTCACGGCAAAGAAAATGATGAATGGGTTGTCATAAATGAACTGCTGCGAGACATTGTGAACAGCGTGCAGCCCATCGACAGCGCTGAAAAAATGATCCAGCTTGTTGCCATCAGGCACAAACTAACTGAATCTGCATATGTCTATTTTAATCGAACCAGCCAGTCTAAACAGGATATTCATAATGTAATTAAGGGCCTTGAAGATGCACACTCAATGCTCATAGATAATTCTGAATTTAGCATTGACCAGGTTGATACCTCAGATGAAACTATAATCACGGATTACAACACGCCTGAGCCGGAAGAACACAAACCAGAAGAGCTCAAGCCGGAAGAACCTCAAGAAGAAATACCAAAAGAAGAAATAGAAGAAAAACAAAAACTGCCACCAAATATTATGCCCGGCATGTGGTTCAAGGTCTATATGGGTGAAGACAAACCTGCCCGCCGCTGCAAATTGTCAGTCATTATTGCCGCAGACGCGAAACTTGTTTTTGTAAACTATCAGGGCGAAATGCTGGTTGAAAAAGGTTTTGATGAATTCACCGCGGAAATTAAAGAGGATAAGTCTAAAGTCATTATGGGGCACTCCACCTTTGACCATGCACTAAGCCGTGCGGTGACACAATTAAGTCCGCAATTGTAACTTTTTTCTCCCGTACCACATTCGGGCAAACAGTCAGCGGCAATATTTTTTTATCTGCTTATCTAAACTTTTTTGATTTTTGTTACGCTGCTCATCCGACAAAATAACCCTGTTCCCGTCTTTATCAAGCTTGTACAAGCCTGCCGCGGCCTGCATGCGCTTCTTTTTATCTTTTAACTGGTTACATCGGTGTTTATTTTGATCACGTTCGGCCTTTTTCTTTTCGCGCGCCTCCTTTTTTTCCAGCCTGTCCTCTTCCATGGCACCTGCTAGACGACGACGCTTTTCATCACGCGATAGCGTAGCTGTTTCTTTGTTTGCATTCTCCGGGTTTTCATCTGGGCTCGACATATCTACCTGCATTTCCACCGAGCGTCCTTCTGTATTTTGCTTATCGCCATAATGAACAATACCCTTGTCATCCACCCACTTATATACCTCGGCCTGCAGGGTGGCCGACACAAAACCTATAATGATTAATAACGCTGCTCTCATACCTGCATCTCCCTGTATTATTTCCATCACAAAAAAGCCGGGGCTATGCCCGGCTTTTTCGGATTTAATTATTCGAAGCTGTAATAGCGGCTAAAGAATGTAACCACGTTCATCATGCTGCGTAATATCCAGACCTTCCGTTTCTTCATCTTCGGATACACGTAACCCAATAATGGCATCAACCAGCTTTAGAATGACAAAGGTAGCGATCGCCGTCCAGATAATAGTCGCAATAACACCGGTTAGTTGAACACCAACCTGGGAACTAATGGTCTTGCCTTCTGCCAGGCCGACACCGCCCAGACCCGCACTGACAAACACACCCGCCAACAACGTGCCCAGGATGCCGCCCACACCATGCACGGGAAAGACGTCCAGCGAATCGTCAATTTTTAATGTGCGCTTGATAAAACCGGTCGCAAAAAAGCAAAGTATGCCAGCACTTAAACCTATCACCAGCGCACCCATTGGGCCAACATAACCCGAAGCCGGCGTGATCGTGCCCAGGCCTGCCACCATGCCGGTTACCGTGCCCAGCGCGCTCGCCTTGCCATACTTAACCCACTCCATCGCTGCCCAGGCCATAGCACCACAGGCTGCACTGATGTGCGTAACCAGCATAGCCATACCCGCATCACCATTGGCCGCAAGGGCACTGCCGGCGTTAAACCCAAACCAGCCCACCCACAACATGCCTGCACCGGTAACGACCATCGTCATGTTATGCGGCATCATCGGCGTCTCGGGAAACCCCTTGCGATTCCCCAGCACCATAGCAGCAACAATGGCAGCAACACCGGCCGTGATATGTACCACCACGCCACCGGCAAAATCAAGCAAGCCCTTTTCTGCCAACCAGCCGCCGCCCCACACCCAATGGCAAACAGGAAAATAGACCAGCGATGACCAGAGCACACTAAATAATAACATCGATGAAAATTTCATACGCTCGGCAAAGCCGCCCACGATCAATGCGGGTGTAATAATGGCAAACGTTAACTGAAACATAACAAATACGGTCTCTGGTAGTGTCCCGCTCATAGAACCGCGAGTGACCTCACCCAAAAACGCATTACTTATGCCACCAATCCAGCCATTCATCCCGCCGCCGTCAGAAAACGACAGGCTATAGCCATAAACGACCCACAGTATGGTGACGACACATGCAATAGAAAAACACTGCATCAGTACCGACAGAACATTTTTGCTGCGTACCAGGCCACCATAAAACAGGGCGAGCCCAGGCAGCGTCATAAACAACACCAGTGCCGTAGAGGTTAATATCCACGATGTATCGCCACTATCCAGGTTCTCTGTCACCGGGCTCTCTGCAAATACAATCGCAGGTAAAAACAAAAACAGGGCACCTACCGCTTTCAATACGATACTTATTTTAGCCATTTACTTTTCCTCAGAGCGCTTCGTCGCCGGATTCACCGGTACGTATGCGGATAGCCTGTTCAATGGGCAAAACAAAAATTTTACCGTCGCCAATCTTTCCGGTGTTCGCCGCATTACGAATGGCCTCTACCACCTTATCAACATCACCATCGCTCACCACTGTTTCAATTTTAACTTTTGGAAGAAAATCAACCTTGTACTCCGCACCTCTATATAATTCAGTGTGGCCTTTCTGACGGCCAAAGCCCTTAACTTCCGACACGGTAATGCCCTGTATCCCAACTTCTGATAGTGCTTCACGCACATCATCGAGCTTAAAGGGCTTGATAATTGCTTTTATAAGTTTCATTAGATTCTCTTTGGTGATGTAGTAGTTGTTGTCTAACTTTTATTCCTGCTTATCTAACGGGCTCAACAGGTTTTAATATTAAGCCTGAAATCTTTTTTGCTGCTCCAGCATAGCTTTTTAACACATATTTTATTTATTTTGTATCTAACAGGAAATCCTGCAGAAATCGATAAAAAAACCGGGCACCTAAGTGCCCGGCCAACCACATTACCAACAGGAGTCTTAGTCGTTGGTAAATTCCGGATAAGCCTCCATGCCGCATTCAGCAAGATCGACACCTTCGTATTCTTCTTCCTCGCTAACACGAATACCCATTACAGCCTTGATAATCAGCCAAACCACCAGGCTAGCGCCAAACACCCAGGCGCCAATAGTCAGCAAACCAGCCAGCTGCCCGCCGTAAGTAGCGCCATCATTGGTATAAGGAACAACCATTAAGCCCCACATACCCACCACACCGTGAACCGATATAGCACCCACCGGGTCATCGATACGCAGCTTGTCCAGGGTAATAATCGAAACTACAACGATCAGGCCACCGATAGCGCCAATCATGGTTGCCTCAAAGGCACTCGGCGTAGAAGGCTCAGCCGTAATCGCTACCAGGCCCGCCAAGGCACCATTCAGCGCCATCGTCAGGTCAGCTTTGCCAAACATAACACGCGCCAGCAGGATGGCCGCTACCACACCACCAGCAGCCGCCGCATTGGTATTCAGGAACACCATGGCCACCGAATTGGCATTCGCAATATCACCCAGTTTCAGCACAGAACCGCCATTGAAGCCAAACCAGCCCATCCACAAAATGAATGTACCCAGCGTCGCTAAGGGCAGGTTGGCGCCTGGAATCGCGTTGATAGTGCCGTCTTTACCGTATTTGCCTTTACGAGCACCGAGTATTAACACCCCGGCAAGGGCCGCACAGGCACCAGCAAGATGCACGATTCCAGATCCAGCGAAGTCGGAGAAACCGAAATCATCGCCAAGGCTATACAGACCGAACACCGAGCCACCGCCCCAGGTCCAGTAGCCTTCCATTGGGTAAATGAAGCCCGTCATCACAACAGCGAACAGCACGAACGACCACAGCTTCATACGTTCCGCCACCGCGCCTGAAACAATCGACATCGCGGTCGCAACAAACACCACCTGGAAGAAAAAGTCAGATGCATTGGAATAAACAGAACCACCATCAAAACCAGCTTGCGCAGACTCGGCCAATACTGCACCAACCATAGCATCTGCATTTTCAGCACCATCAAGCACTATGCCTTCGAGGAAATAGCCGCCGCCGTACATAATCTGGTAACCACATACCAGATACATGGTGCAGGCTACCGCGTACAAGACGACATTCTTGGTGAGAATCTCAGTGGTGTTTTTTGAACGAACCAGACCAGCTTCGAGCATTGCAAAACCAGCAGCCATCCACATTACTAACGCGCCCATTACCAGAAAGTAAAAGGTATCAATCGCGTATTGCAGGTGAAAAATTTGATTTTCCATCTTTATATACCCCTAAATTACGTTACAACGCTTCAGCGTCGGTTTCGCCAGTACGAATACGAACAACCTGCTCAACAGTAGCGACGAAGATCTTGCCATCGCCGATCTTGCCTGTGTTGGCAGCGCCTCGAATTGCTTCGATAACTTTGTCAGACATATTCGCCGCAACAGCGACTTCAAGTTTTATCTTGGGCAGAAAATCAACAACATATTCTGCGCCACGGTACAGTTCAGTGTGGCCCTTTTGACGACCGAAACCTTTTACCTCGGTGACAGTAATACCCTGTACACCAATTTCTGACAGCGCTTCACGCACATCGTCAAGTTTGAAGGGCTTGATAATTGCAGTTATCATCTTCATAGTTTGTTACTCCTAGACATGGCTCACCTTTTCGGTGAGCCAAACCTAAAAACGGTTAATTAGCCAACCAATGCCCGTTACAGTTCGAAAGACTTGCTAATAGAAAATACTAAAGCGGTGCCATCTGTAACAATATTCTTAGCGCTGTCATCAGGATCTCCGTTAACGAAAGAAACTCCTACATCAGCACCTCCAATATCAGTACTCAGCCCCGCCTCAAGATAAGCGCCTGCAAAGTCGCTACCCCAGGAACCATAAGTTGCTGAAAATGGACCTGCGCCATAAGAAACAGAAATAAAGGAATAGTCCGGATCAACACCACCAGGGTTTTCGTTTGAGCCAGAAGCAAAGTCGACACTAACTGGGCCATAGCTAACACCAAGATTGACTTCATCATACGATGTGTCAAAAGTGCCGGTGTAGCCATAGTGGGTGAAACCAACACTATAACCAAAATCACCTGCTTCACCAGAATAACTCGCATATACATCTATTTCTATTCCATCAGGTCCAGGTGTACCATCATCATCACTATGCCCGCCGACATCTGCCGCCCAGATACCCGCAGAGAG
>Ga0224506_10002899_pt1 | contig 11541 bp, 7 predicted proteins | sample SF_Jan12_sed_USG_2_FD_169108 | JGI IMG/M metagenome (GOLD analysis project Ga0224506, IMG submission 169108) | Sediment microbial communities from San Francisco Bay, California, United States - SF_Jan12_sed_USGS_8_1 | ecosystem: Environmental > Aquatic > Marine > Sediment | place: USA...
TGCCTCTGCCATTTTTGTTCCTGCCTTTTTTGCCGCAGACGCGATCATGGAAGGAGCAGCCGCAGGTATTAAATGTGTCGTCTGTATAACCGAAGGCATTCCCACCTTTGATATGATCAAGGTGAAATCCTTTCTCAAGGACAAAGACTGCTGTCTGATCGGTCCCAATACTCCGGGCATCATATCACCGGGAAAGTGCAAGATTGGGATCATGCCGGGCCATATTCACCAGCCGGGTTCTATCGGTATCATCTCCCGGTCAGGGACGTTGACCTACGAAGCAGTAGACCAGGTGACCCGGCTCGGATACGGCCAGAGCACGGCTGTCGGCATAGGAGGCGATCCTATCGTCGGGCTCAAATTTATCGAACTCTTGAAGCTTTTCAAAGAAGACAAAGAGACAGAGGGAGTCATCCTCATCGGAGAGATCGGCGGCACTGCAGAAGAAGAAGCTGCCCAATATATCAAGGCCGAATTCACCAAGGCCGTGGTGAGCTTCATCGCCGGACAGACCGCCCCTCCAGGAAGACGCATGGGACACGCAGGAGCCATCATCGCCGGCGGAAAAGGGACAGCCAAAGAAAAGATGGAGGCCCTTGAGGCAGCCGGGGTTCTTGTGGCCAAGAGCCCGGCTGAGATCGGCCAAAAAGTCAAAGAAGCCCTGAGTTAAATTATCCTTTCAAAAAATTTGAATTAGGGGAGGTTGCCGAGGCGGATACCTTGCCCCATTCCGCGCTCCTTGAATATCATTAAAAGCAGAGTGTCTCTTGAATAGAGCCCCCTGGTTTAGTTCTCCTTCTGTTTGTGCTCAGGAGGCTTGAATCTCAATAGAACTTCCACCTCATTCGCATTCCTGAGCAAGCGGAATCTCACCTCATCATTCCACTTGAAATCGGCCAGATAGACCCTCAGCTCGTTTATATCAGAGAAGCTCTTTCCATCAACATCAAGTATGATATCACCTTTTTTAAAATCTGCACCTAAGGCCACTCCACTTATCGGATCGCTTTCGACTACCAGGTTATCCAGCCCCTCAAACTTCTTGATTCCTAATCCCACAGAAGGAAACACGGGTATCCTTTCCTCGGGAATAGCCCAGATATAGTCTGCCAGGCTCCTGGAAACTGAGACTCTTTCCCGGCCTTCGGGAACGGTGACGCAGATCACTGTCTTATATGGCATATGGCTTCTCTCGTAGGCGCGGCGGTTTATGCCCAGATTGTAAATGAGATGACCCGAGCCAGCCAGAACAATCACCTTTTTGTCCTCTATCTTCTGGGCGCTGACCGCATTCAAAGCCATGACCTCATCCCAGGCTGATTGAGCCCGGTAGAGGCCTTCGAAGGCCATCTCCAGTCCCCTCCCCTTCATCTGAGGAGGAAGTTCAGTGCCCTCAAAAATCGTCCTGATGAGCGTCCTGTGTTCCTCATGAGAGAGGTCAGGATTGGGGACGATCTTTTTCTCTTCCTCGGTGAGTCCGTCCCAGCCTCTCATCCTGATTTTGGTGATGATTTCCCTCGGCGCGTTGAGCGCATAGACGGGAATCTTGTTTTCCTTGGTCAGCATGAAAATTCCTTCATAAAAGCCGAAATTGAAATTCCAATTGACATACCACCTGGACTCTTGAATGAATTCATCCTTGGAAAGAATACCCAAACTCCATTTGTTCAAAGCGTCCTGACCGGTGGCAGGAAACATTTCCAACCCGACAGACAGATCCCTCCCCTGCTCATATAAAGCCTGAATGATTCTCGCTTGAATCTCGTGCATGGGAAGGCTGTCGTGAGTCTCGCCGACATACACAAAATCACAATCCTTCATCTCCGCAATCATCTTTGAAAAAGGGATTGGCCTCCCCTCTTGAGCAGAATAGATCTTTCCGGGTGTAACCTCCATCGCCCTATCTTTCAGCTTCCTGTTCCCGATTTGAAGAGTCAATGTTTTATCTTCCTCTTCCGACCCGCAAAGCATCGAGACCAGGAAAAAAATAAACAATAGCGCTGTCATGAGCTTTTTAAAGTTCATTCTCTCTCTCCGTATTCAATTTCTAAGTATCATATCTCCGAGTTTTTACTGATGTCAATCAACAGCTTAAGTCAGAGAAAGACGGATAAAGGTTTTTACCTGGAATCACATTCTTAAACGCAGTGAGGTTTTTTTACGAGACAGAAGCCTGCTCAGCCAGAGCCCGTATGAGCGAGGATGACGCCGCCAGATGAATATCTATTTCTCTTCCTCTTCCGGTCTGATCCGCCCTTCCTTGATCGCTTCGTTGACGATTTTTTGCTGCAGGTGGGCTGGGACCTCCTCATAATGGGAGAATTCCATGAGGTAGGACCCCCTGCCGCCGGTGATCGAGGTCAAGGTAGGCTCGAAATCCAGCATTTCTGCCATGGGGGCCTGGGCTTTTATTATCCGTAAACTCCCTTTTTGCTCCATACCCTGCACCTTTCCTCTTCGTCCATTGAGGTTCCCCATGATATCTCCCATGTAGCCTTCGGGAGAGTAGACCTCGATGTTCATGATCGGTTCCAGGATGGTGGGTTTGGCGGCTTTCATCCCTTTCTTGAAGGCCATGGAGGCCGCGATCTTGAAGGCTATATCAGAAGAGTCGACTTCATGGTAGGAGCCGTCATAAAGGGAGACCTTAAAATCAACCGACGGATAGCCAGCCACAACGCCTTTTTTCCGTGCTTCCAGTATCCCCTTCTCGATGGAAGGAATGTAGTTCTTGGGGATGGATCCTCCGAATATCTTGTCCTCGAATTCAAAATCCATCCCCTTTGCCAGCGGTTCCATCCTTATCTTGACGTCTCCGTACTGTCCACGCCCGCCAGTCTGTTTTTTATACTTGCCCTGGACGTCCGATTTTCCTTTGATCGTTTCTTTATACGGGATTTTGGGCGGCTTGAGGTCAACATCGACGTTGTATCTCTTTTTTAGCCGGTCAGTGATGATCTCCACATGGAGCTGCCCGTTCCCGGAAATGATCAGCTCATTGGTCTCGGGATCCCTCTCTATGCGTGCGGTCGGGTCTTCCTCCATGATCCGATGAACAGCTTGAGAGATTCTTTCCTCGTCACCACGGGTTTTGGGCTGAATGGCAAATGATATGGAGGGCTCAGGAAAAACGATCGGGGGAAAACTTACAGACGCTCCCTTGGCGCAAAGAGTGTCTCCTGTTGATACTTCTTTCAATTTCGCGGTGGCCACAATGTCACCGGCCTTAGCCTGTCCAGCGGGTATCTGTTCTTTCCCTTTAAGGAAGAACAGGCCCCCCAATTTTTCTGTGCTGTCTTTATTCGAATTGCTGACCGTGGAATCCGGGTTGACCTTTCCCGAGAATACTCTCATCAAAGAGATCCTTCCGGTGTAAGGATCGGAGATCGTTTTAAAGACAAGGGCGGAAAAAGGCTCATCCGGAGAAGGCTTGACTGTTCCATGCTTTCCTTTAACTTCACCTCGTTCAATTGGTGAAGGCAAGAAATTTACGATTCCGTCAAGGATAGGCTGGGTCCCGATGTTCAGGAGGGCTGAGGATATGAAGATAGGGAAAAACTGCCTGTTGAGTACGCTTTTTTTCAGACCTTCTGTGAGTTCTTCGGGAGAAAGCTCTCCCCTCTCAAAATATTTCTCCATAAGCTGCTCATCGTTCTCAGCCACCATCTCTATCAGCTCTTCAATCTTCTTCTCAGCCGCTTCTTTCATATCCGCAGGAATCTCTTCCTCTTTGAATTTCCCGCTTTCATTCTTCTCAAAGATATAAGCTTTCTTGGCTATCAAATCCACCACTCCCGTGAAGTTCTTCTCCTCTCCGATAGGAAGTTGAACAGGAACAGCTTGCCGGCCAAAAAATTGATGGATGGCTTCAACTGTCCGCTTCCAGTTTGCATTTTCTCTATCCAGCTTATTGATGATGATCGACGCGGGAAGATTGGCTTCTTCCAGCATCTCCCACACTTTTTCTGTGCCCACTTCTACTCCGGCCACCCCGCAGACGAGAACAGCTCCCGCATCCACAGCTCTTAGACTTGCTCTGGTATCCCAGAGAAAATTGGTGTATCCCGGACAATCCACCAGGTTTATCTTACAGCCATTCCACTCGAGAAAACAGACAGCCGAATTGATCGAGATGTTTCTTTCTATCTCATCTGGATCGTAATCGGTCAGTGTATTGCCACTCTCAACTTTTGTTAACCTGGTCGTGACTCCTGAGTTGAACAGAAATGCAGCGGTCAGGGAGGTCTTTCCCGAGGAACCATGGCCAACTATAGCTACATTCCTTACTTTATCGACAGCATAGTCTTTCATCTTGAAGCCTCCAAGAAATATTTAATTCGATAGGTTTTATCTTTAATATTGAGAATATTCAACAACTATGACAACGGATATGATACAACAAAATTTCCTTTCAGCTCAAGATAAAAATTTAACCGAGCTATTTCTCCAGATGACTTAAGAAATCCTTCAAATCGGCAGGCAGTGGCGAAGAGTACTCTGCTCTTTCTTCAGTCACCGGATGGCAAAAAGAAAGGTAAGAGGCGTGGAGGAAAAGGCGCGGAACCTTGATTCCTGTTTTTCGGCGGCCGTACCGGAGATCCCCGGCGATAGGATGGCCGGCTGCTGCCAAGTGAACTCTTATCTGGTGAGTCCTTCCGGTGACAGGTTGAATCTCCAGCAGAGTGAATTCTCCGTAATCTCTCCTGACTGAATACTGGGTCAGAGCTTTTCGGGGTCTTTTTGTCCTGATTGAAATCCTCTCTCCATGCTTTGCATGGCGCCCGATCGCCCAGTCTATCTTTCCTTCTTTCTCAGGCATTCTTCCCCAGACAAGCCCTAGATAGCGCTTCACAACCCCTCTTTTTTTAAACTGCTCCTGGAGGTCCCGGTGGGCTACAGCGCTTTTGGCCACAACCATCAAGCCCGACGTTTCTTTATCCAGCCGATGCACGATCCCAGGTCTTTCTTCAGGCCCGATTTTCCGGATCTCCGGAAAATAGTGGAGCAGAGCGTTGACCAGAGTGTGCTCCCTGTTTCCTGCTCCAGGATGGACCACCATCCCCGAAGCCTTGTTGATAACGATGATATGGTCATCCTTGTCAATAATATCTAAGGGGATATCTTCGGATAGAATCCTATCGGGCTCTGGAAGCTCATAGTCTATCTCCACCCTCTCCCCAACCTTGAGCCGATGATTGGCCTTTTTTTCCTCATTGTTGACAGTGGCCCTTCTCTCTTTTATGGATTTTTGAATCTGGGAACGGGTCAACTCGTTGATTTTTTTAGAGAGGAAGACATCCAGTCTCTGGTCCAAGCCGGATAAAGGAGTAATCAGGAATTCTTTTTTAGGCACTTTTTCTCATTCTCATTCTCAGGACGAGAAACAGAATGATCCCGCCGATCAACCCCAGAATGCAAAAAAGCTGCGGATAGGACAGGCTCAGATAAGGAGAAACACCGCGGATAAGATACGCTTTGTCAGGGTGGTCCCCACGAAAAAACTCAACACAATACCTGATCAGGGAATAATTTATGATGTAAAAGGAAAAAACCTGTCCATCGAATTTCTTTTTGCGCAGTATCAGGAACAGGATTAAAAAGTTCAGAAAATTCAGCCCAGCCTCATAGAGCTGGGTGGGATGAAGAGGCGTGTAGAGCGGAATCCCCGTAAGGTTGCTGGCATACTCATTCTGGAAAGTCACACTCCAGGGCAAAGAGCATTCACTGCCGTAACAGCACCCTGCGCTAAAACACCCGATACGGCCAAAACCATGGCCCAAGGCCAAGGCTGGACCGACAATATCGGCTGATTTCCAGGTGGGAATCTTATGCTTCCGGAAATACCAAAGGGCAAAAAATAATCCGAAGGCCAATCCCCCTTGAAAAACGCCGCCGGAGCGGGCCAGGCTGAACAGCTCTCCTGGATAACGTACGTAATAAGAAAAATTCCCGATAAAAAGAATCAGCTTAGCCCCAACCAAAGAGATGAGGATGGTGTAAAACGCCATATCCAGCATTTGAGGAGCCTGAAGGCCCTGCTTTTTAGATTGAACATAAAGAAACCACAATCCCATCCCCACTCCAAGAGCAAGCATGAAGCCGTAGGTATGGATGGTCAACGGGCCGAGTTTTAAGAGGATGGGGAACATTTTGGCCTTCTCTTGAATATTAGTATAAAAATCAATACAAACGCACCGACAGTGATACTGGAGTCTGCCACATTAAAGGACGGCCAGTGCCAGCTTTTCACATAAAAATCCAGGAAATCAACAACATATCCCCTGATCACCCTGTCTACCAAATTCCCAAGAGCTCCGGCTAAGATCAGGGAAAGCGAAATCTTCATGAATCTATCAGAAGCGGGAGTCTTGAAAAAATAGAAAATGACAAAACCCAGAGCGACCAGGGAAACCGAGGTGAGGAATATGTATAATACCAGGCTTTCCGATTGGGAAAAAAAACCGAAGATTGCTCCTCGGTTCCTGATGTGAGTGATGTTGAAAAAACCGGGCACAATGCTTTTGCTGCTCAGATGGGCAATGCTCCGGACGACAAGGGCTTTGGTCGCTTGGTCAATACCGACTAGTATAATGACCAGCAAATAATAGAACCGATTGCGTTTCATGAGTGCATGCTCTTCACCACTCCCTCGCAGCGCTCGCAGAAGTGGGGGTATTCAGGATTTTTTCCGACATACGGGGAGAAATTCCAGCACCTCTGGCATTTTTCCCAGGGCGCCTTGGAGATCACCGTTTCCAACTCTTCACCCGAGTGCGGCTCAAGCTCCACGCTGGAGACGATAAAAACAGCCGGGAGCTCTTTTTCATACTTCCTCAGTAACTCCTCTTGGAAAGAAGGGACTTTAAGGGATACGACGGCTTCGAGTGAGTTCCCGATCAGGTTTTCCTCTCTCGCTCGCTCGAGCTCCTTCAATACGATTTCTCTCACATCTATCAGGTTCTCCCATTCCTGATACGTTCGCTCATCAAGCCATTTCTCTTCGAATTCCGGGAATGATTCTAGATGGACCGACTCTTCCTTCCCTCTAAAAGAGGGCATAACCTCCCAGGCCTCCTCAGTGGTGAAGGGCAGGATTGGGACCATCAGCACCAGCGTGGATTTGAGGAGTTCAAAAAGCGCTGTCTGGGCAGAACGACGAAGCTGCGATTTTTTACCTGAACAATAAAGCCTGTCCTTGATCACATCCAGATAATAAGCGCTCAGGTCGACCGTAAAGAAATTGTATATCGTATGAAAAACGATATGATATTCGTAATTCTCGTAGGCTTTTAAGATCTTTTTTCCGATTTTACGGCATCTTTCCAGGATCCATTTATCCAGGGATTCCATCTCCTGCGCATCCATTTTTTCCTCGTCAGGAGAGAAATCATAGATATTTCCCAGGATAAACCTCCAGGTGTTGCGGATCTTCCGGTAGGCTTCAACCAGCCTCTGCAGAGTCTCGTTCCCGAAACGGGCATCTTCTTTGTAGTTGAGCATCGCTACCCAGAGCCTCAAGATCTCCGCTCCGTTTTTGGAAATCACCTCATCGGGGTCGACGAAGTTCCCAAGAGACTTGGACATTCCTCTCCCCTGTTCATCGAGCACAAACCCATGGGTGATCACCGCTTTATAAGGAGAAGCTTTCTTGGCCGCGACTCCTATGAAAAGAGAACTGTTGAACCAGCCACGATATTGGTCATTACCTTCCACATACACATCTGAAGGCCAGGGCAGGTCAGGCCTTTTTCCGAGGACATTGTGGCTTGCTCCGGATTCAAACCAGACATCCAGGATATTGTTTTCTTTGTTGAATCTTTGAGATCCGCACTGAGGGCATTTCACATCGGCAGGAAGAAGCTCACCTGCTTCCTTGAGAAACCAGGAGTTGGAACCCTCTTTGGAAAACACGTCCGCAATCCTCAGGATGGTTTTTTCATCAGCCAGGATGTGGCCGCAATCATGGCAGTAAAAAGCGGGAATGGGGACGCCCCAGGAACGCTGGCGGGAGATGCACCAGTCGGGGCGAGCACTCACCATGTTGGCTATCCTCTCCTCCCCCCAGGGCGGAATCCAGCGCACTTTTTTTATCTCCTCCAGAGCTTTATTCCTCAGATCATTCGTATCCATGGCGATAAACCACTGGGCTGTAGCCCGGAAGATCACGGGATTCTTGCAGCGCCAGCAATGGGGATAGGAGTGGATGATCTCGCCTTCCTTTAACAGAGAACCATCCGCCTTCATGTCCTCGGTGATCTTTGTATTGGCTTCAAAAACATTCATCTCCCCGTATTTCTCAACCTGAGGTACGAACTTCCCCTCGCTGTCCACAGGCGTGTAGATATCCAGTCCAACAGCTATCCCCGTCAGATAATCTTCGTAGCCATGACCGGGAGCGGTATGGACACTGCCCGTGCCCTGGTCAAGGGTCACGTAATCTGCCAGAACAAAGACTGACTCACGATCGATGAATGGATGGCGGGCTTTCAGACCCTCCAGTTCTTTTCCGAGAAAAGTCACGAGTGTCTGAGTCTGTTTAAAACCCAGCTCTTCTGCCAGGACCGGAATCAGCCTTTTGGCTGCGATAAAGACTTCTCCACCGGTCTCGAAAGCCGCGTATTCATACTCTGGATGGAAAGCAATGGCCAGGTTGGCTGGCAGGGTCCAGGGAGTCGTCGTCCAGATCAAGACAGAGACCTTTTTCCCCTTCAGCTCGGGGAATTTTTGCGACAGGTCTGATATCATCGGGAATTTTACGTAAATCGAGGGAGATTTCCTGTCCTTGTACTCGATTTCAGCTTCGGCAAGCGCGGTTTTGCAGTGAGGGCACCAGTGAACCGGTCTTTTTCCCTTGTAGACATTGCCTGTTGCGAAAAAAGCGGCAAGATAACGGATGACCTCACCTTCGTATTCTGGGTCCATGGTCAGATAAGGTTTCTCCCACTCACCGAATATTCCCAGTCTCTTAAATTGATTTCTCTGAATATCAACATATTTCAGGGCGTATTTCTTGCATTCTTCTCTGATCTCTATGATGGAAAGGCCTCTTTTTTTCGCACCGAGAAGCTGGTCGACTTTAATCTCAATCGGCAGCCCATGGCAGTCCCACCCGGGAAGGTAAGGGGATCTGAATCCCTGCATGGTCTTGGTCTTAACGATGAAGTCCTTTAAAATCTTGTTCAGAGCTGTTCCGAGGTGAATGCTGCCGTTAGCGTAAGGGGGCCCATCGTGCAGGATAAATGAAGGGCTCTTCTCTCTTTTTTGCTGGATCTTCTGGTAGAGGTTCATCGTCTCCCATTTCTTGATGATCTCGGGTTCCTTCTGGGAGAGTTTTGCCTTCATCGAAAAGGAAGTTTGGGGAAGGTTCAGGGTGTCTTTGATGTTTTCGCCGTCTGCCATAATGAACTCCAATCCGTACCATTTATTTCATTATTATAGAATAAGTTATTTTACATCTCCATGATAAAAAGTCAACGAAACCAAGTATTCAGCAATCAGGATTGGAAAAGTCAGACAGGCTCGAATTCAGTTTTTTATGTAATGGGCACCCAGGCTGTTGGGATTTCCCAGGGCCGCAGAGGTGATCAGCAGGGCAACTTGAATCCCATGTTTGAGGCCGACAACCTTATCATCCATTTTTGCTTCTTTATAGAACTTTTCAATCCTGTGGCGAAGATAATCCAGGTCCGCTTTAGCCCTCTCCAGCCGCTTTTTGGTCCGGATGATGCCAGCATAATTCCACATGGTCGATTTGATGGATAACCAATCTTGATTGATCAATGCCGGGTCGATCTCTTCCTCTTTCTCTGGGTAATACCAGTCATGGATCTCGGAGGGGTTGGGCATGACCGGATCAAAATGAGAATTGATATATTTGGCCCCTCTCTTCCCCCACACCAGGCCTTCCAAAAGAGACGTGGAAGCCAGGCGGTTCGCTCCATGGACGCCGGTGCAGGAGACCTCCCCAACAGCAAAGAGACCCTTGAGCGAGCTTTTTCCCCATCCGTCAACAAGAACACCACCGCAGCAGTAATGGGCGGCAGGGACAACAGGAATGGGTTCTTTGGTTATATCAATCCCGTATCTCAAGCAGGTCTTATAAATGTTGGGAAACCTTTTTTTGATATCTATCTTGGCGTATGAAGCCAGGTCCAGGTAAACATAACTGGAGTTACTGTTCGTCATTTCCTCGTAGATGGCTCTGGTCACCTCATCCCTAGGGGCCAATTCCTTTTTCTCGCTGTAGTTCTCCATGAAGGTCAAGCCTTCTTTTGTTTTCAGCCGGGCTCCTTCTCCCCGGACGGTCTCGGAAATCAAGAAACCCTCGGCATCCGGATGAAAAAGTGAGGTGGGATGGAACTGGATATACTCCATGTTGACGATTCTGGCTCCGGCCCTGTAGGCCATGGCATAACCATCGCCGATGGCACCCCTGGGATTGGACGTGTAAAGATAGACCATGCCGCATCCACCACTGGCCAGGATGGTGTAAGGGGCAAAAACCGTTTTCACTTTTTTGGACTGGTTATCCAGAACATAGGCTCCTGTGCACCGTGGCTCCTTGTAGAAGGATCTGGGATTCCTGGAATGATGAGGTACAGTCAGCAAGTCCACCGCAGTATGCCTCGTCAACAGCGTCACATTGGAAAACTTCTTCAAGGCAGCGATAAACCTTTCCTCTATGGTCTGCCCGGTCGTATCCCCGATATGGAGGATTCGTCTCCGTGAGTGGCCAGCCTCCTGGGCATAATCCAGAGAATCCGGAGCGCTCCTCGCAAAAGGGATAGCCAGCTCTTTGATCAATACCTCATCCACGGTTCTTTTCCCTTCCTTGGCTAAAATCTCTACAGCCTCCGGGTTGTTGATCCCGTCTCCCGCTTCGAGGATGTCCTCCTTCAATAACTCCGGATGGTCATCTTTTCCCAGGGAAACGATCCCTCCTTGGGCATAGAACGTGTTTGACTCCTCAAGTTTACTATTCTTGGTGATGACGATCACCCTAAGACCGCTCTTCGCCGCCTCCAGGGCTGCGCTGGCCCCGGCGATTCCACATCCGATGATAAGAACATCGGTCGTTAGTTTATTTTCTCGAGACATCACAGCTCACCCGTAAACTCAATACTGATGTCTACCGATCTATAAGAATGAGTCAAGCTGCCCACTGAGATAAAATCAACGCCGAGAGCCGCAATCTCCCTGACCCTGTCCAGAGAGACTTTACCCGAAACCTCCAAAGACACTTTTCCCTTCACCCATTCAACAACATCTCTCATGCTCTCGACCGACATGTTATCCAGCATGATCATGTCAGCACCGCTGCGAACAGCCTCCTTGACTTCATCGAGCGTGGTCGCTTCCACTTCCACCTTTATTCCTGGCTCAACCCGTTCCTTTGCTCTCTGCACGGCTTCTGAGATGCTGCCGACCAGCTTCAGATGGTTGTCCTTGATCATCACCATTTCAGAGAGGTTATGGCGGTGGTTCTTTCCACCGCCCATTTTAACCGCATATTTCTCCAGTACTCTCAAGCCAGGAGTAGTT
>Ga0224506_10002900_pt1 | contig 11541 bp, 11 predicted proteins | sample SF_Jan12_sed_USG_2_FD_169108 | JGI IMG/M metagenome (GOLD analysis project Ga0224506, IMG submission 169108) | Sediment microbial communities from San Francisco Bay, California, United States - SF_Jan12_sed_USGS_8_1 | ecosystem: Environmental > Aquatic > Marine > Sediment | place: USA...
GACGATATCAATCGGACAAAAAGAAATTAGCAGTGCCGGATATTTGCAACGTTTGAGTTTGGTGCAGGAGATCTATGGCGGACCGATTATCATTTTTTGTAATTCTGAGCAATGCAGTTTGTTAGAGGAAAAAATTGTTACTAGTCGTGTAGCAGTGATATCTAAACCCTTTCGCTTGGATAATGTAAAGCGCGCTGTCGAAATGTTATTTGGTATGCCTTTAGATGCGCTGTCTTCAGATGACAGTTGTAATATTGGACAGAATTTGACAAAAACAGCCTATGCCAATATTAATGTGCTGGTTGCGGACGATAATGAGTTTAATCTATTGCTGGTTAAAACACTATTGTCACAAAAAGGTATTGTAGTTACTGAAGCACGAAATGGTCTGCAAGCAATAGAACAAGCATATACGCAAAAATTCGATTTGATTTTAATGGACCTGCATATGCCAGAACTTGATGGGCTCGAAGCGACTAAGCAGATTCGTGAACAGGAACAAGAAGTCGGACGAACCCCGGTACCCATCGTGGCTTTAACTGCCGATGTGGTTAAAAGCAAGAAATCGGTGCTAGAAGAATATGGATTTACAGATTTCATGATTAAGCCTTTGGACGAAAACAAACTATGGTCGTTTATTAATCGCTGGACTAATCCTGATCAAGCATCAGACACAAATCAAAGTGATAACGATGATAATACTGCGGAACCAGTGCAAAGTGCCAGTGTGCCTGACTTGCTCAAAGACAAATTAATTTTAGAATTAGAGCATCAGGCACAGACGATTCGTCAGTTGACACAAGCAAAAAATAAAAAAGCATTAAGCGAGCAAGCCCATCAACTGAAAGGTATCGCAGGTTATTTTGCTTTGTCCCAGCTTGTTAATCTAGTCGAGCACCTAGAAGAATTGTGTTCATCCGATGACTGGCTGGTAATCGAACCAGCGAGTCAGCAAGTGATCGATTTATGTGAACAAATCATTAATGAATCACAACTCGAAACGAGTCCTGCTTAATTATTTTTTGTTAGTTGCTCAATTTTGTAAGGCAAGGATTTTAATTGCAAAGCCTGTTCAGCTTTACCTTGTAAAAACAGCTTGTCTTCTTCATTTGCAATTTGCAAAACCAGCAAAAGATCATAACCTTTTTGGCCATTCTGAATAGCGTTGACGACTTCACCTACGCTTTGCTCGCTGTCTTTTAAAATAATTTTATCGCCCGCTTGAGGTGCTGAATCTTGTTGCAGTGAAGCGAGGTACATACGCTTTTTTAGTTTACCTAAGTAGTGCATTCGTGCCACCACTTCCTGGCCAGGGTAACAACCTTTGGTAAAACTAATGCCACCCACAATTTGCAGGTTCAGCATTTGTGGAACGAATGATTCGCGGGTATTGCTTAACACTTCGGGAATACCCGCCAGAATATTGAGTCGTTGCCAACAAGCGCTACCCACCGGTTTTACACTAACGTTGAGGTCATTCCAAAGTGTGATCGCGCTTTTTACATCAGTCAGTACAATAAACCGACTTTGTTGCCCGGGCACGCGGATAATTGTTTTCCCATGGTCAGTTTTACAGGTATAAGCTTCTTTACTTGGCAAATCAATAATTGCTTCTACCGAGTCACCGCTAAGGCCTAAACACACAAGCTGATCGCTAATATCTTCTAATTTCACCGCTGAGCGCATAACAAACATCGACAAACGTTTTAGTGTGGGTTCAAGAATTTCCCTTGGCAATTGAACAAAGTAATCTTCACCTGTTTGGAACAAAATAAATGTCGCAAAGGCGCGACCTTTTGGGCTGTTATAACTACTGATCTGCGCTAATTCAGGCGTGACCAGTTTGACGTCATTGCTAAACTGACCTTGTAAAAATGTTTGTGCATCGTCGCCACTGATTTTAATAATGCCATAAAAGGATAAGTCAGTCATGATGGCTTGTTGATCACAGCCCTGTAATTCTTGCTTAGGTTCAGTAAAGCAAGCAAGTACGCCGTTTTCTATGGTTGCTGACTGGGTTTCTAAAAATTGTTGCCATTGAGAATGCATGGGTCTCTTACCTCATAAAATTACTAGGTTATTGTAACAACATAACTTGCACGAATGAAGCCTAATAAGCTGCCGTGCCAATTTAGATACCATCGCGCCTACGGTATTATTCTTGCTCGTTCAATAACTTGTAAAGTTTCCAATTTAAAATCAGAGGACTATACTAAGGCAAAGCAAGGATGCCAATGAACAAACAACGACCTAAATATCTCAACTTATTTCAAATCCGTCTACCGGTGACGGGCGTGGTTTCGATTATGCACCGTCTGAGTGGTGTGTTATTGGTGTTAGCTATTCCATTTCTGTTGTATGTGCTACAACTTTCTTTGTCGCATCCCAGCGGTTTTGCTCATGCCAGGTATCTGTTAAACCAGCCGGTGACCATGGCCTTAGCCTTGATCGTCGCTTTATCTTTAGTGCATCATTTTCTCGCAGGTATGCGTTTCTTATTATTTGATTTGGATATTGGTGTCAGCCGCCAAGTCTCACGCACTAGCGCCTGGCTAGTATTGGTTATTGGTCTGCTTTTAGCCGCATTCATTTTAAATCAGGTGCTGTTATGAGTTGGCGTGCTGGTGGTGTGCATATGTTCGTGCTGCAACGGGTTAGTGCGGCTTATATTGCAGGCTTTATTCTACTGTTAATCATTTTAGTTTATCAACAGCATCCGCTCGATTATCAAAACTGGCGACAATTAATGTCACAGTCCTGGATAAGTATCGGTTTTATTTTATTTTGGTGGATGATACTCGGCCATGCTTGGGTCGGTATGCGGGACGTATTTATGGATTATTTGCCGTCGGCCGGTTTGCGCTTTAGTGCATTAACTGTGTTGGCCTTGTGCTTGTTGGCTGCGGCCATATGGGTGTTACGAATTATGCTACCTTTGGTGTTTTAATGAATATACGTCGACGTAAATTTGATTCTTTGGTGATAGGTGCTGGCGGCGGTGGCTTACGTGCCGCGCTGCAATTAGCCCAGGCCGATGCAAACGTAGCGGTGGTGTCGAAAGTCTTTCCCACACGCTCACATACGGTTGCCGCGCAGGGTGGGATAAATGCAGCGCTTGCCAATGTGTTGCCCGATAATTGGCATTGGCATATGTATGACACCATCAAGGGCAGTGACTATTTAGCTGATCAGGATGCAGTGGAATATATGTGTCGCACCGCATCCAAACTGGTTTATGAATTGGAACACGCAGGTGTGCCTTTTTCGCGTTTAGAAAACGGCAAAATTTATCAGCGACCCTTTGGTGGCCAAAGCCAAGATTTTGGAGGCGCGCAAGCGGCACGTACTTGTGCAGCCGCAGATCGCACGGGACATGTGTTATTGCATACTTTGTATCAGCAAAATATTCACGCTAAAACTCATTTTTTCGATGAATACTTCGCCATTGATTTAATTAAAGATGACGACGGATTTATTCTTGGTGCCGTGGTATTAGAAATCGAAACTGGTGAACCCATGATTATCGAAGCTAAAACCACCTTGCTTGCCACGGGTGGTGTAGGGCGTATTTACCGTACCAATACTAATGCGCGTATTAATACGGGAGATGGTATGGGCATGGCTTTGCGTGCAGGCATTCCCCTGCAGGATATGGAATTTTTTCAATTTCATCCGACGGGTATTGCAGGTAAAGGCATGTTAATCACCGAAGGTTCACGTGGTGAGGGTGGCTATTTATTGAATAAGCATGGCGAACGTTTCATGGAAAAATATGCGCCTAATGCGAAAGACCTGGCGAGTCGTGATGTCGTGAGTCGCGCCATTTTTACAGAAGTTAAAGAGGGACGTGGCGTCGGTGAAAATGGCGATCATGTTTTATTAAAGTTGGACCATTTAGGTGCAGACGTGGTGAAAAAACGCCTGCCGGGTATTCGCGATATGTGTCTCACCTTTTTAGGCATAGATCCTATCGACACGCCCATTCCTATTTATCCTACCGCTCATTACACCATGGGTGGAATTCCCACAAATCGTCATGGCCAGGTTGTCGTACCGATTCGTCATAGCGCTGAAGAAACCATTCCCGGTCTTTATGCAGCAGGAGAATGTGCCTGTGTATCCGTACATGGCGCTAATCGTCTAGGTGGGAATTCCTTGCTTGATATTGTGGTGTTTGGTCGAGCAGCAGGTAATCATATTATCGATTTTCTCAAAGACCATCGTTATCACCGCCCAATCAATGAAGCCAGTATCGAACATGCGTTAGCACGGTTGAGTCGTTGGGATCAAAAAGGTGATGGTGAGAGCGTAGATGGTTTGCGTAGTGAACTGCAAAAAGAAATGGAAGATCATTGTGGTGTATATCGCACCCAGGATATTCTCGATGAAGGCGTGAAAAAAATTCAGGCTATTCAAAAACGCTTACCTGATGTGCGTTTAACCGACCATAGTAAAGTTTTTAACACCGCGCGCATTGAAGCCCTGGAATTAGAAAATCTAGTTGAAGTTGCTTTAGCGACGGTGCATTCAGCAGCAGCGCGTCACGAAAGCCGCGGTGCACATAGTCGTGTAGATTTCCCTGATCGAGATGATAAAAACTGGTTAAAACATACACTTTATTATGCACAAGAACAGCGCCTGGACTACAAACCCGTGCGTATGCAGCCGTTAACAGTGGAGAGCTTTCCGCCAAAAGAGCGGGTTTATTAGCCTGACATTGTTAGCGTAAAAGGATTTTAGTATGCGATTTTCCATTTTCCGATATGACCCCGATAAAGATCAAAAACCTTATATGCAGGATTATGAGCTAGAGGGGTTGAGTGCCGACACTATGGTGCTGGAAGCTATTACCAAAATAAAAGTCATGGATGAAACGCTGAGTTTTCGTCGTTCGTGTGGTGAAGGTGTTTGTGGTTCCGATGGCATGAATATTAATGGTAGCAATCGCCTCGCATGCATCACTCCCATAAGTGAGTTAAAAAAACCGATTGTGATTCGCCCTTTACCGGGAATGCCAGTGATTAAAGATTTAATTGTCGATTTAAGTCAGTTTTTTCATCAATACCGTTCGGTCAAACCCTATTTAATCACCCATGATCCAGAGCCGGAAATTGAACGCTTGCAGTCACCGGAAGAACGGGATCGTTTGGATGGTTTATACGAGTGTATTTTATGTGCTTGCTGCTCCACTTCCTGTCCATCGTTTTGGTGGAATCCGGACAAATTCCGTGGTCCTGCGGCATTATTACAAGCCTCGCGATTTATTGAAGATAGTCGCGACCAGGCCACTGCGGAGCGCTTGTCCGAACTCGATGGACCTTATCGACTGTTTCGTTGTCACACAATCATGAATTGCACCAACGTGTGTCCAAAACATTTAAATCCTAGCAAAGCGATTAGTGATATCAAAAAACAATTAGTTAAACATATTATTTAAACAGGGCAAGCTTATGAGCACTACGACTGTCGAGGAAAAACAAGAACAAACTCAACAGCGCCTACGCTGGGCCTGTCGTCGTGGTATGTTAGAGCTTGATATTTTGTTGGGCGATTTTGCTGAACTTGTTTATCCGCAGTTGGATCGAGTGGATCAATTACGTTTTCAAGAGTTGCTTCTCTTTTCTGATCAGGACTTGCTAGAATATTGCCTAGGCAAAAACAAAATAGATTCTCCCGAACTTGAGCCCATCATCGAAAAAATCCGTCAAGCCGCTGCAAATCACTCTTAAACCTTCAAAGTGGTTGGCGCTATTCATTTTCGCATCACATTTTATTATAGCAATTATTGTCCTAAGCACCCAAGTCGCGGCTTTGCTGAAACTAAGCCTGCTATTTGGATTAGTATTGAGCACTTGGTTTTATTGGCGGCAACACATTAAACGCAATTTTGCACACTCAATTGTTGCGTTAAACATGGACAGTGATGGCGAGTGGTCATGTGATTTATGCAATGGCCAGCGGTACGATGCGGTGTTGCATTGGAATAGTATTGCCTATCCACAATTCATGATTCTTAATTACAAACTTCCCCAGTTCTGGTTCACACGCAGTGTCATTCTGAGTCCAGATGTTATTTCAAAAGAATTACTACGGCAGATGCGGGTGATGTTTCGTACACGTGGCAATTTATCACAAAATAGTTAAAGCCAATGCACCCGTTCTTGCTCCTGAGCTGAACGGTGAGGCGGTGTTAAAATTGTATTTAATGTTTGTTCAGGTGGTAATGTTTGTGGGTAGTTCAAAGTGTAATGCAAACCACGGCTTTCTTTGCGTGTGATGGCGCTTTGAATAATCAACTCGGCCACTAGCAGTAAGTTACGCAATTCAAGCAAATCATTGGTGACGCGGAAGTTACCATAATATTCTGCGACTTCCATTTTTAATAAATCAACGCGGCGTTGGGCGCGTTCCAGGCGTTTATTAGTGCGAACAATGCCAACATAGTCCCACATGAGTCGACGCAACTCATCCCAGTTATGTGCCACAACAATTTCTTCATCGGAATCCGTGACCCGGCTTTCATCCCATTCGGGGAGTAGTGGTGGATAAGGTTGTCCTTGTATGCTGTCTTCAATGTCTTTGGCAGCAGCCATGGCAAAGACGACGCACTCAAGTAAAGAGTTGCTTGCCATACGGTTCGCTCCATGGAGGCCGGTAAATGCAGTTTCACCCACAGCATAAAGATTGTTTAAGTCGGTGCGTCCTTGTAAATCCGTCATTACACCACCGCAGGTATAATGCGCCGCAGGAACCACCGGCAAAGCCTCTTTTGTCATGTCATAACCAAATTCCAAACAACGTTGGTAGATATTTGGAAAGTGTTTGAGGATAAAATCTTTGGGTTTATAACTAATATCCAATAACACATAATCGGCGCCTAAGCGTTTCATCTCATGGTCGATGGCGCGGGCAACAATATCTCGCGGAGCAAGTTCGCCTTTGGGATGGAAACGTTGCATAAAGTGACTGCCATCGGGTAATAATAATTTACCGCCCTCGCCGCGTATGGCTTCGGTAATTAAAAATGATTTAGCCTGTGGATGATAAAGACAGGTTGGATGAAATTGGATAAATTCTAAGTTTGAAACGCGGCAACCCGCGCGCCAGGCAATGGCAATACCATCACCGGTAGAGACGTCTGGGTTACTAGTATACAAATATACTTTGCTCGCTCCACCCGTAGCCAGCACGGTTTTTCGTGCTCGAAATACAAAAACATGTTGTTGTTTTCTGTCCAGGACATAAGCGCCAACACAAGTGGATTTGCCATCATTGTTGTTTTTTGTAATTAAATCAATCACATTGTGTTGCTCGAATAAATCGATATTACTGTGCAGGCGAGCTTGTTTTTCCAAAGAGGTTTCGATTGCTCGGCCAGTTGCGTCTTCGGCATGTAATACCCGGCGATGGCTATGCCCACCTTCACGGGTTAAATGGAAGCTTTTATCATCCTCATTTTGATTATTGCGAGTGAACATGACGCCTTGCTCAACCAGCCATTGAGTGGCGGCTTTTGCATTTTCGACTGTGTATTGCACGGCTTTTTCATTACATAAACCAGCACCAGCGCTTATCGTGTCTTTGATGTGCGAGTCTAGCGAGTCCTCGCTGTCATAAACCGCAGAAATACCTCCTTGAGCATATAAGGTTGAGCCTTCCTCAAGCGCATCTTTGGCCAATACCGCGACGCGTAAATTAGTGGCCAAACGCAAGGCAAGACTAAGCCCCGCAGCACCTGCGCCTATGACAAGGACATCATATTGATACTGATTACGCATATTGCTCAGACCCAATTCAGCTAGTTTCAATAATATTGTGACGGTTTATTAAGAAAATGCAATAACTGACGGTAGTTCTTGGGAAAAGTCTGGTTAAATTCTAAAAATACTGGGACAGCGGACGGAAAAAATGTAATATCTGACTTGAGTCTTCGTCCGAGAGCACAATATTAACCTAGAGATGTCTTAAAGGAGTGTAGGATGAAACAGATCAAAATGGACGGCGAAAAAAAATGCGCAATAAATTGTCGTCACATGGAAACTAATTTTAATAAGGGTTGTCTATGAAAATGGCGAATGGATTTGCCTCGCAAGACGTGGGGAAAACCCCATCTGAAAGTAGCGTAGATCGCGATTTAGTGACACGCGTTCAGAAGGGGGATAAAAGAGCGTTTGACTTATTGGTATTAAAATACCAGCACAAAATAGTAAAGTTAATTTCGCGTTACATACATGATCAGGATGAGGTTTTGGATGTAGCCCAGGAGGCTTTTATCAAAGCTTATCGGGCATTACCACGTTTTAGAGGCGATAGTGCTTTTTATACCTGGTTGTATCGTATCGCGATCAATACCGCAAAAAACTTTCTGGTATCACAAGGCCGTCGGCCTCCTGAATCAGATATTGATGCGGATGAGGCAGAGCAATATGAAGGTGCAAGCAAACTTAAAGAGATGGGCACCCCAGAAAATATTCTGCTTAAGGATGAAATTGAACAAGTCGTTAATCGAGCAATCGAACAGTTGCCAGAGGACTTGCGCACAGCAATCACCCTCAGAGAAATGGAGGGTTTGAGTTATGAAGATATTGCGCAAGCGATGGATTGTCCTGTTGGCACCGTGCGTTCTCGGATTTTCAGGGCACGCGAAGCCATTGATAAAAAACTGGCCCCCTTACTCGATTAACTAGCTAGGGTTTGCATAAGCTGGAAAATATCAGGCTGGATGCGAAGATTTTTAGGCAAAAGGAATACGAGTTACTCGTAGTGCGACGTTTAAAAGGTGGAATAATATGTCGAAGAATGTGGATCAGTTGATTTCAGAACTAGTTGACAACGAAATTGCTCGCGAAGATATAGATACATTACTAAAATCTCTCAAACAAGATGCAAACTGTTCTGAAACTTGGTCCCGTTACAATATGATTGGCGATGCCATGAAACGAGATCTTCCCCACCAAATGAAGCATGATCTTGTGAGTCGAGTAAGCAAAGCTTTAGAATCTGAACCCACCATTTTTATTCCCAATATCGAAGAACAACAAAACCCCAAGCCACAAATTCAAGACGACCAGGATGCTTATATTGTCGCACGACCCGTCGCTCGCAGCACCGCTGGACGCAAACGTTTTTTTGATCCTGCGGTGGGACTTGCGACTGCAGCCACGGTTGCAATGGTGAGTGTTTTTGCCTATCAAACTTGGTTTTCTCCCATTGTTAACGACCCGATGTTAACGGTCAAACAAGTGGCTGGTCAGTCAAATGCAATGCCGGTAAACGCCCCAGTAAAAGTATTTCCAAATACTCAGGTACCTCAAGTCATTATTGTTGATTCTCAACAACTGTTGGGCACTCAGTCTCAATCAGTCGCAAAATCCAATCCCATCGAAAGTGGTGAGTGGGAACGTTTACAAGCCAATACACCTCAAGGTGCGATTGTCGCAGAACAAAGTAATCAAGCGCCAAGCGTTAGTAATCCTATGGCGCGTATTGTGAGCTTTGGCGCTGAAGAAAATAAAAAATAATTGAGGAATGTTCTGAGCAGGGGTTTCATCAAAAGACCCTGTTGCTGCAAAGCTTTATCAATATGAGCTACATTCCTGTATCGAATTTGTGTTATATATAAGGCGGAATAACCCTGGCCATTGATTTCAATTCTTAAGTCTAGGTGTTTGCACCTAACAAACTATCCAATAAAATGCCCAATATGATAATTTTAGTAAAGCTGTGCTGCCATGATTGAGGAGACCGCTACTGTTGTTAAAGTAGAAGAGGCTCATGTCTGGGTTCAGGCGCAGCGGAAAACAGCGTGTGAAGCCTGTAATACAAAATCCTGCGGAGTCGCTAGTGTGAGTGCCGCTTTTCCAAAAAAACAGGTCGCTATGCGCTTGTCAAATTCCTTGAATTTACAATTGGGTGATCGGGTGTTACTCGGGTTGCAAGCCAAGGCTTTGGTGCAAGCATCGTTGTTTGTTTATGGGTTGCCACTAGTGGCGCTGATTTTAGGTTTAGTTATCGGTTCACTGTTTGCAAATATGATGGGTTTGATTTACAGCGAATCCATGCAAACTATTTTTGGCCTGGGTGGTCTTATAGTTTCAATAATGTGGTTAGTCGGTAAACGCAAAAAAACAGTATTGGAAAATACCTGCGTGCCGGAAATTATTCGAAAAATTTAAATAGAGAAAAATTCTTGGAGTGCTTGCGCATGAAATATCGTTTCACTGGTTTTAATTTTGCTTTTGTAGTTTTAGCGTTATTGCTAGTTTCATCACCCGTGTTCGCGTTAAATGCGTTACCCGATTTTACTGAATTAGTTGAGAAGAATGGTCCTGCAGTTGTGAACATAAGCACGGTGCAAAAAGTCAAAAAAAATACTCGTCGTAATATGCCTGAAATGCCTGAAAACGGACCATTTGGTGAATGGTTTAAACATTTTTTTGGCGAAGAAGGTGAGGGCTTTGATGATCGAGACGCCCAGTCTTTAGGCTCTGGTTTTATTATTTCAAAAGATGGCTATGTGTTAACAAATAATCATGTGATTCAGGATGCAGAAAAAATCATTGTGCGTTTGAGTGATCGCAGAGAGTTAGACGCAGAGCTAATTGGAAAAGATGAGCGTAGTGACTTAGCACTATTAAAAATAAAAGACAAAGATTTACCGGTCGTCAAAATTGGCAGTTCTGACAAACTCAAAGTTGGTGAATGGGTGTTAGCGATTGGTTCACCTTTTGGCTTTGATTATTCCGTTACGGCTGGAATTGTTAGCGCCAAAGGGCGCAGTCTACCACGCGAGAATTATGTGCCGTTTATTCAAACTGACGTTGCAATTAATCCAGGTAACTCCGGTGGGCCACTATTCAATCTTGAGGGTGAGGTCATCGGAATTAATTCACAAATTTATTCTCGCACCGGTGGATACATGGGTGTTTCATTTGCGATTCCTATCGACATGGTCATGAATGTAGTGGATCAATTAAAGTCGACTGGTCATGTGACACGAGGCTGGCTAGGCGTTTTGATACAGCCGGTGACGCGTGAATTAGCCGAATCCTTTGATATGAAAAAACCACAAGGTGCTTTGGTTGCACGCGTATTGCCTGATAGTCCAGCAGAAGCTGCAGGTTTTAAAGTGGGTGACATCGTATTGAATTTTAATGGCAAGACAATTGAAAAATCTTCCGAGTTGCCGCCGATGGTAGGCATTACGCCTATTGATCGCGATGTTCCGGTGAAAATTTTACGTCAAGGTAAGCGTAAAACCATTATGGTGAAAATAGGTGAGTTGCCTGAAGAAGATGATATAAAACTTTCTCAGTCCTCTCCAGATTCGATGTCGAGTAGTCGACTTGATATCGTGGTTGCTGATTTAAGTGATGAGCAGCGCGAGCGTATGGAGTTGAATGGCAAGGGTGGTGTTATTATAAAAGAAATCAAACGCGGTGCGGCATCGGAAGCAGGTATGCGACGTGGTGATGTAATTTTAATGATTAACAATGAAGACATCAAAAACAGTGATCACTTTAAGAGCGTGGTCGAAGATTT
>Ga0224506_10002902_pt1 | contig 11537 bp, 10 predicted proteins | sample SF_Jan12_sed_USG_2_FD_169108 | JGI IMG/M metagenome (GOLD analysis project Ga0224506, IMG submission 169108) | Sediment microbial communities from San Francisco Bay, California, United States - SF_Jan12_sed_USGS_8_1 | ecosystem: Environmental > Aquatic > Marine > Sediment | place: USA...
ACCTTCCAGCTTTTTCAAAAGATTAGGAATGTCATTATTATCGTTTTTGCTTTCAGATTTCTTATTTGAAGATGTCTCTTCTTTTTCTTCAAAAACACCGCATTTATTAGCTGTTAGCTGATCATATTCATTATGATAGACAAACATAACATAGTTTGATTTTCCTGCTGTAGGCCCTTCACATGAAGTTAAAGTATCTGTATTAAGCAGCAAGAACTGATCCTTTTTTAAATCACCTTTAAAAACTTTAATCACTTTAAATTTACTTTTTGAAGCGTTATCAGAAGTTTCGGTTTCACCAGTGCCTTTGGCATAGATCACATAAGGATAGTTTAGAAACTTGGTTTCAATAGATTCAGGAACACACATGCAGGCAAATGCCTGAGCTGGAAAAAGAAAAAATAATATTGATATCAGTTTTTTCATAAAGTTTTAAAAATATTTCTTTGTCTTAAAAAGGAGGGAAACTCCCTCCTTTACAGTTTTAGCAGCATAACTGATTAATGACCATCGTATCCATCAACCCATCTTACTGAAGTAATCCAGCGACTGCCATCTTCATCCTGACGGATAAAATATTCAACGTTACCTCTTCTACCCATAGAAATACCCCAACCAGCAGGTGTATTGCTACCAGATTTACCTTTAGAAGGAGCTGTGCTACCAGACGATGTATCTACAGTATTATAAGAATCAGTATGAGCATAGATTATCTCCAATTGCTCATAATCATGAGCATTTGGGTACTCATAAGGCGGGTTTTGATAATCCATGCAAGAGAACAAAGACTGATTATTAAAGTTTTCGTCCTGATGACCCAAACCGATATCATGACCTAATTCCTGACAAGTTACACTTTGTCTCCAATCTGGCTGGTCATAAAAGGCAGTATCGAAATACGTATCGTTCATTTTGGTATAGCCACGAGTAATATGTCCATTGGTATCAATATTAATCCCTGCTATACCTAACCAACCTGTTTGACCATAAGTATCATTACAAATTCTTATCTGGCCTGTTGGTGCATTACATTGACGACGCGTTCTCTTGTTAGTACTACCTTCTACCTCAACCATATCAAGTTTGGATGATGCAGACCAATCCGCTACAGCTTGAGTCACATAGCTATCCCAATGAGCTTCCGTACTGTTTACCACAGTCAAAGTAAAAGGACTAACAGTACTGGCCCAGTGGTAAGTACCCCAGGAATGATTTGCCTGAGAGATAGTTGGCATCACAGTTAAAGCCGCTGTTAAAACCGCTACACTTGATACTTTAGTTAAAGATTTTTTCATTTAATAAATCTCCTGTTATTTATTTTTAAACAAAGGAGAAGCTCTACCGCTTGGTGGAAAGACTTGATTAGCTTACAGAAATAAAATCCATTTCTGGCAATAACGCCACCCGAACTTCCATGGTTGCAATAAAATGCAATTTTGAATTTTGACTGTTGGTAATTTGTACCAACAACCAGCAATGAAGATAAAAGATTTTTAAAAAACATAAAAGCAGAATTTTGATTTATATCTCAAATAAAAATGAAAATCATTACTGGTCAGAGGAAGGAAGACTGATGTCTTCATCAAATAATATTGCCATCAAACAAGTTATTTTAGTTAGTGTGCCTTTTTATTGATTAAAAAAGGAGGGAGAACCCCTCCTTAATTGAGCAAACAGAATTATTGATTAATGACTTTCATTCTCATCATGCTCATCGACCCATCTTACTGATGTAATCCAGCGACTGCCATCGTTATCTTGTCTGATAAAAGTTTCAAGATTACCTCTTCTGCCTAATGAAATCCCCCAACCTGCAGGTGTATTGCCTGTAGAATTAGCGCTAGCTGGAAGCGAGCTGCCTGAAGATGTATCAACAGTGCTATAGGAATCAGTGTGATTATATATGATTTCCAGTTGCTCATAATCGTGAGCATTTGGATACTCATAAGGTGGATTTTGATAATCCATACAAGAGAACAAAGACTGATTGTTGAAATTTTCATCCTGATGACCTAATCCAACATCATGGCCTAACTCCTGACAGGTTACACTTTGTCTCCAATTTGGCTGATCATAAAAAGCAGTATCGAAATATGTATCATTAAGTTTGGTGTATCCTCGTGTAATATGTCCATTAGTATCAATATTGATACCTGCAATCCCTAACCAACCTGTTTGACCATAAGCATCGTTACAAATTCTGATTTGACCTGTTGGCGCAGTACATTGAACACGAGTTCTTTTATTGGTACTACCTTCTACTTCAAGCATGTTCAACTTACTCGAAACAGACCAATCTGCTACAGCCTGAGTCACATAACTATCCCAATGAGCTTCAGTACTATTGACCACTGTCAAGGTAAAGGGACTCACTGTACTTGCCCAATGATAAGTTGACCAAGAGTGGGTAGCGTTTGCAGCAGTTGATGCGATAGTTAAGCCAGTCGTCAATGCAACAATACCAGCTGCTTTAGTTAAAGATTTTTTCATGTAAATCTCCTGTTATTGGTTTTTATAAAAAGGAGAAGCTCTACAATCTGGTGATACTTAATTGTTCAAAAAATTTTAATCTTAATTTTTTCACAAATTTCACCTGAACTTCAATTTACCAGTTTGTGGATAAACTGGCTGAGTCTCAGTGTTTATTAACTTCGAAATTAACAAACGTTAGAAAAATAGATTAAATATTTATCAGTTGAAAGTACTATTTTCGTTTTTATCTCAAATGAAAATGAAAATCATTACTGGTCAGAGGAAGGATGAGATTTAGTGTAAGTTATTGATTTTGAGATATTTTTTATTTTTAATTGAGATATAACAAATATAAGTAGTTTGTTTTTACAGGATAAAATCAGATATCTAAATTAGTGAAAACAAACAAAATTCAAACTAATATTTGCTCCTGGTTAAAAAAACAATTTTTAGCCAAATCTTTGCAAAACTAATAACAAAAATCATTTTAAATATGTATTTCTGCCAAAACTATCTGCAAAAGAGAATAATAAGCCTTGATGAAAATAGAAATTAAACTATTACATCCATCTTCATCAAGACTATAATTTGGACACCCGTTAACTAATTTGCTTAAAACGCCCCTGAAAGAACCGCAGCATTTTAGGCTCATAAATAAACTCAAGACCTTTAATTGACTCGGCATCTTCCATCACCTGCGCCACACTTTCAACCACAACATCCATATGCGCCTGAGTGTAAACTCTTCTCGGAATTGTTAATCTGACCAATTCAAGTTTGGGATAATAATTCTCACCTGTATCCTTGTTTCTTCCTGCTGACACCACACCACGTTCCATTGAGCGAACGCCAGATTCAACATACAAGGCTGCAGCTAATGCCTGGGCAGGAAAGTTTTCTTGTGGTACGTGTTTTAAAATAGCCTGAGCATCAAGAAATATTGCATGTCCACCATAAGGTTTTACAATCGGCACTCCATGTTTTTCCAATTCACGTCCCAGATAGGCAACCTGACCAATTCTGGCGGCCATATGAGCGTCATCAACACTTTCCTTAATGCCTATGGCCAATGCCTCCATATCTCTACCAGCCATCCCTCCGTAGGTATGAAGGCCCTCATAAACAACCACCAACTCGCAAGCTCTTTCATACAGTTCAGCATCATTCATTGCCAGAAAACCACCAATATTCACCATCGCATCTTTCTTCGATGACATAGTGGCTGCATCGGTTAATGAACAGATTTCATAAACAATCTCTTTTACTGACTTATTCTGATAGCCCTCTTCTCTCTGCTGAATGAAATAGGCATTCTCGGCTACTCTGGTCATATCATGAACCAGCATAATTTGATGTTGATCGCACCAGCGCCTTACTTCTTTCAGATTTGAAATGGATATAGGTTGGCCACCAGCCATATTGACGCACGTCGCGATACAGATATAAGGAATTTTTTCGCTGCCGACTTCTTCAACCAGTCGATTCAATTTATCCAGATCCACATTACCTTTAAACGGATGAGTAGATGCAGAGTCATGTGCTTCATCGATAATAACATCAACAAAAGTGCCACCTGCCAACTCCTGATGCAATCTTGTTGTGGTGAAATACATATTGCCCGGAACAAAATCACCATCCTTGATCAGAATTTGACTGAGTATATTTTCAGCACCACGGCCTTGATGTGTGGGTACAGTAAATTGATAACTATAATAATCTTTTACGGTTTGTTCCAGATGATAAAAGTTTCTACTGCCGGCATAGGATTCATCTCCCATCATCATTCCCGCCCACTGCCGATCACTCATAGCGCCAACACCGGAATCGGTTAGCAGATCAATATAGACATCTTCAGAACGCAATAAAAATGTGTTAAAGCCAGCTTCTTCAATAGCTTTTTCACGCTCTTCTCTGGTTGTCATTTTTAAAAGTTCAACCATTTTAATTTTGTAGGGCTCTGCCCATGATTGCTTATCCACGCTACACCTCGCAGGACATTAAATTAAAAATCAACTGTGACAAGTTTATGAATAATCAGACTTACCACAGCGAATACTGTGGCATTTCATCCCTTTGCATACAGATAGTTATGCAAAGTGGCCAGATGTTTCGGACATGCAGAAATATTCACGTGCAGAATCATTTACGAATTTGCAATCCGAACAGGTAATAAAATACCGCAATGGCCAGATTTGATTATTGATTTAAATCATTAGTTTGGTGTGGAAGCTTTGGTTAAGCTTTTGATTTTAGATGATTCTTTTCATTTTAATTGATACGAATTTATTTAGAATACGATTAATTATGCATTTTATTTGTGATAATTAAAAATTGGTCGGAGCGAGAGGATTTGAACCTCCGACCACTTGCACCCCATGCAAGTGCGCTACCAGGCTGCGCCACGCTCCGAATTAAGAAATGAAAATTGAGATTATCGTTTGAGGATTTTTAACACATCTTCAAGCTCTTCTATTATAGCTTGAATTTCTTGCTGATCGTAACCATTAGGTTCGATTTCCAACTGTTGTCTGGCTCCGCCTATAGTAAAACCTTGATCATATAGCAGTTCACGGATTTCACGAACTACCATAACATCTTCACGTTGATAATAACGACGATTACCACGACGTTTTACAGGCTTTAACTGAGGAAACTCCTGTTCCCAGTAGCGCAAAACGTGAGGTTTTACCAAACACAACTCACTCACTTCACCTATTGTGAAATAGCGTTTGTCGGGAATTGGTATTAGCTCGTTATTATTACTTGCTTCCAGCATAGGCTTCTACTCGTGCTTTTAATTTTTGTCCGGGACGAAATGTTACAACCCTTCTGGCACTGATCGGTATCTCTTCACCTGTTTTAGGGTTACGACCTGGACGTTGTTTTTTATCGCGCAAATCAAAATTACCAAAGCCTGAAAGCTTTACACTTTCATTATCTGCAAGAGAATCGCTGATCGCGGAAAAAAATCCTTCTACCATTTCTTTGGCTTCGCGCTTGTTCAGACCTAACTCTTCAAAAAGCCGTTCTGCCATTTCTGCTTTTGTAAGTGCCATAGCTAGTCCCTCAATACTGCGTCTAGATTCTCTTGTAAAGCGGATATTACCCGCTCAATGGTTTTATTTATCTCTACGTCGGTAAAAGTTCTATCATCTCTTTGCAACGTCACACCTATAGCAACGCTTTTATAACCGGACTCAATTCCCTTACCACGATAAACGTCAAATATTACTATATTATTTAGCCAATTTTTAGTTGTTTGTCCAATTAAATCAATAATTTGCGAAGATGTCACGCTTTCTTTTACCAAAATTGCCAAATCCCGACGAATGGACGGATATTTAGACAAAGAATTGAAAGAAGGTAAACGCCTTTTTGACAAACGCTTCAAACTTATCTCAAATACAAAAACGGCTTCATCGAGATCAAATTCTTTTTGTGTCTGCGGATGGATTTTACCTATATAACCGCATGATTGACCATTTCTTAATATTTCCGCCGTTTGTCCCGGATGTAAACCATCGCGCTGGGATTGGACAAATTTAAATTCATCTTCGGCTGAAGTCAACCTAAAAATCGCTTCAAGATCACCCTTTAGATCATAAAAATCTACTTTTTCGTTGTTTCCTTCCCAATTTTCATCACCACGACGACCCGAAATCACCCCTGCAACCATAGGGGTTTGCGTAAGTTTGCCATCATCAGGAATAAAGCATAAACCGGTTTCAAATAACCTTACCTGATCATGTTGCCTTTTTTGGTTATATTCAACAGCTCGCAACAATCCTGGCAAAATAGATGTTCTCATTACTTCCAGTTCGGATGAAATAGGATTAAGCAAAGCAAGTGGTTCAATTTTTGGATCGATTAACTTTTGGTGTTTTTTGTCTACAAATGAATAGGTGATCGCTTCCTGATAACCTCTGTCAGCGAGCAATCTGGCTATCTGAGTTTTAAGCAGCTTATTTTCATTCTGGCGGATCATAGCCATTTCACTGACAGGTTTACGACTCGGAACCTTGTCATAGCCATAAATTCTAACCAGCTCTTCAATCAAATCAGCTTCAATACTAATATCAAATCGACAAGAGGGAACAGTGACCAACCATCCAGTATCATTAGTTTCCAGAGACATTCCTAATCTGACAAGTATATCTTCAATCATCTCATCAGAGAGGTCAATTCCCAATAACCTTTTAATACGCGCTTTTCTGAGAGTGATTTGTTTTAATTGGGGAAAGTCTTCTTTGCTGATCTGATCCACTATCGGACCAACGTCACCGCCTACAATATCAACCAGTAATTCAGTAGCTCTTTCCATCGCATCAACACACAGATTGTAATCGACACCTCTTTCAAATCGATGTGATGCATCAGTATGTAATCCATAGCCTCTGGCTTTTCCAGCAATTGCTACAGGCTCCCAATGGGCTACTTCCAACAGCAGGTCTGAAGTGTTTTCGTTAATTCCTGAATACTTGCCACCCATAATACCAGCTATCGACAGGGATTTTTCTTCATCAGCAACAACCAACGTATCATCATTTAACGAAATTTCCTGTTCATCAAGTAATGTCAGTTTTTCGCCTTTGTTAGCATATCGAACAATAATGTCACCTTTAACATTATTCAGATCAAAAGCATGCATTGGATGGCCTAATTCGATCATCACATAATTGGTGACATCAACGACCGGATCTATACTTCTTATATCGCTGGCCAGCAAACGGTTTTTAATCCATTCCGGCGTTTCTGCATTCAAATTAATATTTTTGATGATTCGTGCCACGAATCTTGGATTGGCTTTTGGCGCCTCAAGTCTAACCTCGACCTTATCAGCGATAACTGGTTCGACAGATTTTATTTCTACGGGCTTCACTTCAGTTTGAGTTAACACACCTAATTCAGTCGCGATACCCTTGATACTGAGACAATCACCACGATTTGGTGTTAAATCAATTTCAATCGCATTGTCTTTTAACCCCAGATGCTCAACCAATGCTTGACCAATTTTGGCATCATCAGACAACTCGATAATGCCCGAATGATCATCTGAAAGATTTAATTCTTTACCAGAACACAACATACCATGAGACGCAACGCCTCTCAGCTTTGCTTTCTTGATTTTAAAATCACCGGGTAATACACAACCGATTGTCGCAACAGCGACTTTCAAACCTGCTCTGGCATTAGGCGCACCACAGATAATTTGTTGGTTTTCACCACTACCAATATCAACAAAACAGACCTGTAATTTATCTGCTTCGGGATGTTTTTCAGCCTTTTCAATATGACCTACTACGACACCTTCAAGATCAGCCCCCAAAGCCTCAATGCTATCAACCTCGAGACCAGCCATAGTCAAGGTGCTGACTAACTCATCAGTGGTTAAATCGGGATTCACCCATGTTCTTAGCCAGTTTTCACTAATTTTCATTATTTATTACCAAATACTCTATCTATTTTTAATCGCATGTTATTTCTAATTTTCACACTTAACACTTGTACCAGATATTTCCTTTTTTTCAGACTGGTAACTAAACTTTGGAGATTACCGCGCGTTGCTCGCAATGACAGCGCTTAATTTTCCCTCTCCCTAGCCCTCTCCCAAAGGGCGAGGGAATCTTTTATTTCCAGCTCCCCGCAACTCGAAACTCGAAACTCGAAACTCGAAACTCGAAACTCGAAACTCGAAACTCCTAGCTCCTGCAAAGCCTAATTAAACTGCCTTAAGAACCTTAAATCATTTTCAAAGAACAATCTCAGATCATTTACACCGTATCGCAACATAGTCATACGCTCAATCCCTATACCAAAGGCATAACCGGTATATTCTTCACTATCAATTCCTACAGACTCCAACACATTTGGATGCACCATGCCTGAACCCAATATTTCTAACCAGCCAGTATGACTGCAAACGCGACACCCTTTTCCAGAACACATCACACAGGCAATATCAACTTCTGCAGAAGGCTCTGTGAATGGAAAATAGGAAGGTCTGAAACGCACAGCCAGATTATCATCTTCAAAGAAATGTTTTAAAAACTCGTCCAATACGCCTTTTAAATCTGCAAATGATGTCGTTTTATCAACCAGCAAACCTTCTACCTGATGAAACATTGGCGTATGAGTTAAATCAGAATCACAACGATAAACACGACCTGGTGCAATAATTCGTACGGGAGGCTTTTGCCTTTCCATTGTTCTGATTTGCACAGGAGAAGTATGTGTTCTTAATAAATTGCCATCACCAAAATAAAAAGTGTCATGCATCGCTCTGGCTGGATGGTGGCCAGGAATATTTAAGGCTTCAAAATTATGGAAGTCATCTTCTACTTCCGGACCTTCTTCTACAGAAAAACCAATTTGAGAGAAATAATTAACAATTCTTTCTAATGTTCTGTTAACCGGATGAATGCCCCCCAACTGACTTTTTCGGCCAGCCAGAGTGACATCAATTGAATCTGAAGACAATTGGTCTGCAATTGCCGCCTGTTCAAAGGAATTCTTTTTTGCATCAATTCTGGTTTGAATTTCTTTTTTTGCCTGATTGATAGAAGCACCAAACAATGGACGTTGATCCGCAGGTAAACCACCCAGAGATTTTAACTGGCTGGTTAATTCTCCTTTCTTACCCAAATAATCAACTTTTACCTGTTCCAGTTCTGATGATGTTGATGCTTTTTCAACGGCACTTAAAGCTCGTGCCAACAGTTCTTCAATTGCATTAGACATTAATATTGCTCTAAATTGTTTCCCGTAATTTTCCGGTTTTACTCTTAATTAACAACTGAATTCAACAATGGAATTCCGCTTTATCAGCAATAATCCGATAAAAAAAGGAAGGAGCAAAGCCCTTCCTTTCATGACTGCCTGTATTTTTCAAACACCAATACAGATATCTGAAAAATAATCAGTTATTGCTAGGCAAGAGCCGCTTTAGCTTTTTCAACTATTGCTGCAAAAGCAGCTTTATCGAAAACAGCCAGATCGGCCAATATCTTACGGTCAATCTCAATAGAAGCCTTTTTCAGACCATTGATAAATTGACTATAAGAAATACCATTAACACGTGCCTCAGCATTGATACGTTGTATCCACAAAGCGCGGAATTGACGTTTACGCTGACGACGGTCACGATAGGCATATTGAGCCGCTTTTGTCACTGCCTGTTTGGCAACTCTGAATACACGACTACGTGCACCATAATAACCTTTAGCAGCTTTTAATACTTTCTTGTGACGCTTATGGGCGGTCACACCACGTTTTACTCTTGGCATAATCTATTCTCCCATTCTTAAGCGTAAGGCAGTTGACGATTTAACTGTTCAACATCAGAAGCAGCAACCATCTGCATACCTCTCAAGTGACGTTTACGTTTCGTGCTTTTTTTGGTAAGAATGTGGCGACGATGCGATTGAGCATGCTTGAAACCACCCTTGCCAGTTTTTTTAAAGCGCTTGGCTGCGCCTTTGTCAGACTTAATTTTTGGCATTGCTTTTACTCCAATTACCATCTGTAGGCCGTATATACGCTTACAACGTTAATACAGTTAGTTGCCTATCAGTGTTTAACAAAAAGAAGGACTTGCCTTCTCACCAGTCTCGCAAGGTTGCCAAAAACCCGGCTGAGACCAAAGTGCGCACAATCTTCGACTGCTTGCTACTTTTTCTTTTTGGGTGCCAGAACCATCATCATCTGGCGCCCTTCCAGCTTGGGGTGAGATTCTACATCACTTACCTCAGCCAGATCCAATTCTACGCGTTTGAGCAATTCCATACCCAAGTCTCGGTGAGCCATTTCCCTGCCACGAAATCTTACTGTTACTTTGGTTTTATCACCATCTTCCAGAAACTCCTGCAGTTTTCTAACCTTTACATTGTAATCTCCAATGTCGGTTCCCGGACGGAATTTAATCTCTTTTACATGAACAATTGTCTGTTTCTTTTTTGCAGCCGCCTTAGCTTTCTTTTGCTCAAAAATGAACTTACCATAGTTCATAATTTTACATACAGGTGGTTCAGCATTGGGTGAAATCTCAACGAGATCAAGACTTTCCGCTTCTGCAGTCTGTATCGCTTCTGCTATAGAAACAACACCAATTGCTTCTCCACTTGAGCCAATTAACCTAACTGTCTGCGCTGTGATCTCCTCGTTGATATTTGCGCGCTGCTCTTTTTGCCCAATTTTTGGCTTTGCTCTCTTAATTGTATAATTCCTCTGTTAGTTAAAAACTTCAAATCATTCATGTCGCGAAACTATTTCGCTATTGTCATTTACTCATTTTTGAGTTGATTCGCATATTCTAGATCAATCTGATGAAATTCAACAAGTTATATCTTTAAAAAGCGGGTTAAATTGGCATTTAATTGCCTAATTTTTAAAATAACCCGAATTAATCCTTGTATAACCCCTTCAAAGCGATATCTTCATTCATTTTTGCAACAAAACCATCCAATGAAAAACTGCCCAAATCTTTTCCGGAGCGAGTTCTGAGAGATAGTGTCGCTGATTCCATTTCCTTGTCGCCCACAACCAAAAGATAGGGTACACGTTGTAAAGTATGCTGGCGAATTTTAAAACCGATTTTTTCGTTTCTCAAATCTGCGTTAACCCGAAAACCCATATCATTCAATTGCTCAACACATTGACTAACATATTCACTTTGTTTATCTGTAATATTCATAATTACAGCCTGAACCGGAGCCAACCAGGGAGGAAATTTTCCAGCATACTCTTCAATCAGGATACCAATAAATCTTTCAAGTGAACCCAAAACAGCACGATGAATCATCACAGGAATTTTTTTACTGCCATCTTCATCCACATATTCAGCACCTAATCTTTCCGGCATTGAGAAGTCTAGTTGAACTGTTCCACATTGCCAAACTCTATCAAGACAATCTCTTAAAGAAAATTCAATTTTAGGTCCATAAAAAGCACCTTCACCCGGCTGTAAATCATAATCAATATTTTTCGATTTTAAAGCCTGAGCCAACGCTTCTTCTGCCTGATCCCAGACTTCATCACTTCCAACACGTTTTTGCGGACGAGTTGAAAGT
>Ga0224506_10002903_pt1 | contig 11531 bp, 10 predicted proteins | sample SF_Jan12_sed_USG_2_FD_169108 | JGI IMG/M metagenome (GOLD analysis project Ga0224506, IMG submission 169108) | Sediment microbial communities from San Francisco Bay, California, United States - SF_Jan12_sed_USGS_8_1 | ecosystem: Environmental > Aquatic > Marine > Sediment | place: USA...
AAAAGCAGGTCTATATTTTTTAGTCTCTTCCGCAGGAATTATTGTATTTTACTCTTTATTTTTTCCTTGCTATAATCTTGGCCATGCCGGAGAAAAAGTCTTATTATTCAGAGAGGTTCTCCGGGAACGTGACCCGGCGCTTTGAGGTCGATAAGTTTTACTATAGAGGGAGAACAAAGTTTCAGTATGTGGATTGTTTCCACAACAAGCATTTCGGAAAGGTGCTGTTCCTGGATAAGAAGATTCAATCCGCGCAAATAGACGAATACATCTATCATGAGTCCCTGGTTCATCCTGGCCTCTTCACTCATAATTCCCCAAAAAGGGCTTTGATCCTGGGAGGAGGCGAGGGGGCGACCTTAAGGGAGATTCTCAAGCATCAGAGTGTGGCGAGAGTCACCATGGTGGATATCGATCGGGAACTGGTTGAGCTTTGCCAGAAATATCTGCCCGAGTGGTCCGAGGATGCTTTTTCTAACCCGAAGACGGATTTGATCCACGCCGATGCCCGCAGGTATGTGGAGGAGACTCTGGAGAAATTTGACGTGGTCATTTCCGATTTGACCGAGCCTCTGGAAGAAGGGCCTTCCCTTTACCTTTTCACTCAAGAATTTTTCAAGAAGATCTTTGAAATTCTGGAGGAAGACGGGCTGCTGGCCCTGCAAGCCGGGAGCGCCAATCCTTGTTATGATCATTTTTACTGCTCGCTGGTAAAAACACTGGAAGAGGTTTTTCCGCTGGTTCGTCCCTACTGGACCTTCATCCTTTCCTTTGGCTTGCCCTGGGGCTTCATCCTGGCTTCCAAGACTGAGGATCCGCTGGGATTGACTGAAAGTGAAGTCGCGGAAAGAGTGGCCAGACGCGGAATCAGGAACCTGAAATTTTATCATCCCGGCTATCATAAGGCTTTATTCGCCTTGCCTCTCTATTTGGAGAAAGATTTGAATAAAGGAAGGGTTTTAACCAATGAAAAGCCCTTCATCTGGGAATCATGACCGCTGACAAAAAAATCCGTGAACACAGCCCTCTAGAGGAGAGGGAATACCACACATCCTCAGTCGGTCTCTTCTTTAAAGTCGACAGACTGCTCTCCAAAAAGGAATCGCCTTATCAAAAGATAGAAGTCATCGAGAACGAGTATTTCGGCAGAATCCTTCTCCTGGATGGCCTGGTCCAGACAACGGAAAAGGATGAATATTTTTATCACGAGATGCTTGTTCATCCGGCCTTTCTGGTCCACCCTGAGCCGAGAGACATCCTGATTATCGGCGGAGGAGACGGCGGAGTGCTCAAGGAGATTCTTCGCTATCCTGTGCGGAGCGTTCATCTTGTAGAGATCGACTCCCAGGTCATCGAAGTCTCCCAGAAATACTTCCCCTGGCTTTCCTCCGGTCTGAAGGATAGAAGAACCGAGCTGGTCATCGCTGACGGAAGGGAATGGATAGAGGGGACAGACAGAAAATTTGACATCGTCTATGTGGATTCTTCTGACCCTGTCGGGCCCTCAACGACTCTTCATCAGAAGGATTTTTTCCAGAATATGAAGCAATGTCTCAACAAGGATGCAGTGATCGCGGCCCAGACAGGCTCGCTTTTCTATCAACTGGAAGAGATCCAGAAGAAAAATGAATTTTTAAAGAAGCTCTTCAAACATGTCTTTTTCTACACGAGCCCTGTCCCGACCTATCCCGGAGGGAGCTGGTCATTTGTCTATGTCTCGGATGAGACACATCCTCTCCAGATAAAGAGAAACCCGCCTGAAGGGTTGAAGTATTTCAACCCGGATATCCATCGAGCAGCCTTTGCTCTGCCGAATTTCTTGAAAGAGAAGCTGGGCTAGCCTGGGGAGCCTCCTGACTTATTCAGCTCTTATTTTTAATAATCCAGCTTTCCTTCCGCGTGGCGTTTGCCCAGGACGTTGAGCATGTCCTCGGTCATCTTGGCCAGGTCGTACTCTGGCTGCCAGCCCCATTCCTCGCGGGCGGCTGAATCGTCGATGGAATTCGGCCAGGAGTCAGCGATCTCCTGCCGGAAGTCAGGCTCATACTTGATGGTGAATTCAGGGATATGCTTTTTGATCTCGGCTGCCAGTTCGCCGGCTGAGAAGCTTATGGCCGTGACATTAAAGTCAGAGTGGTGCTTGAGCTTAGAAAAATCCGCCTCCATCAGGTCAAAAGTGGCTTTGAGGCAGTCGGGCATGTACATCATCGGCAGCCGCGTGTCTTCCCTGAGGAAGCAGGTGTAGCTCTTGTTCTTGATGGCTTCATAGAATATTTCCACGGCATAGTCGGTCGTCCCCCCGCCGGGCAGGGTTTCATTGCTGATGATGCCGGGATAGCGGCAGCCGCGGATATCCAGATTGAAGCGTTTGACATAGTAGTCACAGAGAAGTTCTCCGGCCACCTTGGTCACTCCGTACATTGTCTTGGGCCGGAGGACTGTTTCCTGGGGAGTGTTGTCGATGGGCGTTTCCGGGCCGAAGGCGGCTATGGAACTGGGAATAAAAATCCTCACCATCTCATGCTCCATGGCTGTCTCGAGAATGTTATAGGTTCCATTCATGTTGACGTCCCAGCAGAGCTTAGGATTTTTTTCTCCCACTGCCGAGAGGATAGCCGACATGTGGTAGATGGTGTCAATGTTGTATTTCTTTACGACTTCTTCGATGGTCTCTCTTTGAGCGACATTGATGAACTCGAACGGGCCAGAATCTCTGAGTTCAGGCTTGGGTTTGGTCCTGTGCCCGGTGGCAAGGACATTATCATTGCCGTATTTCTGGCGAAGTGCCATTGTCAGTTCGGAACCGATCTGGCCGACAGCTCCAGTGATCATAATCATCTTCATTTCTTTACCCATGTTTATACCTCCAAATTCGGGACTGATTTAGGTTGATTTTGAGAGTATTACTTATATCTTGCCCTTGAAAAGATGTCAACCTGAAACTGAAGATGGGTAAGCCTCTCCATTTCCATAACGAGGGAAACAACTGACCAAATAGAGAAGCGCGGCGGGGGTTCCTCTTCCATCCGGAGCCCATGGTGGAGGATGGAAGGGAACCGGCGCGGCGACATATCTCGCCTTCATAATTCACTGTCACAGAAATAGAGATACCTGCTTGACTAAGAAAGTACTGTTTGATTGAGCTCAACTGGACTATAATAATAACTTCTTGCCTTATTTTATCTCTTTTTATAGAGTTTATTGTTCGATTGATTTTTAAAGGAAGGAGAGATCACAATGACTATCACCCTCGACGGACATGACCTCACCATAGAGAAAGTCGTTCAGGTGGCCAGGGGAAAGGAGAAGATTGACATCCATCCCGAAGCCATGCGGAGAATCAAGAAGTGCCGAGACTTGCTCGAGGATAAGATAAAAAAGAGAGAGATCATGTACGGAGTCAACACCGGTATCGGGGAGCTTTCCGAAGTCGTTTTGACCCAGGATCAGGTGGAAAATTACCAGAGATATCTCGTCTACAGCCACGCAGCAGGATACGGGAAGCCCCTGCCTGTCGAGGTTGTCCGCGCTGCCATCCTGAGCCGCATCAACTGCCATTGCCATGGACATTCAGGCCTGAGGCCCGTTGTCGTCGAGACTCTGAAGGAAATGCTGAATAAAGGGGTCACATCCGTTGTCTGTGAGAAAGGCTCGGTCGGAGCCTGCGGTGACCTTTCTCCCATGGCCCAGATGGCTTTGGTACCCTTGGGAGAAGGCGAGGCTTTTTACAGGGGCGAGCGGCTGCCCGGAAAAGAAGCCATGAAGAAGGCCGGAATCCCGACCATCGTCTATGAAGCCCGCGACGGCTTGGCGACGATCAACGGCGCCAATGTCATCGCTGGCTTGGGAGCTCTGGAGATATACGATGCCGGGCAGTGGTTGAAGAATGCAGAGATCGTGGCAGCCATGACCTTAGAGGTCCTGAACGCCAACATGATAGCCTACGATGAGCGGCTGCATAAGGTACGGGGTTATCCTGGAGCCGTAGAAGCCAGCGAGAATATCAGGCGGATCACCGGGGGCAGCGAGCTTCTGGCTCAGAAAGGGAAAAAAATCCAAGACTGCTACTCTTTGAGAAGCACGCCCCAGGTGATGGGGGCTGCCCGCGATGCGCTCAAATGGGCCCGCTATATGCTGGAGATCGAACTCAACGGTGCAGCCGATAATCCCACCTTCTTTCCGGAGGAAAAGCTGGTCCTGACCGGAGCCAATTTCCAGGGAACCCCGATGGCCTTTGCTCTCGAGCTCCTGGGAACAGCCATTACCACTGTCTGTGTCCTATCCGAAAGAAGGATGAACCGGCTGATGAACCCCCATCTGAGCATGGGGCTTCCCGCTTTCTTGACCAAAGGAGCAGGCATGTTTTCCGGGATGATGCTCTCCCAGTACACAGCCGGCGCGCTGGTCTGCGAAAACAGGATCCTTTCTCATCCGGCCGCCACAGGGTCTATTCCTGCCGCAGCTGACCAGGAGGACTTTGTCAGTATGGGCATGACCACTGCCCTGAAGACCAGACAGATCATCGACAATGCGCAGGCCGTTCTGGGAATAGAATTCATGGCTGGTGCTCAGGCCATTGACTTCCGCAGCCCTGTCAAGCCGAGTAAAGGTGTCCAGGCTGCCTACGGTGTGATCCGCAGGCATGTTGACCGCCTTGAAGAAGACCGCCCCCTCTACGATGACATCAATACACTCAAGGAAGTGGTGGAGTCCGGAGAGATACTGGAAGCGGTGGAAAAGGCGGTTGGCGCGCTGAAATAAGAATAATGGGGTCAGGGCTCGACATTAGACATAGACATGTCGATAAGGTAAGACTTTGCTGATAAGAAAGGCTAAGCCCTGTATGAATGTTGAGCCCAGCGACTTAATCATAGCTTTATTACTATCAATTTTAATAAAGCCTGAATATATGATTCTATCTTGTCTAATGTCGAGCCCTGACCCCTTTTTAGGAGAAAGACGATGAAAAAGTCTTTGGGAGCAAGAACCATAATCTACCCCACCCCGGTTCTGGTGGTGGGGACATATGACGACGAGGGAAAGCCGAATGTTATGACGGCTTCCTGGGCAGGCATATGCTGTTCCCGACCTCCAGCTCTGGCTATATCCATTCGGGAAGCGACCCATACCTACGGGAATATAATGCACAGGAAAGCGTTCACTGCCAGCATCCCGTCCGAGGCCCATGTCAAGCAGGCGGATTATTTCGGCATAGCCTCAGGGAAAAGAGAAGATAAATTCGCTGCAGCGGGGTTGACGCCCGTGCCTAGCGAGATGGTCGATGCCCCTTATGTGGAAGAGTTTCCGTTTGTCCTGGAATGTCGACTTCTTCACACTGTGGAGATCGGGTCTCATACTCAGTTTATAGGGGAAATCCTGGACATTAAAGTGGAGGAGGCGGTTTTGAGTGAAGAAGGACTGCCCGAGATAAAAAAAGTCAGACCTTTCCTCTACGTTCCTGAAAGCCGGTCTTATTATGGGATCGGCGAATATCTCGGCAAGGCTTTTTCTTTGGGAAAGGAGATCGGGAATCGTTAGAGAAGACTGAGCTTTTACTCTTTCCGCAGGGATGAAGCCGAGAGACAGCATAAAGAAATAGAAAAGGCCGAGGATTTCTCCTCGGCCTTCTATTAAATGATTGCCTTCGTTGCTGATTAAAAAATAATCCTGAAGCCGAGCATGAACTTGTGGTTATCCTGGATAGAAAGGTCAATAGGGGGGCCGGAGGCTTCGAGGAAGATCGAGCCAATGATTTTTGAGCCTCCGAGAAGGTCAAAGCCGATGTTGGTGATGATCTCACCGTAATCGTTTTGAATGGTGTCTTTGTATGGGGTTATGTAGGCCCCGCCCACTCCGATAAAGATCGGCCCGGCCCGCAGGTTGAGAATCACGGATCCGCTGAAGAAGCTCTGCTCCCAGGGGGCAGAATCGATGGGAGTGTAGGCGCCCCCGCCCGAAAGGATGATATCCAGATTCTTGGAAATCTTATAGAGTATACCGGCTCTACCTGCGGCATATCCGACGTATGTTCCTTCTCCTCGGCCGGCCAACGCCCCTAAATCAACGAGAAGATAGAGCTTTTTCTGTTTCATCCTGACTTCAATGTTGGCAGGTTCGGAAAGAGCTCCCAGATCGTCCGTGGCGACAGCCGTTACCGAATAGACTCCTTTCGCTTGAAAAGCTCTTTCCCAGGTGAAGGGTTTCTCAACGTCTGAGAATCTGTCCACAAGGTTTCCAACGTCATCGATAATCTCAAAATCAACCTGCACAATCTCTCCATCCGGGTCCGTTGATCCAGAGGCGTCAAGGATGACGGGTTTTCCGATCACTCCGCCGCACTTCCTGCATTCGAGCTTGATAGCTGGAGGAAAATTGATGGAGGCAGCTGCTTCACAGAGATTGTCAGACACCTTTCCTTCAATGTTGAAGGCTTTCCCCTTGAATACGTACTCCCCAGGCTTGTCAAAAACAACTTCCCAACGGGACGCTTCAGGAGTCAATTCTTTAGATGCGACTTTAGCCCCTTCCGGGTTGAAGACCTCGACCACCATTGATTCGGCATTTTGAGAGCCACTCATGTCAACGAGAATGGGGTCGCTGGGATTGGCCCTTGTCGGCTCGACTCTGATGCCGCAGATCGCTTCTGCCGCCTCCGGCACTTCAACCTTGACTTTTTCCTTGACCATCGGAGGCTCTTTGGTCGCTCCAAAGGTGATCTTCAATCCGCCCGCGAATTTTTCGGTTGTGTAAGGAGGGAAATCATCGATTACCTGAAAGATTATTCGGACAAAATTGGGTTGCATCTGAGTGATTCGGATGTTGTCTATTCCCAACGCACCTACGTCTATGTTGCGGACAGAACGAATATTCCCGACGTTAAACAGGTCAATGCCGATTCGCATCGGGTTGTAAAGCCTGAACTGGCGGTGAAACGTGTAGGGTGTTACAAAAAGCTTGACCTCAAGAGTCTCTCCGACCGGAGTCACTTCTATTCTTTCCAAGGTGCCGCCTGTTTGCGAGAAGGAAAGTCCTGTGAAGGAAAATAAGAGAAAAAGCAGACATGAGAGAATTAGCGTCTTTTTCTTACTCATCTGCCTCCTCCATTCATGCAAGTTATTGAAATTTATGCTATTTTGATTAGCTATAACACAAAAAAATATGAATTTCAAGGAAAAATAAGAGCTTTTTCCCCTCATTCCAGGGAGAAGTTGAGCCGTAATTAAAGGAAAAAAGGATTGGTTTTTGTGGGGATGGAGACTATGAGGTCGGGAATTTCTCCATCAAAAAATCGACAGCTTGCTTAAGCGTTGTATGCTTGTGCTCGACGTCCCGGTCGTAATTGATGATAAAACTGAAGATATCTCCCTTTAATCCTTCACAGAAGCAGAAATACTCTTTGTTTTTGGCGTCGATCAGGAAAGAGGCTTCCTGGTCGTGAAAAGGACATTTCGCCAGGAATTGATTCCCGGTCCCTGCTTTCTCGCCGGAAATTCCGTAGGCTTTCATCAGTGCTATCATATCTATCGATTTTTCCAGCGATTTCATCTTCGCCTTGAGCTCTGTATCGGCATCGTTGATGAGCTTGAGATTCCTGAGAACAGAGCTGAGACCCTCGTTGCCGCATTCCTCGCAGATTATGGCTCCTTCTTCGGAATGTATGATTTTCTTCTCTCCTTCTTCTGTCGCTTTTTTGTTGAAAGCAAGGGTAAAATGGGTATTCTTTTCGTCAATCTCTTTTCCGCATATTTTACATTGGCTCATGATGACTCCTTTAATCCGTTATGCTTATGAAAGATTTATAGTTTATTCTTTTCTGTTAAAAAATCAATACAGTGCATCTCTTTTTCCGTGATGAAGGAACCACAGAATTCGGGGATGGCCTCGTCAAGGCAGTAAGCGCAGTGTCTTGGGCTCTCTTTCCAGATGGTAGATGATCATTTTCTGGAGAGCTTTTTTTATCGTATCCAGCTGCTCCGGAGAAAAGGGGAGGGGTCCTTTTTCCGGCGGGGGATTTTTTTTGGTCCATTGCACAAATGAATCTACCTCGGGCTTGATCTCCTCTTTTTTCGAGGGAGCGCATCGGTCGCAGAATACTCCGTCCTTTTTTGGGGAGAGCCAGCCGAATGCAGTGAGAGGCTTGCGGCACTTTTTGCATCTTCTTAGGTCTGGGAGCACACCGTTGAGCTTGAGCAGCCAGGCCTCGAAGTACCGGCTTAAAAAATTCAGGTTGCCGCGCTTGTTGAGCGCGTGCAGGATGGAGAGCAGAAGCCTGTAAAGCGTGTCGTCTTTTGCCCGTGTCGGAGAGAACTCCTCGATGAGCTCGGCGAAGTAGCTCAGCGTGAAGGAGGTGTCAGGATCATTCTGGATGTCGAAGAAGGATACAATGAGGTCGCAGCCGCTGATTGTCACCAGGTCTTTTCTTTCTTTTTCATAATAATAGATTTTGACCAGAGAGAGTGGTTCGAGGCTGCTTCCGAAGCGGTTCCCGAATTTTCGAGCACCCTTGGCGACTCCTTTAATGATTCCCTTGTCTCTGGAGAAAAAACTGACGATCTTATCCTGTTCCCCATAGTTGAAGGTTCGCAGGATGATGGCTTCGGTTTGTTCGCGGGGCATGGACGGATTATGTGAGCTTCGTCAGGAAGAGAGTCCCTAGCCCGAGAAAAGTGAGCGAGCCTGTGGTATCCGTGCACATGGTGAGGAGGTTGACCGATCCCAGAGCCGGGTCCAAACGGAGAAGCTTCAGGATCAAGGGAATGAGAGTGCCGACTAGGGCTGCGACGAAGAGATTGATAATGATGGCCAGCCCGAGAATGAGGCCCAGAAAGGGATTCTTGATGAGAAGATAGGAAAAGCCTGCCAGGATGATCCCGATGATGATGCCGTTGCCGATGCCTACCAGCATTTCTTTCAGCAGGGCTTTCCTGGCACCCACCCACTCAGTCTGGCCGATGGCAATCTCCCTGACGATGATGGCAATGGTCTGGTTTCCGGCGATTCCTCCGAGACCCATGACCAGGGGAAGAAAGACGGCAAGGGTGACGAATTCTTTGATAGTGCCTTCAAAATAATGAACGACCCAGGGCGCAACAGAGGCTGTGAAGAGGCTGAACATCAGGAAAGGTATCCTCTTTTTTATGGATTTAAAGGGACTGTTCTGGATTCTGTCTGTGGTATCCAGAGAGACCATTTTATAGATGTCTTCAGTCGCCTCCTCTTCGATGACGTCGATGACGTCGTCGACGGTGACCACTCCGACCAGTGTTTTTTCAGCATCCACGACGGGAATGGCGACCAGGTTGTAATCAGCGACATAGCGGGCCACTTGCTCCTGGTCGGTTTCAGGATGGACGCTGATGACATCCTTGGTCATGATGTCTTTGAGCGGTGTGTTCGGCCGGGTGAAAAGAACTTGCCTCAACGAGACGACCCCGACGAGATGGGTCTGGTCATCCACCACGTAAAGATAGAATGCGGATTCGACATCTCCTTCGAGCTGCATGGCAGTGATAGCATCGGACACGTTGGTGTCCTGGTCCAGGGCATAAAAATTCGTGGACATGATCCGGCCGGCTGTTTCCTCTTCGTAGTGAAGGAGCCCTTTGACGTCTTCAGAGGGTTTATCCTCCATCGCGGACAGGATGGAATTTTTCAGCTCCTCAGGAAGGAGGTTGAGAATCGGAGCCGCGTCATCCGGGGGAATGATCTGGATAAGCTCCGTGATCTGTTCCAGCTGGAGTTCTTTCAGGATCGCAGCCGCATCTTCAGGCTCCAGCTCGCTCAACGCTTCACCGGTCTTCTCCTTGTCTTTTTCGAAGAGGATGTTAAAGAGAGTGAGCCTTTCTCTGGATATCAGATGGCTCATCAGGGTGGAGATGTCGGCCGCATGGAAATTCTTGACGAGGTTCCACAACCGGGAGAGAGCTCCCATGTTGATGAACTTCCGCGCTGAGCTGATGACGATCCGCAGAGACCTAACTCTCATCTTTTTTCCTCAAGATTTTTCGATCTAAACGATAGCACAAAATCTATGGTATGTAAACGAAAAGCAGCCAGGCTATGAGTACTTTTTGTAGAAATACTTGTTTGTCTCGCGGGCGATGACCGCGCTGAGGCCGATGAGCGCCACCAGGTTGGGGAAAGCCATGAGGCCGTTCATTATGTCCGACACTCTCCAGACGGTCTCCAGCTTTAAGATCGTGCCTATAGCCACAAAGATGACAAAAATGACCCGGTAAATCTTCACTGCTCTTTCTTTGAACAGGTATTCGATGGATTTCTCGCCGTAATAGCACCAGCCGAGGATGGTGGAATAGGCGAAGAATATCAGAGTTATGGTGACGATTAATTCTCCTATCCCAAAGGGGAAGATTCCGTGGAAGGCAGTGGCTGTGAGCTCAGCTCCCTGGATGTCAGACGTCCAGAGCCCACTGATCAAGATGACCAGCCCGGTCATGGTACAGACCACAAGGGTGTCGATGAAAGTCTGGGTCATGGAAACAAGAGCCTGTTTGACCGGGTTCGGTGTTTTCGCCGCCGCGGCCGCGATCGGTGCCGAACCCAATCCTGACTCGTTGGAGAAGACTCCCTTGGAGACGCCCTGGCTCATCGTGTACATCACTGTCGCCCCGAGAAAGCCCCCTGTAGCCGCTGTCGGTGTGAAGGCGTATTTGAAGATGAGGCCGAATATTTGGGGAATCAGCGAGAATTTCAGGATCAGTATGACGGATGCTCCGATGACATAGACAATGATCATGAAGGGGACGAGCACCTGGGTGACCTTGGCGATGCTCTTGATCCCGCCCAGGACGACCATGCCCGTTAATGCCGCAAGAATAATGCCTGTGGCCCAATCGGGGATACCGAATGTTTTCTGCACTCCAGCTGCGACTGAATTGGACTGGACCATGTTTCCGATACCGAAGGCTGCTATCGCCGCAAAGATGGCAAACAGCGTTCCCAGCCATTTCCAGCCTAATCCTTTGGAGATGTAGTACATCGGACCCCCGCTCATTGTCCCGAACTCATCCACCTCTCTGTATTTTATGGCGAGGACCGCTTCAGAGTACTTGGTGGCCATCCCGAAAAGCCCTGTCACCCACATCCAGAAGAGAGCCCCGGGCCCGCCGGTGGCGATAGCCACGGCCACTCCGACAATGTTTCCAGTCCCGACTGTTGCCGCAAGAGCGGTCATCAATGCCTGAAAGTGAGAGATGTCTCCTGCTTGATTGTCGTCTTCCTTTCTCTTGATGAGAGCGAGATAGAGGGAGTAGAAGAGGCCTCTTATCTGAAGGCCTTTCAGTCGGATTGTCAGGAAGATACCGGTGCCGACCAGAATGATTATAAGAGGCAGCCCCCAGATGAAATCTCTGATCACAGTCAGGACTTTGAGTATTTCACCTTCCATGCTTTAGCTTTCCTCAAAAAAATTTTCCCTATTATACCAGAAATTGGGAAAGTCCCCAATTTTTTCATGACCAAAGCAAGAATCTCAATTTCTGTGATAGTTAATTATGAAGGTGTAATCTGTT